>JACCDH011252386.1_pt1 | contig 27255 bp, 23 predicted proteins | sample 7442481 | NCBI WGS metagenome assembly JACCDH01 (sample SAMN15323433, study PRJNA562643) | freshwater metagenome | isolation source: river surface water | place: USA:Blue River Watershed | collected 2017-08-15 | reverse complement strand
TGCTACAGAGAATAATACAACTGTAAAATTCTTAAAAGACCAAACTGCGAATAATAATAAAGGCACATTTTTAAATATGTCTTTATCAGGTGCAAAAAACAATTTTGCAAATGACATAATTCAAATAAATGCCAATGATGATGCAATAGCAACATTTGATGCAAATAGTTTGGATAGTTATCCATGAAATGGACACGGATTTAATGGTAAGACTGAACTATGCCCAACATGCTGGATTGACCTTACCCCAAATGCAGTGTCTAGTTTTGTTTTTTTTAATAGTTCTAATTACACGGCCAATGCTGCGCCAATCCTAAGTGCAGATGGAGGTCGTTCATTATTTATAAATAATATATACGGAAGAACAACCACAACATCTGGAATTTCAGGATTTGCTTCTAGATCTATTGAGGCCTGGGTTAAGTTCAATACACTAAATAACAATTCAGTTGTTTCAATAGGCAATTTGGCTAATGCAGATTTATTTGAAATGGCAGTAAATGAAAATAAACTAATACTGAGTTCAGGAACCGATTTAACAATGGGTTACAATATCAAAAGTATAAGTTCATTAAATACCAATACATGGTATCATATAGTTATTACGTATAAACCTCCCTCTGTCGCAAATGATGATTTATATTATACTATTTATATCAATGGCTTATTTGATAATAATTATTATAACGCTGTTGTTGCAGGCCGATCAGCCATTGAGCCTGTTATGAATACCACTAACACAAATATATACATAGGAAATAGGCTAAGGCCGTTTAATGGTAAATTAGGGGTATTAAGAATTTACAATGTTGAACTTAGTGCTACTGAAGTTTTAAATAAGTATATTACAACTAAAAGCAGGTATGGATATTAAAATAGTATATAAAAAACAGGGACGCCGAAAACTGAATTCTAGAGTAGGCAAAAAAAATAAATTTATGAAAAACAAATTTTTATCATTTACACTAATTGCATTTTTGTGCTTAAGTATGGCATCTTGCTATACTATATCCTATGCGGTAGGCAGTGGGTCACAGACTGGAGTTACTGTAGTACAAAAAAATCATTATTTAATTGGGGGATTGGCAGCGATTAAAACGTCGGATCCTATTAAAATGGCTGGAGATGCAAAAAATTATCAAGTTACCATTACTCATACATTTGTTGATGGGCTTATTAATGCATTGACAAGTGGTTTGTATGCACCTACTACCACAATAGTAAAAAAATAGTTTTTACTATTTAGCATGCTTTAGAAATAATTCTAAGTACTAAAAAACAATTAAAATAGTTTAAGAAAGAATATTTTTAAAAATTGTATTATTATTTGTTACAATTTTTTTTAAAATGATATATATAATGTTTAAAAATATTCTTTTCATTAAATTATTTTTATTTGCTTGCTTTATATTTTTTTTTATAAATGCTAATGCCCAGAATGGTATATTTTTTCAAGCAATAGCAAGGGATAATTATTCGAACTCTGCGAAGGATAGGAAAATATATGTTCAAACAAACATTATCCAATCTACACCCACTGGGATTATTGTCTTTGCAGAAGAGCATCAAACTAATACAGATGCTCATGGTGTTTTTAGTATTATGGTGGGTAATGGCCAAAGAATAGGCGGAACAGTTACAGGTATAAGCTTTATTGATTGGTCCAAAGGCCCTTTTTATTTAAATATTAATATTGCGATTACACCAGTGGGTGTTGGAGCTAACTGGGACTATAACAAAGAATGGATTAATTTAGGAACTACTATTTTCGGCACCGTGCCATTTGCTTTGTATTCCGCTAATACAGCAAGAATAGATGAAAAGTTAAATAGCATTGATACTGCTAAAATGCTTTCGGTGTATGTAAAATCACATGTTGTTCAAACATTATCAACAACCATTGACAATAAATTAGCTATTAAAGATACAGCCGCAATGTTGGCACCCTATGCAATGCAATTCTACAAAATTGATAGTAGTTTTTTTAAATTACAATTAGCTAATAAATTAAATTTATCGGATACTATAAGATATACCAAGCAAGTTTATACAGATTCGGCACTACTTACAAAGATGAAAAATTTTGATACAAGTATTTATGCGAAACAATTTACTGTTGATGCTGCTTTAATAAAGAAGCTAAATATTGCGGATACTATAAGATATGCTAAGCAATTTTATACAGATTCGGCACTACTTACAAAGATGAAAAGTTTTGATACAAGTATTTATGCGAAACAATTTACTGTTGATGCTGCTTTAATAAAGAAGCTAAATATTGCGGATACTATAAAATATACCAAGCAAGTTTATACAGATTCGGTACTACTTACAAAGATGAAAAGTTTTGATACAAGTATTTATGCGAAACAATTTACTGTTGATGCTGCTTTAATAAAGAAGTTTAATATTGCGGATACTATAAAATATACCAAGCAACTTTATACCGATTCTGCGTTGCTTACTAAGTTATCTTTAACTGGTAATGCTGTAACAGCAACATCAGCCACAAAATTGACTACAGCCAGAAATATTAATGGTATTGCTTTTGATGGAACTAAAGATATTACAATTACATCTTCAGCAGATGCTGGAACTTTAACAGGTTCTACATTAAATTCAACAGTAGTAAGTTCTAGTTTAACAAGTGTGGGAACAATTGTTAGTTTAAACACAGGTGTAATAACCAACAGCGGAAAATTAATAGTAGGCGCATCTAGTGCTGCTAGTGCTTCGGCAGTATTAGAAGCAAGTTCAACCTCACAAGGATTTTTACCACCGAGAATGAGTTATTATCAAAGAACACAAATTGCATCACCCATTGCTGGTTTAACCATTTGGTGTATTAATTGTGGGGCTTCAGGCGAGATGCAAGTATTTAATGGATCCGCTTGGACAAATATGATTGGAGGAATTGCAAGTTTATCAATTGGTCAAAGTTACCAAGGCGGGATAGTTGCTTATGTTTTAGTGAGTGGAGACCCTGGTTACGATGCATCAACGCAACATGGATTAATTGCAGCAACATCTGATCAAAGTCGTTTAATTACTTGGGATAGAATTACTGGAGACTTACCTTTTTATCAAGGGACAAACAGGGGTGGAATAGGAACTGCAATTGGAACTGGGTTTTCGAATACAAATACCATTATTGCAAATCAAGGAACTAATTATGCAGCAGGATTGGCAAGAGCTTATAAAGGGGGAGGATACACCGACTGGTATTTACCTAGTAAGGATGAATTAAATAAATTATACTTAAATCGAGTAGCTATTGGTGGCTTTAATAGTAACGTTAATTATTGGAGTTCTACGGAAAATCAAAACTACCCATACCATTCTGCGTGGTTTCAGGATTTCAACAATGGTGGTCAGCTAAGCTTCTATAAGGATTCAGAAGTCAATGTTCGCGCTATTAGGACTTTTTAATTTTCTTGACAATATACTGCAATCAGAAATCGGCCATTTGATTCCACTAAAATCGGATGATTTATATTATATATAAACATTCTTTGTACTTTTATTCATGCGTTTTACCTTTTTATTTTTTTTGACATTCATCTTTAATAATTGCTATTCTCAAGTAGACTCTACTAAATCATTTAATGTAAGTGCATACATTGAAACATATTATAGTTATGATTTTTCGAATCCTTTGAATAATGAAAAGCCAGACTATAACTATAATTACAAAAAACACAATCAGCCGAATGTCAATTTAGCTTTCGTTAAAGCAAATTATCAGTCAAAACGACTAAGATCAAATTTAGCATTGATGACAGGCAATTACGCCATGTATAACTTAAATTCAGAACCCAATTGGGCAAAGCCTTTATTTGAAGCTAATTTTGGATATAAGCCATTTGAAAAACATGACTTTTGGATTGATGCTGGTGTCATGCCCTCGCATATAGGTTTTGAAAGTGCAGTTGGAATTGATTGCTGGAATTTAACTAGAAGTATTTTAGCCGAAAATTCACCATACTACGAGTCCGGCATAAAGTTCAATTACACTAATAAAAAACAAGATTTATATGTTGCATTTCATTTACTAAATGGTTGGCAGAAAATCGCTATTTCTAAAGGGGATAAAAATCCTAGTCTTGGGGTTCAAGTCAATTACAAACCAACTAGGAGCTTAACCCTGAATTATAGTAATTTTATTGGCAATATTAGGGTTGATAGCCTTAATGAGGCATTTAGAATATTTCATAATCTTTATGCAATTTATGATGTGTCTTCTAAAATTTCATTCATTTTTGGCTTTGATATTGGTACTCAAAAAGTAGCATTTACAAAAACAGCTGTTTGGTATACTCCAGTAATTATTTCTAAAATCAACGTGAATAATAAAAGTAAAATAGCTGGAAGATTAGAATTTTATAGTGATAAGGATCAGGTCATCATATCAACATCAACTCCAAATGGCTACCAAACAATTGGCAGTACAGTCAATTACGACTATCAAATTTCCCCAAAAGTATTATGGCGAGCAGAGTTGAAAAGATACAATTCAAAAGATCCCATTTTCAAATACATTCAACAAAGTAATCAACAAACCACAGCAACAGTAGCATTAATTGTGAAATTATAAAGCTAATTTAGCCATTGTTGTTTTAACAATGCAGAATGCTGGCCCGTAGCTTTTGATTTTCATATTCTAAACCATTGCAATAGGTTTGTTTGAAAATCAACCATAATAAATTTTATAAAAAATCTTAAATTTGAATAGGGGGGGTCAATTTTTTATAAATATTGAGTATGCGTAATTTATTTTTTCTTAGTTTCTTAATTTGTCTAACTGGGTGTGCAAAATCAAATCCTGATCAAATACAAATTTCAAAAGGAGATGCTACTTCGCAGTTAGCATTATGGAAAAAGAAGGGTATTTCTAATTATGAAATGACTATGAAAATATCCTGTTATTGTATTCAAGGAAGAGTCGGTCCTCATCAAATAGTTGTAGAGAATGACAAAATCAAGACAGTTAATAATCTGCCTTATGATTCAACAAAAACTGGGCCAATTCTAACCATCAATGAATTATTTGATTTCATTATTATCAGTTTAGCTAAGAATCCATATAAGCATTCTTTAGATTATAATGCAATCTTTCATTATCCAAAATATATATATTTTGATTTCAATCAGCAGATTGCGGATGAAGAAGTTGGTTATGAGATAACTTATTTTAAAGCATTATAATAAAATAATTATACCAACAAGCATGATAAAATACTTATTCATTTTTTTTATTATAATTACTATCGCATGCAATAAGTCAGATAATACTTCTGTTAAATGCTTTAAAGGCAAGTTAGTTTTGAAAGGGATTTGTATGAATTATGTCATACAAATAACCGAAGGTGATATAGACAAGGCATTGTATGAAAGTAGTTGGCAAAATCCAATAACCAATACTACCTATCAAAATGTTTTTGGTTTAGCAAGCATCTGCACATTCCCATCCACAATTAAAGAAGGGGATGAATTTTATTTTTCAATTCCTAAGAGACCCATCGTTCAAACTTGTGCTCAGTGTTTAGCATATAGTCCAACTCCAAGTAAAAAAATAAATATTGAAATCTGTAATAAGTAATCACCCTCTAAACGAGTCAAATTTGTAGAATTCGTATTTGTAGTTACTAATTCGTTTTTTCAAATATAGTCTTCCAGGAACGTTCGCCATCCCAAATATTTGATTTTGCAACGGATTGAATAGTAATACGCTTGCCATCATTGCTTAATTTCCAAATCTCTGTTACGTTAGTAAATGCTTTTTTCATAACATTTACATGGTAAGGAGTAGCAGCCATAAAGTATGCAATTGATTTAATTGTCAAAGTTTGTCCATCTGCAGATAACTTCACACTAAATTTTTTTTCGTTTCCTTGGCCATGATCTATTTGCCTTTCTTTACCGTCAATGATTAGTTTCTCTTTGCTCGTAGAAGATTTTACGCCTGGATTTTCTATAGTTAAAATATTTGACTCCTCTATTATTTTCATTGTTTTTGAATTCATACGATCACCTTCTGCATATGAACAAAGAATATTCCCACCAATACTTATTGGCTCTTTAGACTTCCATTCTCCAGAAAACTTAGATCGATAAGAGTCGTTTTTTTGTTGTGCTTCTAGTGTAAAGTAGATTACTCCTATTAATAAAATAATCAAACTGGATAAAATGTATCTTTTATTTCTCATAAATTCTTATAAATTCTACGTTGTAGATTAAAGGTATGTATCTTTTTTTAATGCCACCTGAAAAAGTTAAAACTTTTATGTCAGATAATACCACATTACTTAATGTAAAAGATTTTATATTACTGCAAACTCCAGCTTTTTTCTTCCAGCTCCGCTACCAATTCTCCTTCATCCCATCCGCAATAGCCGATAAAAAGTTGAATTTCCTGTTGATTTGCACCCATAATGTTGACGGCTTTGATCACTTGCTCCATATCACCCCCCAAATAAAGACCATTAGGTAGTTGTTTACCCCCATCTATAAGATCGGGTCGCTTGTGTAAAACAAATATACGATCTCTGTCAACAGGGCCGCCATCCATCAGTGGAAAAGGTTTACTTTGTTTGAATTCAATTAGTTCATGCAAGGACTTTCCAAAGGATTTATTGGTTACAAAACCTGTACTTCTATCTTGATTGTGTTCTACAATCAGAATAGTAGTATCCTCAAAGAAACTGCCAATCAACGCGGCAGTGCTTTTGATATATATTCCGGCTTTTAAATCTCTCATAAGTATAGAAATTATGATGCTGTAAATTGTCAGACTAAAGTAGACTAAAATGTGGAGTTTTCATCTGCATTGTTATCCGTACTTTTGTGAAATGGTATTTTACTAAATTTTATTTAGTGGGTTCAAATTTAGTTGGTTCAAATTTTAATTTATATATGGTAAAATGGTAAAAAATTTATTGAAAACGGCGTTAGGAAGACTAAGAATTATTGCTTTTATTGAAGGTTGTTCGTATTTACTTTTAGGATTTACGATGATATTAAAATATAAATTTGCTATGCCACAGCCTAATTATATTGTAGGCTTGGTTCATGGTATTCTTTTTGTGATTTATATTGTTTTTCTGCTTCAAGTTTCAATTATTCATCGCTGGAATATATTCAAAATGTTTATGGCATTTTTAGCTTCACTTATTCCTTTTGGAACATTTTATGCAGATAAAGAACTTTTTAGAAAAATGTAATTCAACAATTTATTAGGGTCAAGAGGTGTTTTCAACATTACAGTTTATCCCGAAGACACTCATAAATTTGATAAGATTGGTAGATCTATGTATTTATTCTTTTGACTGATACAATGCTATTCTGTTGCCTTCTGTGTCATTAAATTCTGCAACAAACCCGATCCCGTTGTCTGTTTTTGGATAGAGAATTTGTCCTCCATTTGTATTCACTAATCTCAATGTCTTTTCAATATTAGCAGTATTGAAGTAAATCAATACGCCATCATTTGTAGGTTTATAAATCATCCCTTTTGCTAATGCGCCTGAAATCCCCAAATTTTCTTCAGTAAATGGAAAAATTGCCATTTCATTATTGTCAATTATTGTAGCATCAAATTTAAAGTTGAAAACAGTTGAATAAAATTTAGTTGCCCTATCCATATCTATCACTGGTATTTCAAAGTAAACGACTGGGTTTGATTTATTTGAATGCGAACTACATGAAATCATAATTTGAGTTAACAATCCCAAAATAGTTATTGATAATGCTAACCTGCTTAATTTTATTTTATTTCTTTTTTCCATAAAGAGCTTTCTTGTTTTAATGAATTATCATATTTTATCATAATTTAAAAATACATTTTAATCTACATTTTAAGCTTTTTGATTGTTTTCTAGAGTAAATACTTGGAGTGAAAATTAATTCTTAAAATATTTTATGTGTAAGATTAGTTTGTTTTATTTTTTATATATCCTTATTCAAATAATTTTGTTTCGCTTAAAGCTGATATAGTAATAATTTTCATAGACACCAAGCATGATCGAATGACAGCAAAAATTAAAGAAAAAGGCATTTATTGTATTGAAGGACTTTGGGATCATGGAAATGTTCAAGATCAAACTACTGTACTTCCAATTTTAGACTTACTTGAAAAGAGAGGCTATTGTAATTATATTTATCATGACTGCGCTACTAAATCTGAACTTGAATATTTTCTTGACAAGTGGAAGATTAAAACAATTAATGAAAAATTTCCAATTCTATATTTAGCATTCCATGGAGACCCAGGCTACATATTTTTAACGCAAAAAGACAAATATTCTCTTACAGAATTAGCTGATTTTTTAGGAAATAAGTCCACTGGTAAAATTATTTACTTTGGATCATGCTCGACTTTAAACATTGACAAGCGTAGAATTAATTCCTTTCTTAAAAAAACAGGGGCAATTGCTGCAATTGGATATAAAAGAGATATTGACTGGATACAATCAGCAGCTTGCGATTTGTTTGTATTTGAAGCTTTACAAAGTGACAAGCTTGATACTGCAGGAATTAAAAAAATGTATAAGAAAATAATTAGTGATTATGGAAACCTTCATAAAATCTTAGACTTAAGATTTGTTATTAATGACCAACTACATTTTAGTAGACAAAGAAAATAAAGCTACTGTGGTAATTGTAACTTTAGATTTAAGTATGTATTCATGATTTATATTTTCTTGAAAAAATTCATTTATATTATATATAAAATATTTAAATGAAATTTACGTCCTGATTAACAAAATTTTATGAACTCTTTGAACTGAATGTTGTTTTATAAAAAAAACAACATTATGAAAAAGATTATTTTACTATGTATTCCTTTTTTATTGACACAATGTGCAGTCATTAAACCAGGAGAAGTTGGTATTAAACAAACTTTAGGTAAACTTAAAGGCGAACCCCTAACCTCGGGTTTAATTGGGTATAATCCATTTATTTCAAAAGTCCTTAGAACTTCAACCCAAACTAATAATCTATTACTTGCTTTAAATCTTCCAAGTAAAGAGGGTTTAAGTGTACAAGCTGATATTAGTATTTTGTATCATATTGATAATAGTAAATTCAAACAATTACTAACCCAGTATGGTACAGATTATGAACCCATCATAACTGCTATATTTAGATCTGCTTCCTCTGACGTATGTGCTCAATACTATGCAAAAGACATGCATTCAGGTAAAAGATCTGACATTGAAATTGCAATATTTAAAAAAATGCAAGAGAATCTTCAAGGTAGCGGGATGGTTGTTGAAAATGTTTTAATGAAAAGCATTTCTCTTCCAACTGGGTTAGCTTCCTCTATTGAACAAAAGCTCAGAGCAGAGCAAGATGCAATGCGTATGGAATTTGTCTTACAACAAGAAAAACTTGAGGCTACAAGAAAAATTATCGAAGCAACAGGAGCAAGGGACGCACAATTGATTCAGGCACAAGGTTTAACATCAGAAATACTTAAAATGAGAAGTATTGATGCTTTTGATCGATTAAGTAAATCTCCTAACGCCAAAATTATTATAACAGACGGGAAAATACCATTCCTAGTTAAAGAGTAATACCTTTTTAATCTTTCCTCCAAACATAAAAATCTGTGATAAAGACTAACAAAATTTAATTGTAAATCTTTATTACAGATTTTTTATCTTGTATTATGGTAAAAAAAGTCTTCATATTTATTTTATTGATTTTTATAAATGTAACAATATATGCAGGTGTAATTTCTGGAACGATTAAATCCCAAGTGAACAATACGCCATTACCTTTTTCATCTGTTCTAATTAAAGGAACCACCAAGGGAGTGTCTGCCAATAATAAGGGGTTTTATGCAATTTCTTTAGAGCCGGGTATTTATATATTGGTATTTCAATATATCGGCTATCAATCCTATGAACAAAAAGTGACTGTCGCTAATACCGACCAAACCATTCATATCCTTTTGGCTCAACAAGATTATAAGTTGAACGAAGTCATTGTAAAATCTGGCGGTGAAGATCCTGCATATGGTATTATTCGAAAAGCAATCGCAAATCGCGCTGTTCATTTGAAAGAGATTAAGCAATACACCACTCAAGTTTATATAAAAGGTCAATTACAATTACGTGATTATCCTAAAAAGTTTTTAGGTCAAAAAATCGATTTTGAGGATGGGGATACTAGTAAACAAAAAATGCTACTCTTGTCCGAGACGATTGCTAATTATTCTGTGAAAGAACCCAATCAACGTAAAATTGATGTGATTTCAACAAAACTTAGTGGACAAAGTGATGGCTTTGGTTTTAGCAGTCCGCAAATTATTTCTTTCTATGATAATTTTATCTCTTTGGGCAACGGGCTTAATCCAAGAGGATTTATCTCGCCAATCGCTGATAATGCCTTGAATTTCTATAAATATAAATTCGAAGGCACATTTTACGAGTTTGGTAAAGAAATAAATCGCATCAAGGTTATTCCAAAGCGTGCTTATGAGCCATTATTTACAGGTTATATTCATATTGTTGAAAATGACTGGCATGTTCAGAGTATAGACTTAAAATTATTGCGAAAACAGCAAATGCAATTACTTGATTCTTTAGTAATTCAACAACAGTATGTTGCTTCAGGTGCCTATTGGGTGATTAAACAACAAGTCATTTATCCTTATGGTAAAATATTAGGATTTGATTTTTTTGGTAGTTTTTTACAAGTGTATAGTAAATTTAATATCGCTCCCGATTTTAAACCTAAGTTTTTTAATAATACAATCTTGAAATTTAATGATAGTTCCAATAAGAAACCAATGGCATACTGGGATAGCATTAGACCATTGCCTTTACTGGTCGAAGAAATTAAAGATTATCAAAAGAAGGATAGTCTAGCACAAATTAAATCAGCTCCAGCGTATTTAGATTCATTAGACAAAATCCGTAATAAATTTTCAATAAATAATTTATTGTTGACTGGAAAGAATTTTAGTCAAAGAAAAAACAAGACGAGTCTCAGCATTGAGCCACTCATTAGAACAATCAATTATAATTCAGTAGAAGGTGCAGTCATTAATCTAGCACCAGAATGGTTTAAAGAAATGGAGGGTAGGAAGTCAATTAGTATTAGTCCAGCATTTCGTTATGGATTTGCTAATAAAAGATTCAATCCTTCCATAAGTGCAAATTATACCTATGGTAAAAAGTACATCCAATCTTTAAATGTTGCTGGAGGTAAAAAAGTTTTTCAGTTTAATAATGCAGCGCCAATCAGTGAAGAAATTAATACTTATTACACACTCATGCGTGCACAAAATTTTATGAAAATTTATGAAGCGGATTTTTTTAAATTAAATTATAAAGCTGGTATTGGGAATGGGTTGGATTTTTCTGGAACGATTCAATATCAAAACAGGCAAGCGTTGTCTAATTTATCTGATGTAGCATCTTGGAATAAAAAAACTAATCAAGTTATATCGACTAATCATCCAGTTGAATTAGGGGTAGGTCCAATGTTGCATCACCAGGCATTCATTATTAATGCTGGCTTATCTTGGTTGCCTGGTGCCAAGTATATTGAATATCCTGACCGAAAAGTGAATATAGGTTCTGATTATCCAACCTTTGATTTATCGATTACAAAAGCGGTGGCTGGTATACTTGGATCAGATGCTAATTATACCAAATGGCGTTTTGTTTTATCAGATGATCTTGATTTTAAATTATCTGGAGCATTGAATTATGCTTTTGCTGTTGGTGGTTTTTTGCAAAAAGATAAAGTGTTTGAACCCGATCAAATGCACTTTACAGGTAATCAAGTAATTTTAGCAGGACCATTTACAGAGTCTTTTCAACTAGCTCCATATTATAAGTTTAGTAATACAGCTTCATTGTATGGCACAGGTCATATAGAGTATCATCTAAATGGGCTGATCACAAATAAAATACCTGGGTTTAAAAAATTAAATTGGTTTTTAGTTGTTGGTGCAAATAGTCTGTTAATGGAAATGAATAATTATTATGTGGAATATTTTACAGGCTTAGAAAATATATTTAAAGTGATTCGTGTAGATTATATCCGTTCAATTGAAAAAGGAGGCATGTCCAATAATGGAATCAGATTAGTAATGCCAATTATAAGATAATACCTTTTTACTCAATAACAACAAGCCGATTTAGTTATTGTTAGGTATTCAGTTAGACATATGATGAGGTATTTAGTATGGAGGATAAGGACTAAATATTTATTGTTGACCCAGCAGGAATTTTATAAGATTTACTTTCTAATTTAATATAAACATCAATTGCACTATGATTTTCAATCATTGTTTTATCGACAGAAAATTTTAAATTTTTGCAGGCATTGATATAATCTACCAAATAAATTTGTGTAGTATAAAAAATGTCATTATTTCTTGAAATTAATTTGAAGAATTTTTCCATTTCCACCCATCTATTTCCATCTCCATTATTTTCCCAACTATGCCCCCAAACATCAAGTAGAGCTATACTATCAGCTTTTAAAAAATCATACACTAAGCTATAAAAGATATTAAGTTCCTTTTTATCATTGGCTTCATCATTAGGTTTAAAAAAAGCTTTACCAAATTGATGTATACTAGGATGCCACTTTAGAAAGTTTTTAGGAATTGAAAAGTTGTAAGTATCTGCTACTGTTCTTGCATATTCAATACCTAAGTCACTTATTGTTTCAACTACTAAATTATCGTAACTACCAAAAGGGTAAGCCATGCCTCTGATTGTATTGCCGGTTAACTTTTCTAATTCTTTTCTATCTTCAATTACTTCATTTATAATATCAATTTTTGACATGCCACTTAAGCCTGGGTGATTTGCTGAATGAACAGATACTTCATGGCCCAAAAAAAGACTTTTAATTTCTTCTTTTGTTAAATAACCCTTCGTATCTAATTTGTTTGAATTCAAATGAAAAGTCCCTTTAAGAGCATATTCATTCATTAATTGCACAAGTCTTCTATCAGAAATAGTTCCATCGTCAAAACTCAATATAATTGCCTTTGACTTCCCTTCTGGAAATAACATTTCTATTTTAACATTGCTTGATGGCTTTGTTGAATTTGATTGAGCAAGAATTGATAAAGATGCGGTAAGAAAAAAAACTATTACAATAAAAATTTTCATGATTTAAATTTACGGAACTAAAAAGCACTGTCAACAAAAGATTTATATTGACCAAGAGTAGACTTAATATTAAACTTTTTTCTGCTTTTGTTTAACATTTTATATCAAAAATTATATTTTTTTCCACATTTTGGACCAAGTCAAGACCATTTAATTCATATCAAAAGTTTCGAGATTTGACGAGATGGATTTAGAAACATAAGATACAATTATAAGGATTATAATAAATTTTATGAAAATCAAGAAAAATCCATAAAAAAATAACTTTTTTTTGGGTATTTATAGTTTACTATACTATATTCGGCTTGTAAATAGAACAAAAATTAACTTAACTGTTGTTATTTAATTGTTAAGCTAGTTAATCACCAAAACAAAAAACTTCATTATGAGAAGAGTACTCTCAATTTTTCTGTGCGTAGTTTTGGCTTATTCTTCCGTTTTTGCCCAAAATAGGACTATCACCGGAAAAGTAACCGACGAGAATGGCAAATTTCTAGAAGGTGCGTCTGTACAGGTTAAAGGAACAAGATCTGCAGTATTAACAAAAGCAGATGGAACCTTTTCTATTCAGGTTGCCCAGAATGTGAAAACACTTTCTGTATCTTATGTAGGATCTGAAACTGTGGAAATTTCTTTAAACAGTCAATCAAATTATTCAATTGCTCTTAAAGCAAAAGTGGATCCTTTGGAAGAAGTAGTTATCACTGGATATCAAGCCCGTAAGAAAAGGGATGAAGCTGGTGCTATTTCCTCAATTAAGGCTTCTCAAATTGAAAACCTTCCAAACGCATCTTTAGATAAAGCCTTACAAGGTAAAGCTGCGGGTGTATTGGTTCAAGCTGCTAACGGTTTACCAGGCGGTGCGATCAATGTGCGTATTCGTGGTCAGGGATCATACTTAGCTGGTAATGACCCATTATATATAGTTGATGGAGTTCAAATCAACACACGTAGCGATGGTAACTTTACGCAAAATAACCCATTGGCTTTCTTAAACCCAGACGATATCGAAACTATTGATATCTTAAAAGATGCTGCATCAGGTGCAATTTATGGATCTAATGCTTCTAATGGTGTTGTGATCATCACCACTAAAAAAGGTAAGGCTGGAAAAACAAAGTTCATGGCCAACGCCTACATGGGAACAGTGCAGATGATGAAAAAATTGGAAATGGCGAATTCTCAGGAATATTTCCAAATGAGGGCCGAAGCTTATGGTAATGCAAATAATTTACCTTGGAATAATTTAGCAGTATTGAGAACTGTATTGAATGAATTACGTGTTCCAGGGGCGGCATCACTTACCGATGCGCAGGCATTGGCAGCACCAGCGGCTTTGCCTACTTATGACTGGCAGGACGCGGCATTCAACGATGGCGCAATCAAGAACTATGAGTTGAGTGCAAGTGGTGGTAATGATAAAACGACATTCCGCATTGCAGGTAACTATTCAATGCAAGAAGCCAACATTACTAAGGCCGACTTCCAAAGGTCTGGCTTACGTTTTGATATTCAAAACAAAGCAACAGATCGTTTAACCTTGGCTGCAAGCATCAATTTGAGTTCATTTAGTCAGAAGAACCCATTTGCGACTAGTGGTTCCTTTTTAGGAAATCCAGCTTTCTCTGCAACTGGTATTATTCCATCTATGCCAATTTACAATCCAGATGGAACTTATTATGGTGTAAGAGGTGGAGCAGATCCTCAAAGTTTAGTGGGCACTTTGAACCAAAACATCATTCAAGTGAATGATTTTAATAGTGGTTATCAACGTACCAATCAATTAGTAGGTAATATTAATTTAGATTATAAAATCAATAGCTGGTTATCATTTAAAACCTTAGTAGGTTTAGACTATCGTTTAACACAAGGTAAAAACGTACGTGACTCTAGAACTGCTGATGGCTTTAACTTTAAAGGAAACATAAGTGTTCAGAGCAACTGGAATACCAATATCAATACGTACCAAACCTTGAATTTCAATAAGACATACGGGACTAAACACCGTTTGGATGGGTTGGTTGGTTTTGAATACAGAAGAGAGAACAATGAAAGTATATCAGCAAATGGACAGGGTTTCCCAACCTTTCAGTTTACTTCATTAAATAACGCGGCTGTTCCTGCATCAGTTGGTGAGTTCTTTACTGGTTTCCGTAGAAATGGTGTATTTGGTAAAGTGAACTACGGCTTTGATAGAAAATACTTAGTTTCATTTACTTTACGTCGTGATGGTTCTTCAAGATTCGGTAAGGATAATCAATATGGTACTTTTTGGGGAGTTTCTGGTGCATGGAATATGGACCAAGAAGATTTCATAAAAAATGTAGACTTTATCAGTTCTTTAAAATTTCGAGCTAGCTATGGTAGCACCGGCCAAGACCAAATTGGTAACTTTGATGCCCTTGGTCTTTATGGCGGCGGTGGTATATATAACGGATTATCTGGTATGTCTTATTCTCAGTTACCTAATCCTAAATTGAAATGGGAGAGAAACATTACAACCAATTTAGGACTTGACTTTGGTTTGTTTGAAAATCGTATTACTGGTAGTGTGGAAGTCTATAATAAAGAAACTAGAGATCTTTTATTATCTCAACCAGTACAAAGTTCTTCTGGATTTAGTTCAATCACTTCTAATGTTGGTAGATTAGCGAACAAGGGTATAGAATTAACATTGGGTGCTGATCTTATTAAAGCAAAACAACCAGGTGCATTTAACTGGAATCTTTTATTCACTTTTGCATATAACGTGAACGAAGTAAAAGAACTTTATGGTGGCTTGAAGATTTTACCAGGAGACAACTCCGTTCAGGTTGGTCAACCATTGGGTGTATTGTTTACTCAGCAGTTTGCTGGTGTGAACCCTGCAACTGGTCGTCCAATGTGGTATGATACTTTAGGAAATTTAACAAACCAAGTTTTGGCGAAAGATCGTAAGATCATTGGTCCTCAGAATACACCATTGTACCAAGGTGGTCTAAGAAATACTTTAACATATAAGAATTTCACATTTGATTTCTTCTTCCAATATGAGTATGGTAGATATGCATCCGACGGGCAAGCTAACTTCTTAATGGAAAATATTGCTCGTATAAACGTGTTGAAAGAAGTATTTGATAAAAGATGGACCCTTCCAGGACAAATAACATTCTTCCCACGTTATCATGTAAACGGAACAGAGTCAAAAGGATCAAGCGCACAAAGTGGAACTAGGACTTTCTTCAAGGCTGATTATATTCGTTTGAAAAACGTAACTGTCTCTTATGACTTACCAGCAGCTAAATTGAAGAAAACAGGTTTTAGCAGTTTACGTTTTTACATGCAAGGTACAAACCTGTGGACTGAAAGCGATTGGTTCAGTTATGACATTGAATTCCTAGGTACAGCCACCGGTATTATTCCACAAACAAAGAACTACACGGCGGGTGTTCAATTTGGGTTCTAATTTTAACAACACAAACGAATTAAATATGAATACGAAAAATTTTTTAAAAACAGGATTGGCATTTGCTTCCTTGTTGTTTGTTTTTTCTAGTTGTGAAAAACAATTAGAGATTAATCCAAGGCAGTCCATTGATGCATCAACTGCCCTTAATACAAAAGATGCCATAGATGCAACTATTACTTCAGTTTATGCAACCTATAAATCTGCCCGTTTGTATGGTAGAGATTTAATTGCATTGCCAGAAGCATTGGCTGACAATGGTTTTGCCACTAACAAATCTGGAAGGTTACTGAGTGAAGCAAATAATGTACAAGGTGTTCATTTTTCTGGTTCTGTATGGACTAATGCCTATGCAGCAATTAACCAAATTAACAATAGCATTGATGCAATCAATGCTGGAAAAATTTTACCAAAACCAACACAAACAGATTTAGATTTATGGATGGGACAATTATTATTCTTACGTGGTTTGTATTATTTTGACCTAGTAAGGGTATATGGGTATATTCCTGGTGCAGTAGTAGCATCTCAAGACAGAGGTGGTGTTCCTATTTCGCTTAAAGGTATTGCTACATTTGATAGTGCTGTAGTTTGGAAGCCGTCTAGGGCTCCTATAGATACAGTATACGCTCAGATTACTAGAGACTTAATTGCCGCTGAATCTAGATTGACATTTCCAGGTTTAGGAGCGAATCTTGCAAATAAAGCAGCTGCACAAGCTCTATTGTCTCGTGTGTATTTATACAATAAAAATTATACTGAATCAAAAAAATGGTCTGATGCAGTAATTGCTTTAGCAGGAAGCAAATTGTCTACTACAACAAATTTTGTGTCTCAGTGGAGAGTAGATACTCATAATGAAACTTTGTTCCAAATTCGTTTTGCAACCGTAGCAGAAAATATTGGTGTAAATGAGGCTTTACAAACTTCTTTTTCAACCTTAGTTAATACCGGTAACCAAGCAGCAACTGGTGGATGGGGAGATCTTGTTCCAACCCTCTCTTTATTGACTGACTTAGGTATTACATTAACAGGTGGTAATACAAGCACGACGAACTATGGTTTAAACGCCACTATTGCTTCTAGATCGACCGATGTTCGTAATCAATTATTTGAACCAGGTACCGCTGGTAGAGGTAATATTAAAGTTGAATGTACCAAATACCTTGGTAAAAATGGTCAAATCAATTTGGACAATGTTCCAGTATTAAGAATCGCTGAAGCTTATTTAAATCGTGCAGAAGTGCAAGCGACTGCTGGTTCTTCTCAACTAAACTTGGCTGGTGCATTGGCGGATTTAAAAACCATCAAAAGTAGAAGGTATACGGACTATACAGGTTCTGCCGCAGAAGCTGCTGATAATGCAAGAGATCAAGCAAGTTTATTGGAAGAGATTCTACGTCAACGCAGAATTGAATTCGCTTTTGAAGGACACCGTTTCTTTGATTTGAAACGCTTAGGGAGAGATTTAGCAAAAGGACCTCATTATAATAATGTGGGCTTCACTGATTTACGTATACTCCCTGCAATTCCTCAAGGTGAAATTGATGGTAACCCGAACTTGAAACAAAACTTTGGATATTAAAATATAGAAACATGAAAAAAATAATCACATTCTCCATAATGTCATGCATCCTGTTTTTGACGGGTTGCGTAAAAAACGAACTAACCGTATATAAGGGATCGGTAGTTGAATTTGACGCAGCGACTTGGAATGCTAATTCTGCCGGGCTAACTTATCCAATGATGACACGTGTACCAACATTGAACGCTGCAACGCCAACTTCTGCTGCTAGCTTAACAAGGGCTACAGGCACTGTCAGCTTGCGTGTAAATTTGGTAGGAGCTCATAGAAGCACAGCTACAACATTTAACTACGTTGTAGCAAGTGAAAGTACTGCTGTTGCAGGTACACATTATACTGCACTTAGTGGTACTGGAACTATTCCTGCTTTTAGTAGTTTCGGAACTGTAACAGTTACAATACTTAATCCAGGTACCGCTTCTACAACTGCTAGAGACTTGGTTTTGGAATTGGTAAACAGTCCTGATATTAAGGTAAGTAAAAACTATGCAAAAGTTGGTTTGAGAATTTCTCAACTATAATTTAGCTAACGAGAATTATACAATGGCCGCCCTTGAAAAAGGGCGGCCATTTTTTGTAATATCCATTTTACAAAAAAATGCTACTTATTATTTGATATAAAAAACAGCGGGAACCGGTCTTTCTCCAGTTGGGTCGGAAGGTTGAATGGTTTCCTTGCCGTTCACTAATAAGCAACTACTACCACCGCCGTCTAAATTAATGCCCTCTACACAGCCTAGATTTAATAATAATGAAGCAGTCTCACCAAGGGTAGCGCCTACTGCAATGCCTTTCATTCTGCCTTGTATTGCCAATATAATTAAATGACCCTCTTTGGTGTAACCCATCGCGGTTCTAGGATGACGATCGTTGATTGCTTTACCTGCAAATTTTTTTTCTGCATCATTACTTATATTGATTTGACCATCTCTTATTAATACTGGACCACCACCAACAGCCCATTTGACGTTCCAAGGCTTTAAATTGGTTAATGTACTATGCTTTAGAGGTAAAATAGAACTTGAATCTCTAAAAGTGCCCATTGGATTGGGCTGAAAGTATACTTTGTCCAAAGCTGAATCTGTATATGTGTATGCAATATCTAATTGATTAGGTCTAACCATGCCCAACGCAGAAGCAAGTACATGCGCATAGGTGAGGGTGTCCTTTCCTTTTCCTGCTATGCTATGAACATTATAGGCAACAGTTTTTCCATCACGTACGATTAAATTTAAATTGGTATTATTCCTGAACTCAAAAAAAGAGGCATTCACCACTACCAATGGAGATTGTAAACGATCGTAAAACTGCATAGGTGTTAGGCGTCTATACAGGGTAGTGTCTGTATCTAAATGGAGTGATTTGTCTTTTGTGTCCACTTGTACATAAAATGCACGAAAAGCACTATCATGATAGCTGCCCTCCCATTCGTACACATTTAATGATGGATGCGAAAGGCCAAAAGCTGCTGACACATTCTTCCATTGAGCATTGATCTGCAATATGGGTATCGCAAATAAGATCGTAATCAATATTTTTTTCATAGTGTATTTATATAGTTACTCAAATATATTCATAAAAAAAGGCTGACTCTATTTAGAGTCAGCCTTTTTTTATGAATAATAAGTTTTATTGGTTTGCGAAAGTCGCTAATGATCTACCTTTAGGAGCTGCAGTAGTACTTGGAGTTCCTTTATATATTAATGTATAAGCTCTTTGTCTTGCCAATGGATTGGCAGCAGTTGAGAATCTTGCCAATTCAAACGTACTGCTTGCTCTTCTAACAATAATTGTATCTGTAATAAAATTATAAGGTTGAGCCTTAAAATCTGTTACAGTGCCTGGGCTTATATTTGAGAATATATTTCCAGCACGTCTTGTAGAGTATACATCAATATTTTTCCCTGCAGTATCGTTTAAGATAGCATGTACAAACCTCATTGTAAATGTGTTTGTATCAGATAACACAAAATTGTCTTGGGTAAATATTTGTTTATTGCTATTTGAGTTCAATATAGAGTCAGTAATTATTAATGAATAATATTTTCCTGCTTCTAATGTTTTACTCAAACTTACAACAGCAATAGAATCTGGCGTGTTCACTCCGGCATTAGATAGTTTTATAGTCGCTGCTCCTGCTGGGATAGCTGCATACAAATTGGTTGTTGATGGAAATAATGAACCAAAAGTTAAAAAACTTCCGTTCAATTTAGTTCCATTTAAGAAAATATTTAAACTATCGCTTTTTGAGGTTACCAGTCTAAATGCTGGAGAAAAATGAACAATTTTAATAAATGCGCTACCAGTAGGATCTGAAGTTACAGCAATATTCTCAAGTGGTGTTGTCTTGGAACATGACCATAATAGACCACTTATACTAGCCGCCAATATTAGAATTAAGGATTTATTTTTTTTCATTGTGCTTATTTTTATAAGTAATTTATTTCTGAGAGAACCACATTTCATAAGTGTTGTAATCTAAGTTTTGATAGGCTCCGATTCTGGTTAATTCAGGAATATTATATAAATATTCTGAATTATATCTTGGTCTACATCTGTAAACTAGCTTACCATTATTTGTTGAAATTAAGTTTGGACCAGAAGGTGGGGTAAAATTCGCATATACTTGTTTCCCTGTTGCAGGATCAGTATCGGTATAATGGAATTTTCTCATATCAACCCAAGTTTGATGCACTCCCCAACCATACAATGCAATATATTTTTGCAACATAATATGGGAAAGTGTAAGTCCGTCTGGAGTTGAAGGAACTACTGCTGGATTTGTTAAGTAGGCAGTTAATGCAGCTGGAGTTATTGCATTTCCTGTTGGAATATTTTTGTTATAAGTTGTTGTCAACATATCAAAATTCAATGTAATTGCATTTTGATATGCACTTAATGCCAATGTCGTATTTCCTTTTCTTAAAGCAGCTTCTGCAATAATAAATTGCATTTCAGATGCTGTCATTAAAGGCCATGGACTTGTATTTTGGTATAAATATCTACTACTGTCAACTGTTGGTGCAACAGTTGAACTGGCAGTAGGGTGACCCCAATAGTTTTGAGGATAATCACTAGCGCTTATACCGGTTGTACCAGCCCATACTGTCAATCCTTTAAATGTTTTGTTACCATTTTCACGTAACATGTACCATCTTCTTGGATCAGCTACACCTTTAAATGCATCTGCATTATTACCAGACATTAAATCTGCGATATAAGTGGATTGTCTAATAGAACCAATATTACCTCTAAATGGCCCAAAGTAATTATTCACAGCACTTGTTAATCCACCTGCAACTTTTACCACAGCATTATCTGCGTTTGTAGTCATTGCAAGACTTGCGTATTTAATAGCTGAATCAGCATATGCATTCTTAGTAAAAAGCTCTTTATTACTTAAGTTGATATAAGATCTTGCTAAAATTCCGTACACAAATTTCTTCCATTTTGATACATCTCCATTATTAAAATAAGCATCACCAATGGCTAAATTGTCTTTACTAACCTTGCCATCAGTTCGATTTAAGAAACTTAAAGCTCTAAAACATACTGCCCTTGTGCTATCATAAAACTCAGGTTGTGTGTCATAACGGAATTGAACTAAATTGGTATTAAATGCTTCTTTTAAAGGCGCATCACTGTACTCGTTTGTTAATTCTAACCAACCCCAAGCTCTAATTGCCCAAGCGGCACCAACATAATCCCATTTTTGTTGTTCTGTACCCCATTGGATAATTCTATTCACGTTTTGTCCTTGACCATAATATACTGCTGCCCAAATAGAACCAGTGTTATCACTATTGATAGCACCTCCCATTTGACCGTAGTTCTCGCCATTGGCTGTAGACCCCCAATATTGAATGTATCTGCCAAGTAAAATACCATCGGCTTGAACGCCATAACCTGTTCCTGCTGAAGAAAAGAAAGCGGTGAAGCTTCCTATTACACCCGACAAGATGGATTCAATTGGTTGCACAACTGCTGCGTTGGGATTTTGATATGCTTCGTCAATTTTCTTACTACAGGACATAGTACTAAAAGTGCAAATTAATCCAACTGACAGAAGTGATTTATAAATTTTATTTTTCATAAAACTGTTGATTTTTTCTTTTAAAATTAAAAATTAGCTCTAAATCCAAAACTGTAACTCATTGGAGTTGGAGCGCTACCTAAGTCAATACCATAACCACCAACACCACCTGTACTTGGGTTATTAGAGTTAACAGCAGGATCTGCTCCGCGATAATTTGTAATTAATACTAAGTCGTTTCCAGTTAGAAAAATGCTAACACTTTTTATATTATTTACTTTATTTATTAAACGCTTAGGCAATGTGTAGTTAATACTTAAATCTCTAAGTCTTAACCAGTTCACATCCTTTTGAATAAATTCTTCGTCAGGTAATGAAGTGTAATAGCTTGATAAGAAGTAAGGCTTAATTACAATTGTGTTTTTTGTTGGTGTAGCTGAATTTTGTAAACCATCATTCAATACGCCATTCACAACAATTGGAGTTGCTCTGTCTGAAGTTCTTGCACTTTTACCTAAAGCAGTAAGTGCTTGGTCGGTGCCATTGTAAATATCTCCTCCTTTTTTCCAATCCCATAAAATGCTCAAACTAAAATCCTTATATCTAAATGAGTTAGAAATACCTAATGTAAAATCAGGTGTTCTATCTGCAATTAATAAGTTACCTGTGGTTACAACTGGAATACCTGTTGTTGGGTTGATAAGTATATTTCCTGCAGCGTTTCTTGTATATGTAGAACCTGTCAAAGTACCTGTAGGTTGGTTTCTAATAAGACCACCTCTTACGTTAGAAATATATGTATCAGAATTGTAATAATCATTTAAAAGGCCAATTGAAGCCGGCAATGTCAATACTTTACTCCACATTTGGTTGTAGTTGAAATTCATATTCCATGTGAAATTTTTAGTTCTTACTGGCGTCAACCCAACTGTTAATTCAATACCTTCGTTACGAAGTGAAGAAGCATTGGTTGTATTTAAGATAAATCCAGTTGCATAACTTGCACGGTAGCCTTGGCTAATTTGGTCGGTACAAAGTGTGTTATAATAAGCACCTTCAATTGTAATAGCATTTTTCAGCATTCTAATTTCAGCACCAACTTCAAATGTTTGTTGACGTTCAGGTCTAAGTTCTGGGTTGGCATTCGTGAAGCCATAAGTAAACCCTGGAATAACTGAACTGTTTTGGTTGTTTACAAAAACTGCTTGGTTTGAATATGGATCATTCAAGCGGGCTGTGTTTGCAGTAGAACCTCTTAATTTGAAGTAATCAACAATATCTCCTTTCTTAATAATTGGGAAGATATCTGAAATGATCAAACTTAAACTTGCACCTGGGAAATTATAATTTCTGTTTTGAGAAGGCAATGGTGAAGCAATTTCAAAACGATGAGAATAAGTAAGAAAAGCAACATTATTATAACCTATTGAAGCCTCGCCAAAATAAGCTAATTCTCTAAAAACGTTTAAGTTAGGTAATCCAAAATAGTTTCTCAATAATCTAACTCTAGAACCAGTTAATGAAGAATTGCTATCAGTCGGGTTTATTCTAGAAATTATTTGACCATTTTTATACATTGCACCTGTGCCTGTACCTAATGAATCAATCAATTGGGTACCTTTTACACTGTATTGTTGTGTTTCATTATCAATCCACATTGATCCAGCCATAAATCGTGTAGAGAATTTTCCAATATTCTTCTTAGCTGTTACTGTAATAGTGTGGTTATATCCTTTATATGTTCTATAGTAATTATCTAATGAACCACGTGTAGATGCTGGTAATGCATAAGACTGTGGGTGTAATAATAAGTACCCATCTGTTTTATAGGTATCATAACCAAAACGACCAGCCACTGAAAGCCAGGAGAATGGATTAATATCTATACCTAATGTTCCAACATAACGTCTTGTTTTATCACCACTATAGTTATTAAATGCACTCCATAATGGGTTGTCAAAATCAGAATTTATATTAGCGTTAAATAAAGTTGTTTTACTTCCGTTTGATGTTTCAAAATTATTGATGTCGTTATTCGCTGGCCATTGGTATAAGCTCAATAAGAATCCACCAGTTGATGCATTACCTTTTAAAGGCTTGACGTTATTTGAATTTGTATATGTTATTGAAGGAGAAATTGTTATATATTTTCCAATTTTTGTATTGTTTGAAATTTTGAAATTATATTTCTCTAACATATTATTTGGAATCACACCCTGATTGTCTAAGTATTGTCCAGATATTCTGAAACTCATATCTTTTTTACCAAATTCCATTCCAATATTATGCGTTTGGGATAGACCTGTCCTGTAAAAATTATTAATGTTATTATATAATTTAGTAGTTGCAGGCCATACTGGTCCAAAGCTTTGAAATTGCCCAGCAAGTGGAGGTGGTGTTGGAATTCCATTACTAGCACCCGGACCATAATCATTATTGACTTGAGCAAAACGATTTATTTCTTGAGCTCTAAAGTTATTATCATAAGTCACCAATAGCTTGCCAGTTGTCGATTTAGATTTTTTTGTAGTTATCACAATTGCGCCATTACTTGCTTGGCTACCATAAAGAGCGGTAGCCTCTGGTCCTTTAAGTATAGTTACGTTATCAATATCATTTGGATTAATATCTGCGATACGATTCGTGTAATCATTATTTCTGTTCGGCAAATCCGAAGCAAGACCAATACCTGATCCACCTTGTGAGTTGGTGTTTAATGTAGAGTTGTCTAAAATAATACCATCTACTATAAATAAAGGCTGGTTAGTTCCAGATAATGTATTGAAACCTCTAAGTATAATCCCTGATGAAGCACCTGCAGCGCCTGTTGTAGGGGTTACTGATAGACCGGCAACTCTACCTTGCAAGCTATTTATAAAGTTATCTCTCTGAGTAGACTGAATATCTTTCCCACTTACATTTTGAGTAGAGTAACCAAGCTCCCTAGTATTACGTTTAATATCCATGGCCACCACCACCACTTCGTCTAGTTGATCCTGTGATGATGTTAGTTGAACAATAATTTCTGTTTTTGAGCCAATCGACACTTCTTTCTTCAAATAATTTAATGAAGTAAAAACAAGTGTTTGTTTAGGATCTGCTTTAATTGTAAACGTACCATTTTGATCCGTAGTAGTTACAATTTTTGTTCCTTTAACTAGCACTGTTACGCCGCTAAGTGCAAGGTTTTCTTCTCCTAGTACTTTACCCGTAATTGTTTTTTCTTGAGCTGATAATGGCTTTGTAGAGCTTATCAAGCAAATCAAGATAAACACAAACGGAAGAAATTTTCTCATAGTTATCTGTTTTGGTTATTTAAATGCTACACTTAGTATATTCTATATTGAAATAAAATATATACTATGCAACAACCAAAATTAACAATATTTTATAATAACTATAAATTATTCCTATATATGCTGAAAATCAATTACTTACACTAATTTTTGTTCATAATTTAGCTATTCAATTTCGATCTCAACAATTCAAGATGATGTATAGTGTGGAAGGAAGTGAAGCTGGCAAGTTCTCTCAAGGTTACTTTTCCTAAGATGGGGTGGGGTAGTCTATAGCGATCTAATTCAATATCCGTATGCTTATTCATTTTATCAATGAATAATTGATTCAAAGTTGTATGCTTTTGAATTAAATTATTTTTTGATTCAAACAAGACTGGTTTTGGGATATAAATAGAAGGAGATTTTGCGCCGTCCTTTAAGGTATTTTTGTATAATGTTTGAAGTTGCTCAAAGGACCTTGCTTCATTTTTATTGACACCATACATTAAGTGTAATAAAGGTTTAGGTAATGTAAATCCTATATTGACTATTTTGAGTACTTTAATTAAATGGACTAAATCTTGTCCTGCAGACCATTTGTTATTGTAGTTGGTTTCAAATGCTGCTTGATTCAAGCCAGAGATTAACTCATTGAATTGGCTTACTCCATCATTTAATGATGCTAAAATGCTTTGTTTATTGCTCATTGCTTTTTAAATTGGTCTTTAAAATTAATGATTTTATAGAACTAAATAATGCTGTAACTTAGTCATTCTTAGAAGTTACTTAGTAATGAAGGAGGGTAGATTAATTTTAAATTGATTTATACTGCTAATGCTGACTTTGAATGCTTAAAGTAAAAATTACAAATAATGATTAGTTGGGATGTATTTGGTTATATAGGGACAATAATAATTTTATATTCATTTATTGTTGAAAATATTTATAAGCTGCGTTTAATCAACTCAGTTGGTTCAGTCTTCTGGATAATCTATGGAATTGGCATTGTAGCTTGGCCAACAATCATAGTCAATGGCTGTATTTTATTGATACACACTTTTTGGTTTATAAAGCATAGAAAAGAGTGGCTTCGCTAATCCATTGACGATTTTATCTTATTTTAGTACTATGAGAACATACCAAAAACTGCACTTTAGTTATACGGGATGTATAACTAAGTTTTTTATCCTTATCTGTTTTTTTACCGCGAATAATCTAGCTGCACAAACCGTTATTGAAAAAATAGTACAGGAAGAAACTAAAAACTCCCAATTGCAAACATTGGCACATGAGTTATTAGATGGCATAGGGCCAAGACTTGTGGGTACGCCTCAAATGAAAAAGGCCAACGAATGGGCAGTGAATAAATATGCTAGCTGGGGTATTAGTGCACGCAACGAGCATTGGGGAGAGTGGAAAGGATGGGAGCGTGGTATCACACATATTGATATGCTTTCTCCAAGGGTAAAAAGCCTAGAAGGAACTCAATTGTCTTGGAGTCCATCTACAAAAGGAAAAGCGATTAAAGCTGAGATCGTAATTATACCTGAAGTTGCAGACTCAATGGCATTTCAAAATTGGTTGCCTACAGTAAAAGGAAAGTTTGTGATGATTTCTATGAATCAACCAACAGGAAGACCCGATGACAACTGGCAACAATTTGCTACAAAAGAGTCTTTTGATAAATTAAAAAAAGAACGCACCGAAATGACGGATGCTTGGCGTAAACGCTTAAGTAAAACAGGGCATTCATCAAGAATGCTGCCTATTGT
>JACCDH011515148.1_pt1 | contig 27259 bp, 30 predicted proteins | sample 7442481 | NCBI WGS metagenome assembly JACCDH01 (sample SAMN15323433, study PRJNA562643) | freshwater metagenome | isolation source: river surface water | place: USA:Blue River Watershed | collected 2017-08-15 | reverse complement strand
TGCCACTACCCACACGCAGGCGCGCTATTCGCTGCCAGCGGTGGTGCAGGCCTTTGCGCAGAAATTCCCCAAGGTGCGGCTGTCGCTGTTGCAAGGCAATCCAAAGCAGGTCGCCGAGATGGTGCTCAACAATCAGGCCGACCTCGGCATTGCCACCGAGGCCATTGCCGACATCGACGGGCTGGTGTCCCTGCCATGTTTTCAGTGGGAGCACATGGTCGTGGTGCCGCCCGCGCATCCGCTGGCGCAGGAAAAATCCGTCACGCTGGAAGAGCTGGCGACCTTTCCGCTGATTACCTATGACGCTGCCTTCGCCGGCCGCAACAAGATCGATCAGGCCTTCGCGCGGCGCGGGCTCAAGCCCGACGTGGTGCTGGAGGCCATTGATGCCGACGTCATCAAGACCTATGTCGAGCTGGGCATGGGCGTGGGCATCATCGCCGGGCTGGCCTACAACACCAGCCGCGACATGGGACTCAAGGCGATACCGGCCGGCTCATTGTTCGGTATGAACCTTTCGCGTGTGGCATTGAAGGAGGGCGCCTACCTGCGCGGTTATGTCTTTACCTTCATCGAGCTAATGGCGCCCAACCTTTCGCGCAAGCTGGTCGAGCAGGTACTGGCCGGCGAGCGCGACAGCTATGAGCTTTGACCAGGGTCGGGCATCCAGCCCTTGCGGATGAGTTTTTTCAGACATTTTTCGCCGCAGGCCTAAATCGCCCTCATCGTCGGCCGTAAACCCGAGCAGACTCCCCGCCCGCTTGCGTGTGTAGGACAAACACCGACAACAATGACAGCGTGCCGCTCACGCCAAATACCGTTTCATGCCGATTTATCGGCAGAAGCCGGCACAGCACAATCCTCTCCAACGGGTGAGCCTTTTCCCGTCACCTCAAAGAAGGAGAAGATCATGAACGTGAATGACATGCTGGCTGATATTCGCGACGCCAACCTCAACTATCTGATGCTCGCGCAGCAGATGGTGCGCGCCGATCGTGCGACGGCAATTTTCCGCCTCGGCATCAGCGCCGAGCTGGCCGATTTGATCGATAACCTCTCGCCGGCGCAGGTCGTCAAGCTTGCCTCCAGCACCATGATGCTGGCGCGATTTCGTTTCGATGACAGCGCCGTGCTCGGCATGCTGACCAGCCACTCGAAGGAACGCTCGCTGTCGCAGGCGCACGCGACCATCCTGATGGCTGCCCAGCCTGTCGAAGAAATCGCCTGAGCTCACATAGTCTGGGCGACGGCAGCAGGCATTCCGGCGAACGCGGACCAGCGCTGCATCGCCAACATCGAACACGAAGAAAGCGGACATGGGCAACAAGAGCGTGGTGTCAGAAGGACGCCAGATCGGCCTTGCGATTGAACTGATCGAGCTGGGTGCGCGACTGCAATTGCTCGAGACCGAGACCACCTTGTCGCGCGAGCGCCTGCTTAAGCTCTACAAGGAGCTGCGCGGAGTCTCCCCGCCCAAGGGCATGCTGCCGTTCTCCACTGACTGGTTCATCACCTGGCAGCCGAACATCCATGCGACGGTGTTCATGAATGTCTATCAGCACCTCGTGCGTCATGCACAGGTGTCGGGCATCGAGGCCGTGGTCAAGGCTTACCGGCTGTATCTGGAACAGATGCCGGCCGAGCCGGGCGACGAGCCCGTGCTCTCGCTGACCCGTGCATGGACGCTGATCCGCTTCTTCGACAGCAAGATGCTGACCCTGGTCGAGTGCCGCGACTGCCACGGCCATTTCGTCAGCCATACCTTCGAGCTGAACTCGGGCTATCGCTGCGGTCTCTGTCACCCGCCCTCGCGCGCCGGCAAGAAAAAGAAGGCCGGCAACGTCGAGCACGCACTGCCAGCCTGAAGCCGAATCGGATTCAAATCCTGGCCAATCGCGCCGTAACCGGATACAGGGCATCCCCGCCCTGCGGATTACGGAGTGAACTGTGCTGGTCATCCTCGGATATGTGATTGTCATCGCTTCGGTCTTCGGCGGCTTTGCGATGGCCGGCGGCCATCTGGCTGCCTTGTTCCAGCCACTCGAACTACTGATGATCGGCGGTGCTGCACTCGGCGCTTTCTTCGTCGGTAATGGCGGCAAGGCCATCAAGGCAACCATCGGCGCAATTCCCTCGCTGTTCAAAGGATCGGCCTACACACAGGCGCGCTATCTTGAATTGTTGGCCCTGCTTTCCGAGCTGCTCGGCAAAGTGCGCAAGGAAGGCATGATGGCCATCGAGCGCGATATCGAGAACCCGCAGGAAAGCGCGCTGTTTGCGAACTACCCCGGGATACTCGCCGACCACCATGCGATCGACTTCATCTGCGACTACATGCGCCTCATGGTGTCCGGGAACATCGATGTCTTCCAGATCGAGAACCTGATGGACAATGAAATCGACACCCATCATCACGAGGCCGAGGTGCCCGCACATTGCATCGCCAAGCTCGGCGACGCCATGCCGGCCTTCGGCATTGTCGCTGCGGTGATGGGCGTGGTGCACACCATGGAATCGATCGGCATTCCGCCCGAAGAGCTGGGCATCCTGATTGCGCGCGCATTGGTCGGTACTTTCCTCGGCATCCTGCTGGCCTATGGCTTCATCGGCCCGCTCGCCAGCCTGCTCGAGCAGAAGGCCAATGATGCGACCAAAATGCTCCAGTGCATCAAGGCCACGCTGCTGGCCAGCTTTCATGGCTGCGCGCCGGCGCTGTCGGTCGAGTTCGGCCGCAAGGTGCTGTACTCCACCGAGCGTCCCGGCTTTGCCGAGCTAGAAGAGCACTTGAGGAACGCAAAGAGCCGCTGACATGGCCGCTGCCGACAAGCCCACCATCATCATCAAGCGTATCCGCAAGGCGGGTGGCGGGCATCATGGCGGCGCGTGGAAGATCGCCTATGCGGATTTCGTCACCGCCATGATGGCCTTCTTCCTGCTCATGTGGCTGATCAGCTCCACGTCCAAGGCCAAGCTCGAGGGCATCGCCGAATACTTCAAGACACCGATCAAGGTTGCCATGCAGGGCGGCAGCTCGGTTGCCGAGCGCAGTAGCGTCATCAAGGGCGGTGGCAAGGACGTCACCCGCAAGGAAGGCGAAGTGCGCAAGGTGATCGACTTGAAGAGCGCCCAGACCGAACTGGAAAAACGCGAAAAGGCACAGCTCGAGTCGCTCAAGGCCAAGATCGAGGCCGCGATCGATGCCAATCCCGTGCTCAGGCAGTTCAAGAAGCAGATGCTGCTCGACATTACCAGCGAAGGTTTGCGCATACAGATCGTCGATCAACAGAACCGGCCTATGTTCGGCATGGCATCGGCGCAATTGCAGCCCTATACGCGCGACATCCTGCGCGAGATCGGCAAGATGCTCAATGACGTACCCAACCGTATCGGCCTCTCCGGCCATACCGACAACATCGTCTATGCGAATGGCGAGCGCGGTTACAGCAACTGGGAACTGTCTGCCGACCGCGCCAATGCATCGCGGCGAGAACTGGTGCAGGGCGGGATGCAGGATGCAAAGGTCTTGCGTGTCGTTGGCCTGTCGTCGGCCGTACCGCTGAACAAGGAAGACGCACGCGACCCGATCAACCGACGCATCAGCATCGTGGTCATGAACAAACGTGCCGAACAGGCCGTTACCGGTGAACAGCCATCGCTGGATGCCAGTGATGGTGCCGCCCTCGGCCAGCTGCCGGGGCGCGATACATCCACCGTCAAAGGAGCGACGCCATGAGCGGTTCTGCCAAACCGGGCCCGAACTCAGGCCTGAATCCGGGCCCCGACCAGTGCGCGCTGCAGGACGACCTTGCGCAGCTGGAGCGGCTGTTGAAGGAAGCCATCAGCAAGCTGTCCGCCGATTTCGTCGGTGCGCATGATGCGCTGGCCAGTTTGTCCCGGCTGCAGGTACCCGGTGCTGCCAACGCATCGGCGCAGCGTGCACTGACGCTCAGCGCCTGCGATCACCTCGACTCGGCGCTCACCGCCTTGCAGTTCGAGGATATCGCCAGCCAGCTGATCGCCAGCGCGCGCCATCATCTGGGTGGTGGTGGCGAGCGCAGCGCCGATGCAGTCAATCGCAGCGTGCCCCAACAGCACATGGAAAGCGGCGGCATCGAATTGTTTTGAGCTTTGAAAAGATTCACGGAGAAAGACATGGGCAAGAAAATTCTGGCAGTAGATGATTCCGGTTCGCTGCGACAGATGCTGGCATTTACCTTGCGCACCGGCGGCTATCAGGTCGTGGATGCGAATGACGGCGTTGATGGGCTCACCAAGGCCAAGGCCACGCAGTTCGACCTCGTGCTGACCGACCAGAACATGCCCCGCATGGATGGCCTGACTCTGATCCGGTCGCTGCGCGAGCTGCCTGCCTATACGCAGGTGCCCATCCTGATGCTGACCACCGAGTCCAGCCCGGAGATGAAGCAGCGCGGACGAGATGCCGGCGCTAATGGCTGGCTGGTCAAGCCCTTTGATCCCAAGCGCTTGCTGGAGGTGGTCGGCAAGTGCATCGGACCAGGAGTACCGGCATGAGTCTGGAGATCAGTCAGTTCTTCCAGGTTTTCTTCGACGAGGCCGAGGAGCTGCTGGCCGAGAAGGAGCGGCTATTGCTCGGGCTTGATCCTGCCGCCTTCGACATGGCCGATATCGATGCGATTTTCCGTGTTGCGCACTCGATCAAGGGCGGCGCGGCCACCTTTGGTCTGGCCGACATGACCGGCGTCACCCATGTGCTGGAATCGCTGCTGGATCGTCTGCGCAAGGGCGAGATGGCGCTCACCGGTGAGCAGATTGATGTGTTCCTGCAGTCGAAAGATGTGTTGCAGATGCTGCTGCGTGTCCATCGAGACGGCGAGACTGTTGACCAGCCGGCAGTCGATACCCTGCTTGCGCGACTGCAGGCATTGTCGGCTGGCGATGCGATGGCTGGCGGTGCAGCGTCTGGCGCAGTGGGCGGCACGGATGCTGTGATATCCGTGACCGCTACGGCCACGAGTTCAGGTGCGATGTCGGCAGCTATGCCGGGCCCAGTGTCGAGCCTATCCGCCACCGGCGCATCGCCCGTTGCCGGGACAGCGCCGCGTAACGTGCGCATCACCATGCCTGAAATCGCCGACAAGGATGTCGCGGCGCTGGCGGACGAGCTTGGCCTTTTGGGCAGTGTCACGGTGTCGACCGATGATGCCGGCCACAAGGTCTTCCTGCTGGCGACGGCCGAGTCGATTGACGACATCAGCGCGCTGTGCGCCTTCGTGGTCGATCCGGCTAGCTTGCAGATCGTCGAGGAATGCCAACCGGCCTATGAGATCTTCCACCTGCCGGTACGACAGGAAGCAGCCAGCCTCGCGGCCGGCGCAGGCGCAGCGGGCAGCGCCAGTGCCGCTGGCAAGGCAGCCAAGCACGCAGCCAGCCAAGCGTCCGCTCACGCCGCACAACCGGGCGCGGCCAAATCCGCGGAACGTGGCGCACCGGCCGGTGCAGAGTCATCCTCGATCCGCGTCTCGGTAGAAAAGGTTGATCAACTGATCAACCTGGTCGGTGAACTGGTCATCACGCAAGCCATGATTGAGCAGCGTACGCATGGGCTTGATCCCATGCTGCATGAAAAGCTGCTCAACGGCGTCTCCCAGCTCACACGCAATACCCGTCATCTGCAGGAGGCGGTGATGTCCATCCGCATGATGCCGATGGATTATGTGTTCTCGCGCTTTCCGCGCATGGTGCGCGACCTCGCCGCCAAGCTCGGCAAGAAAGTCGATTTCGTCACGCAGGGCGCTGCCACCGAGCTGGACAAGGGGCTGATCGAGCGCATCATCGATCCGCTCACCCATCTTGTCCGTAACAGCATCGATCATGGCATCGAGATGCCGTCTGTCCGCAGCGCGGTCGGCAAGGATGCCGCCGGCCGGCTGACCCTGTCGGCCATGCATCGCGGCGGTCATGTGGTGATCGAGGTCTCGGATGATGGCGGCGGCCTGCAGCGGGAGCGCATCCTTGCCAAGGCAAAACAGCAGGGCATAGCCGTGCCCGACAGCATCACCGATGCCGAGGTCTGGCAGCTGATCTTCGCGCCTGGCTTTTCCACGGCCGAGACTGTCACCGATGTCTCTGGCCGTGGTGTCGGTATGGACGTGGTCAAGCGCAATATCACTTCGCTCGGTGGGCAGGTCGAGATTCGTTCCGTAGCTGGCGTAGGCACCACCGTGTCGATCGCACTGCCGCTGACTCTCGCCATTCTTGATGGCATGTCGGTACGCAGCGGCGAAGAGGTCTACATCCTGCCGCTCAACTATGTGCTCGAGTCATTGCAACCAAGGACAGAGGATGTCAGCGACATCGCCGGCCACGGGCAGGTGATACGCGTGCGCGGTGAGTACCTGTCATTGATTTCCTTGCGCCAGACCTTTGCCACCGGGGATATCTCCGACGCACCGTCCGGCATTGCCGTGATACTCGAAGCAGACGGGCAGAAGGCAGCGCTGCTGATCGATGAACTGGTCGGCCAGCAACAAGTCGTGGTGAAGAATCTCGAGGCAAATTACCGGCGCGTGGCCGGCATCTCCGGCGCGACCATACTCGGCGACGGCAGTGTCGCGTTGATCCTTGATGTCTCCGCCTTGCTGCGTGGTGCACGCTCGCGGACTGTCTGAGGCTTCATCATCCGGCCGCCGGGCGCTGTGCAGAGCTCGGTATGCCTTGGCACAGCTCGCCAGGAACAGTCCGGTGAATGCTGTTCTTTTCAGCCTATTTCAGCTCAAGCACTGCCGATAAGCTGCCGTTAAACATGGCAGCACAAAGCGCGACAAAGAACATGTACGCGTCACTTCCCCCAAAGATCACCCGAGCAAGGACCGACCCATGGCCACAGAACTGCAAGACGCGCCCGATGATGTATCGGCCAACGATCCCGCCTCCCGCGAATTCCTCGCCTTCAAGCTGGGCAGTGAAGAATACGGCATCGACATCCTCAAGGTGCAGGAAATCCGCGGTTACGAAACCGTGACCCGGATCGCGAACTCGCCGGACTTCCTCAAGGGAGTAGTCAACCTGCGCGGCATCATCGTGCCCATCGTCGACATGCGCATCAAGTTCAATCTTGGCGAGCCGCGCTATGACCAGTTCACGGTCGTGATCATCCTGAACATTGCTGGTCGCGTCGTGGGCATGGTGGTCGATAGCGTTTCCGATGTGACTACGCTTGCGCCCGCGCAGATCCGGCCCGCGCCCGAGATGGGCACGGCCTTCAACAATGACTACCTGATCGGTCTCGGCACCCTGGATGAGCGCATGCTCATCCTGGTCGATATCGACAAATTGATGTCGTCGGCTGAAATGGGCCTGATCGACAGTCTCGCCGCCTGACGCAACAAGGCCTCACCCTCGGAGCACCCCATGAATCTCTCCCACCTGAAAGTCGGCACCCGCCTGATCGCCGGCTTTTCCCTGCTGCTGGCAATGCTGGTCATCGGCATCCTGCTTGGCCTCAATCGCATGGCCAGCATGCAGAAGCAGATCGACCAGATCGCCAATGTCAACAATGCGCAGGTCGCACAGCTGATGGTGATGCGCGCCAGTGTCTTCGATCGTATGATCGCAGTCCGGAATGTCGTGCTGATGCAGAGCCCTCAGGAAATGCAAGCCGAGGTCGACCGCATACGCGAAGGCGAGAAGAAATTCACTGCCGCGGATGAAAAGCTCAACCGCCTGTTCGAGCACCCGAGCACCACCGAGCAGGAGCGCGCGCTACTGAACCGAGTTCATGAGCAGCATGCCGCCATTGCTGCCCCGATGGCACGTGCCATTGATCTGGGGCTGCAGAACAAGACCGCCGAGGCAACCCGCGTGCTGATCGACGAAGTGCGCCCGGTGCAGCGCAAGCTGATGGACGAACTGGGCGAGCTGGCCGTGCTGGAGGACAAGCTCTCGCATGAGGCCAGTGCTACCGGCCATGCAGTCTATGAAAGTGCGCAGCAGCTGATGATCACGCTCGGCGTGCTCGCTGTGTTGATCGGACTGCTGACGGCGTGGCTGATTACCCGCAGTCTGTTGACTCAATTGGGCGGTGAACCAACAGAGGCAGTTCAAGTCGCATCAAGCATTGCCGGCGGCGACCTCGATGTGCAGATCGAGGTGCGCGCCGGTGACAACAGCAGCCTGATGTATGCCATGAAGGGCATGCGCGAGAAGCTGGCCGACATTGTCCGCAATGTGCGCAATGGCACCGACACCATTGCCACGGCGTCCGGCCAGATCGCCGCCGGCAACCTCGATTTGTCTTCGCGCACCGAGCAACAGGCCTCGTCACTGGAGGAAACGGCTTCGTCGATGGAGGAGCTGACCTCGACCGTACGCCAGAATGCGGAGAATGCCGGGCAGGCCAACCAGCTCGCGATCTCGGCCTCCGAGGTTGCGCAGCGCGGCGGCTCGGTCGTCTCCGAGGTGGTCGAGACCATGGGGCAGATCAATGCCTCGGCCAAGAAGATTGTCGACATCATCGGCGTGATCGACGGTATCGCGTTCCAGACCAATATCCTTGCATTGAATGCCGCCGTCGAAGCGGCACGTGCCGGCGAGCAGGGACGTGGCTTTGCAGTCGTCGCCACCGAAGTGCGCAGCCTTGCACAACGCTCGGCAGCAGCGGCCAAGGAAATCAAGTCGCTGATCGGCGACTCGGTGGACAAGGTCGAGTCCGGCAGCAAGCTGGTCGCACAAGCCGGCAGCACGATGGACGAGGTAGTTTCCAGCGTACGTCGCGTCACCGACATCATTGCCGAGATCACTGCCGCCAGCCAGGAGCAGAGCGCTGGCATCGAGCAAGTCAATCAGGCCATCACGCAGATGGATCAGGTCACCCAGCAGAATGCTGCCTTGGTGGAAGAGGCGGCTGCTGCTGCCGACAGCTTGCAGGAGCAGGCCGCCAACCTGTCGGAGATCGTTAACGTGTTCCGTGTCTCGGGCATGTCCGCTTCCACAGCGCGCGCACCAGCGAAGAAGAAGGCTACCGTGGTCGCCATGCCACAGCGCTCGTCACGCCCGGCACCGGTACGTGCAGTGTCCGCTGCGCCGGCACCGAGGAAAGTCGCCGCCGGTGGCAGCGCCGATGACTGGGAAGAGTTCTGATCGCAGGGCGGGCGTCCGGTCGCTGCCGGAGGCCCGCTGCCTGCTGAAAGATTGAGCTTCGCCTGATCTTTGACTGATCTTTGCCTGATGTTTGCCAACTCATGACAGCCCCGAAAACCAAGGTCCTGATCATTGATGACTCGGCGCTGATCCGCAGCGTGTTGCGCGAGATCGTCACTGCCCAGCCTGACATGGAAGTCGTCGGTGTCGCACCCGATCCGCTGGTAGCGCGTGAACTGATACGCGAGACCTCGCCGGATGTGCTGACGCTGGATGTCGAAATGCCCAAGATGGATGGTCTGGACTTTCTCGAGCGGCTGATGCGGCTGCGGCCGATGCCGGTGGTGATGGTGTCCTCACTGACCGAGCGGGGCTCGGAGATCACCTTGCGCGCGCTGGAACTGGGTGCGGTGGATTTCGTCGCCAAGCCCAAGATCGCCATCCAGAGCGGCATGCGCGACTATGCCGAGTTGATCGCCGAAAAGATACGCACGGCCGCGCAGGCGCGCGTACAGGCAAGGCCGAGGGCATCGGCCGCAGCTAGTGCCGGTGCCGTGCCGCCAACTCCGCTGCGCGCGCCGCTGGGATCAAGCGAAAAGCTGCTGATCATCGGTGCCTCTACAGGCGGCACCGAGGCGATCCGCGAGTTCCTGCAGCAGATGCCATCCGACTGCCCGGGCATCCTGATCGTCCAGCACATGCCAGAAGGCTTCACGCGCTCCTTCGCACAACGGCTGGACAACCTGTGCCGGATCTCGGTGAAAGAAGCCGAGCATGGCGATCGTGTGCTGCCCGGTCATGCCTATCTGGCACCCGGTCATTCGCACCTGAAGCTGGCGCGCAGCGGTGCCAACTATGTGGCACAGCTGGATCAGGGGCCCCCGGTCAATCGGCATCGGCCATCGGTCGATGTGCTGTTCGAATCGGCCGCCATCAGTGCAGGCCGCAATGCACTCGGCGTGATCCTGACCGGCATGGGCAAGGATGGCGCGGCCGGCATGCTAAAAATGCGCGAGGCCGGTTCGATCAATTTTGCGCAGGACGAGGCCAGCTGCGTGGTTTACGGCATGCCGCGCGAAGCGGTGGCAGTCGGCGCGGTGCACGAGATTGCGCCGATCGCGCAGTTGCCCGGTCTGGTGCTCGCGCAGCTTGAACGCGATGGTGGCCGCGCGCTTCGCGTCTGATCACAGTGCGCTTCTGAGGCCGAGATAAATATCAAATCCCGCCAATTCATGCCGTTAACAAACTGACGGCTTACCCGAACCCTACGGAGCCCCCATGGCAGATCCCAAGACCAAATTCCTCGTCGTCGATGATTTTTCGACCATGCGCCGCATCGTTCGAAACTTGCTGAAAGAGCTCGGCTACTCGAATGTCGACGAAGCCGAGGACGGCGCGATGGCGCTGTCCAAGCTGAAGAACGAGAACTTCGATTTCGTGATCTCCGACTGGAACATGCCCAACATGGACGGGCTGGAGATGTTAAAGAACATCCGCGCCGATGCCGCGATCGGCAAGATGCCGGTACTGATGGTGACCGCCGAGGCGAAAAAGGAAAACATCATCGCGGCCGCCCAGGCCGGCGCGAATGGTTATGTGGTCAAGCCCTTCACCGCCGCGACGCTGGATGAGAAGCTGTCGAAGATATTCGAGAAGCTCGAGAAGGCAGGAGCCTGAACATGGGGGGCTCGATGACAGAAGTTTCAGATACGCCGCAGACCATCGATCACGATCGGCATGATGAATTGTTGCTGCGCGTGGGGCAATTGACGCGCAGCCTGCATGAGAGCCTGCGTGAGCTGGGTCTTGACAAGGTGTTGCAGCGGGTCGCTCGCGACGAGATTCCAAATGCGCGCGACCGGCTGATCTATGTCGCGAAAATGACCGAGCAGGCCGCGCAGCGCGTGCTCAACGCCACCGAGGCGGCCTCGCCCCTGCAGGAACAGGTGGAGCAGGGTGCGGCTTCGCTGGCCACAGAATGGCAATCCTTGCTGGCCGAGCGGGGCTTGCCGTCAGCCTGCGACCTGCAATGCCGGACACTGGCTTATCTGGAGCAGACGCGCGATGCTGCTATCGCGACCCGCGGCCACCTGCTCGATATCATGATGGCGCAGGACTTCCAGGACTTGACCGGACAAGTGATCAAGAAGGTCACCGAACTGGGTCACAGTCTGGAGTCGCAATTGGTGCAATTGCTGATCGATTTTTCGCCGCAGGAGGCTGCGCGCGACACCGGTCTGTTGAATGGCCCGCAGGTCAACCCGGCTGGCAAGATCGATGTCGTCGCCGATCAGGAGCAGGTCGACGATCTGCTCGAAAGTCTGGGTTTCTGAGACTCTCTCATTGACTGCTTGGCAGGCAGACGGCACCGCGCCTGAATCCTGCCAAGCAGCCGTCGATTCTCCCCGCTGTTCCCGGCATGGCAACGCTGCCTGCCGTCGAATAATGGCTTCATCCCCTGATCGGGTTGATGGAGCGATGCATGGCCGCGCAGGACAGCGACCTCGAAAAGACTGAACCTGCCAGCCAGCGGCGGCTGGAGCAGGCACGTGAAGAGGGCGACATTCCGCGCTCGCGCGAGCTGGCGGCCTGCGCGTCGCTGGTGGCCGGCGGTCTGCTGCTGTGGCTCACAGGTTCCCGCATGGAGGCCGAGCTGGCCGCGCTGCTGCGTGACACTTTGTCTTTTCCCCGCGCGCTGGCTTTCGATACCCGATTGCTGCTCGAGCATGGTGCGCACGCCACCGGTCGTGCGCTATGGTTGCTGCTGCCCTTCGCTGCAGCGGTGCTGGCCATCGTGCTGGTCGCGCCGCTGGCGGTTGGCGGCTGGATCTTCAGCGCCAAGGCCTTCATGCCGCGCTTTGATCGTCTCGATCCTGTGGCCGGCATCGGTCGCATGTTCTCCCTTCATGCGCTAGGCGAGCTGGGCAAAGCACTGGCCAAGTCTCTGCTGCTCGGCATCGTTGGCGCCGCCGTCATCGCCAGCCAGACGGATGCCTTGCTTGGCCTGTCTTTCGTTCCGGCCGGCAGCGGCGACAGCCGTCTCGGCGAGTTGCTGTTCGCAGCCTTTGCCGCGATGGCCGGCGTACTGGCACTGATCGCAGCGATCGACGTGCCCTGGCAGCACTGGCAATACGCGAAGAAGCTGATGATGACGCGCGAGCAAGTGCGCCAGGAGCACAAGGAACAGGAAGGCAATCCCGAGATCAAGGCACGCATACGTGCCCAGCAGCGCGAGATGGCGCGTCGCCGGATGATGGCCGCCGTGCCGACCGCCGATGTGGTCATCACCAACCCGACGCACTATGCAGTCGCGCTCAGCTACAGCGAGTCGCGCGATGCCGCACCGGTGGTCGTGGCCAGCGGTGCAGACGCCATCGCAGCCACTATACGCGAGCTTGCCACCGCGCACGGCGTGCCACTGATGGAAGCACCGCCGCTGGCGCGTGCGCTCTACCGGCACACCGAGCCCGGCGATGCCATCCCCGAGCGGCTCTATGCAGCCGTTGCGCAAGTGCTGGCCTATGTGTACCAGTTGCGTGCCGGCCAGCGACCCGAGGTACCGTCTGCACTGGACGTACCGGCCGAGATGGATATTCCGGATGCGGCTGAGTCGGGAGCAGCGGCGTGAGCAGCGGCATGGGGAGCGGCATGGGGAGCGCTCGCGGCCTTGCCATGCCGGCCTGGCTGAAGGCCGGCGGCGCACAGGCATTGGCCGCTCCCCTGCTCATCATCCTGATGCTGGCGATGATGATATTGCCGCTGCCGGCCTTCGTGCTCGACCTGCTGTTCTCGTTCAACATCGCACTGTCCATCATCGTGCTGCTGACCAGCCTGTACACGGTCAAGCCGCTGGACTTCATGGCCTTCCCGGCCGTGCTGCTGATGTCGACCATGCTGCGGCTCTCGCTTAATGTCGCCTCCACCCGCGTGGTCTTGACCGAAGGTCATACCGGCGCCGGTGCAGCCGGGCAAGTGATCGAGGCCTTCGGGCATTTCCTCATCGGCGGCAATTACACGGTCGGCATCGTTGTCTTCGTCATCCTCACCATCATCAACTTCACCGTCGTCACCAAGGGCGCGGGTCGTATCGCCGAGGTCGGTGCGCGCTTCGCGCTGGATGCGATGCCGGGCAAGCAGATGGCGATCGATGCCGATCTCAATGCCGGCCTGATCGGCGAGGCCGAAGCACGCGCACGCCGGCTGGATGTCGGCCGTGAGGCCGAGTTCTATGGCGCGATGGATGGTGCCAGCAAATATGTGCGCGGTGATGCCATCGCCGGCATCATCGTCACCGTGGTCAATGTGGTCGGCGGCCTTGCGGTCGGCCTGCTTCAGCACGACATGGCCTTCGCCGCCGCACTAAAGAACTACACCTTGCTCGCCATCGGCGATGGACTGGTCGCACAGGTGCCGTCGCTGGTGATCTCGATTGCCGCCGGTGTGGTCGTCTCGCGCGTGGCCAATGAGCAGGATGTCGGCGGCCAGCTGGTCGGGCAGCTGTTCGCACGCCCGCAGGTGCTGGGCATCACGGCCATGATCATCGGCGGCTTCGGGCTGATACCCGGCATGCCGCACCTGCCTTTCCTGTTGCTGGCGGGGCTGCTTGCCTATGGCGCGCGACTGGCGCAGCGACGTCTTGAGCAGGCCGCGCAACCAGCGCCGGCCCAGCCTGCGCCCACAGCCTTTACTGAATCCGACGAGGCCGGCTGGCAGGACATCGTGCCGGTCGATGCACTCGGCCTTGAAGTGGGCTTTCGGCTGGTGCCGCTGGTGGATGCGGCGCAGGGCGGTGAACTGCTCAAGCGCATCAAGGGTGTGCGCCGCAAGTTCGCGCAGGACATTGGCTTCCTCGTGCCGCCGGTGCACATACGTGACAACCTCGAGCTCAAGCCCGGTGGCTACCGGATCACGCTCAAGGGCGTCGAGATCGGCGCCGGCGAGGCGTATGCGAGCCAGTTCCTCGCCATCGATCCCGGCATGGTCAGCGGCCCGCTGGAAGGCAGCCAGACCACTGATCCTGCCTTCGGCCTGCCTGCGTTCTGGATAGACGACGCGCAGCGCGCGCATGCGCAGGCGCTCGGCTACACCGTGGTTGATGCGGCCACCGTCGTCGCGACCCATCTCAACCACCTGATATCGCGGCATGCGGATGAACTGCTGGGCCGCGCTGAGGTGCAGCAGCTGATAGAGCATCTAGAAAAGGAATCGCCCAAGCTGCTGGAAGACCTGGTGCCCAAGCAGCTCTCTTTGTCGGCATTGCACAAAGTGCTGCAGAACCTGCTGGCCGAGGGCGTGCACATTCGTGACATGCGCAGCATCGTCGAAACGCTGTGCGAGCACGCATTGCGTGTGACCGACCCGGCCGAGCTGACCGAACTGGTACGCAGTGCACTGGGTCGCGCGATTGTTCAGCAATTGTTCCCGTCGCCGGCCGAGCTGTCCGTGATCGCACTCGATGCACAGCTAGAGCGCGTGCTAATGACGGCGCTGCAGGCCGGCGGTGCTGCCATCGAGCCGGGGCTGGCCGACACTTTGTCGGCCGAGGCCGGCAAATCCGTACAACGGCAGCAGCAATCCGGCCTCTCGCCGGTCTTGCTGGTGCCGGCGCCGCTGCGCCCGCTGCTGTCGCGCTTCTTGCGCCGCACGTTGCCGCAGCTCTCGGTGCTCTCGCATGCAGAAGTGCCTGAAACCCGACGGGTCCGGGTCACCGCCCTGATTGGAGCCCAATGATGAATGTCCGACGATTTTTTGCACCGACCCCGCGCGAGGCATTGCGCGCGGCACGTGATGCACTTGGCAATTCTGCCGTTATCCTGTCCTCGCGCAGCGCGCAGGGCGGGGCAGAGCTGCTGGTGATGGCCGGCGATGACATGGAGGCATTGGTGTCGGCGCCTGCTTCGCGTGCCGAGCTGCACAAGTCTGCGCTCAAGTCCGTTATCGCCACCCATGCTGTTACTGCCGCTGTTACTGCCGCTGGTACTGCCGTTGATACCAGCCCTAGTACCGAGCTTGGCGTGATCAGTGCTCCGATGGCCAGTGCTACGGCAGGTGGCATGACCGGTGCAGCGCAGGCCGCCATGCCGAGCCAGGCAGACGGCCTGCAGCTGCACCATGACATGAACCGGGAGCTCAGGAACGAGCTGCAATCCATGCGTGGCCTGCTTGAGACACAGCTGGCCACGCTGGCCTGGAACGGTCGCCAGCCTGAGGCTCGCGCACGTGTATTGCGGCGCATGCTGGCCGCCGGCTTCTCGGCCGGACTGTCGCGCTACATTGCCGAGCACATGCCGGCCGAGGCCATGACGACCGAGGCAGCCGGCAACACATGGATGCACGACATCCTCTCGCGCAACCTGTCGGTGATGGACAGCGACGAGCGCCTGCTCGAGCAGGGCGGCGTGTTCGCACTGGTCGGGCCGACCGGTGTCGGCAAGACCACCAGCACTGCCAAGCTGGCAGCGCGCTGCGTGGCTCGCCATGGTGCTGCGCGGCTCGCGCTGGTGACGACGGATGGCTATCGTATCGGCGCCTTCGAGCAGTTGCGCATTTACGGCAAGCTGCTGGGCGTGATGGTGCACTCGGTGCGCGATGCTGCCGACCTGCAGATTGCGCTCGGCGAGCTGCGCCACAAACACATTGTACTGATCGATACGGCCGGCGCCGGCCAGCGCGACAAGATGGTCGCCGAGCAGATCACGATGCTGTCATCCGGCGAGCAGTGCGTGCAGCGATTGCTGTGCCTGAATGCGACCGCCACGGTCGACACCCTCGACGAGGTCGTGCATGCGTATCGCGGCGATGGTCTGGCCGGCTGCCTGCTGACCAAGCTGGACGAGGCCAACGGCATCGGCGGTGCGCTTGATGTCGCGATTCGTCACAAGCTGCCGCTGAGCTTTATCGCCGATGGTCAGCGCGTACCGGAAGATCTGCACCTTGCCAACGGCCGTCAACTGATCGAGCGCGCGTTCGCGCTGCCGCGCGAGCCGAGGATTTTCGGGCTCACCAATGGCGAGCTGCCGCTGGTCGCTGCCAACAGCGCTGCCGCCATGCGTGATCCTTTGCTCAGGGAGGTGCGCGTTGGTTAGCACGAGCAGAGACCAGGCCGAGGGCCTGCGCAAGCTGATGTCCTCGTCTGTGCGCGGACTGTGCACCGTACTGTCCGCAGACGGTCGCGCCGACAAGCCGGCGCTGATGCAGCGCCTCGCGCGCAGCATGGCGCAGCGCGGCCATCACGTGTTGCTGATTGATGCGGTGCGCCGTATGCCGGTGACCACGGCCAGTGACTCGAACGCCGGCATCGAGCGATGCGCCGCTGTCGGCATGCCGAGCTTGCTCGATGTCGCACTGGGCCGGGCGCATCTCGACGCTGCCTGTAGCGACAGTGGTGAAGGCTGGCGCGGCGCAGAGTTGGGTGACCTGCTCGATGCCATTGACGGCGGCAGTGGTGGACGAAGCGATGACTGCAGCGATTACGGCAGCGATTGCAGCAGCGCTGACCGCAGCGATGACGGCGATATTGACCGCAGTGATGCTTGCAGCGCCCGAGTGGCCGCATTGTTGTTGCAGCTCGCCGCCGATGGTACGCGACTGCTGGTCGATGCCGAACTGGATGCCGAGGGCAGCCTGCCGCTGCCATGGTTGGCCGATGGCGACTTGGTGGTGCAGCTGTCCGGCTCGGCTGCAGCGATCCGCGATGCTTACGACATCCTGCGCGCGCTCAAGGCACTGTGCGGCCGCGGCACGATTTCCCTGCTGGTCACCGATGCCGACGCCGCTCGCGCGCGCAAGGCACACGCCAATCTTTTCCATGCCGCCAGCCGCTACCTCGCGCTGCCGGTGCGCTCGATCATTGCGCCGCCGGCAACCCGCCGCCCGGCACCGACAGGAAGCCTCCATGTATAACGCCCATGGCAAGTCTGATACCCATTCCCTGCTGGAGCGCTATTCGCCGCTGGTGCGCCGGCTTGCGCACCAGCTCAAGGCACGGCTACCCGACAACGTTGAGGTCGATGATCTGGTGCAGGTCGGCATGATGGGCTTGCTGGATGCACTGCAGCGCTATGAAGAGCAGGGTAACCAATTCGAGACCTATGCGGTACAGCGCATACGCGGCGCCATGCTCGACGAACTGCGCAGCGTGGACTGGCTGCCGCGCAGCGTGCGCCAGAACATGCGCAAGATCGAGGCCGCGATCGCCAAGCTGCAACAGACCCTTCACCGCGCACCGACTGAATCCGAAGTGGCACGCGCAATGGGCATGGCGGTCGCCGAGTATCAGCAGATGCTGGCCGACGGCGCTGGCCACCAGCTGGTCTATTACGAAGATTTTCATGAGGATGGCGAGGGCGAGCATTTCCTTGACCGGCATTGCGCCTCCGCCGGCGGCGACCCGCTGTCGCAGCTGATGGCCTCGGGCTTTCGTCATGCGCTGGCCGAGGCGATCGGCGAGCTGCCCGAGCGCGAGCAGCAGCTGATGGCCATGCTCTATCAGGAGCAGATGAACCTGGCCGAGATCGGCGCCGTGCTGGGCGTATCGGCCTCGCGTGTCTGCCAGCTGCACAGCCAGGCGATCTCGCGGCTGCGCGCGACGCTGCGGGAACAGGCATGGACTGGCGCAGCCTGATCGGTCTGGCCATTGCCATTGGCGCGATCGTTGTCGCGCAATGGTCGCATGGCGGTCGCGTGGCCGCGCTGCTGCAACCGGCAGGATTGATGGTGGTGATGGCCGGCACCTTCGGCGCGGTGCTGCTGCAAAGCGGCCCGGCGCGGCTGTGGCAGGCGCTGCTGCTGTTGCGCAGCGGCTTTCGTCAGCCAAGCAAGGTCGAGCCGGAGTTTCGTCGACTGGTGCGCCAATGGGGCGCGGTCATGCGTCGCTCGGGTGCGCTGGCGCTCGAGACCACCGCCGCGCAGGTCACGGATCCTTTCGTCGCGCGCGGGCTGAGGTTGCTGGTGGATGGTGTGACGCCATCGCGCATCGGCGAGATCCTCGCGCGCGATACCGATGCCTATGAGCAGCAGCGACGTCGGGCGATACGTGTATGGGAGACCGCCGGCGGCACGGCGCCAACCATGGGCATACTGGGCGCGGTGCTGGGGCTGGTGCAAGTGATGGAACAGCTGGCCGATCCGTCCCGGCTCGGTCCCGGCATTGCGGTCGCCTTTGTCGCCACGCTTTACGGCGTGGGCCTGGCTAACTTGCTGTTATTGCCAGTCGCGAACCGGCTCAAGGAACAACTCGCCATCGAGCTGCAGGAGCGCGACCTCGTGGCCGAGGCCATTGTCGCGATTGCTGCCGGCGAGCCGGGCCATCTGATCGAAGAGCGCGTCGCCGTCAACAGCGGTGTGACGCAGCTTCGTCGCCGGGAGCAGGACGATGCGCCGCTCGCGCGCTGAAGAAGCGCTGCCGGCGGTCGACCGCTGGCTGCTGTCATGGGTGGATTTCGTCACGCTGCTGCTGGCGCTGTTTGCGGCTATGTATGCAGGCGCATCGATGGATCTGGCCAAGTCCAAGCTAGTTGCGCAGTCGGTCGGCGCTGCGTTCGGTGCACCGCCGCAGGCCAGGGTCATGGGCTCTGCAGATGACAAGGCAAAGGACAAGGCAGAAGCCAAGGCAGACCGCGCACCAGATCTTCAGGCCGGGCTGAACGCGCCATCAGCGGCGACAGCGGACCACTCGCGGGTGCGCGAGCTGGCCGATGCCTTGAGAGCCGCGATGGCCGGCATAGGCGGCGACGAGCGTGTGCGCATTGTTCAGGACCATACTGGTGTAAGCATCGATATCGACGCAACGCTGCTGTTTGCCACCGGCACGGCAATGCTGTCGCCCGAGGCCGATGTGGCGCTGCAGGCGCTGGCCAGTGTCTTGCTGCGCTGGCCCTGCAAGATCACCGTCGAAGGACACACCGACAGCCTGCCCATACATACCGCACAGTTCGGCTCCAACTGGGAGCTGTCAGCCATGCGCGCGGCGATGGTCGCGCGGCGGCTGGCCGAGCACGGCATCATTGGCTCGCGCCTGTCGGCTGTCGGCCGCGCGGACACCCGCCCGCTGGCAGACAATCAGACGGCGACCGGCCGGGCGCGCAACCGTCGTGTGCACATGCTGGTCACGCTGCCGGGTCCGGACTAATGCAGCGCAGAGACCACATGACTCCATCTTTGCGTTAGCTGGGGCGAACTGGCGCTGCAAGCTTGCAGCCAATCAAGCTGTCGGCCCGGTCCAAACGTGGAGACCATGATGAAGATAGTCCAGATCGGCCTGTTGGCCAGCGCAGCCTTGCTGATGGCGGGCTGCGCGACCGAAGAATACCGGGTCGCCGCCAATGAGTGCCAGGTACCGGCGCTGTAAACCTACCCGGTGGTGATGCAGGCCCACATGGTCTGGCGCAGCCGCGAGGTAATGGTGCCGGAGGGTTCGACGATCTGCGAAACCACTGAAGTGAATTCCAAGAACAAACGAGGCAACGTGTCGCAGTCGCAAAGCGTCTGCCGTCCGGGCATGCTGGACATGAATGCATGAATGCAGGCAATCGGGACGCCTATGTATCGCCATGCGCGAAGGATCTTTGCCTCAAGCGCTGCGGCAATCTGGACTGCAAGGTAAAGAAGTAGCTTGGCCGGCGCTTAGCCGGTCGCGCGTGCCGGCCGGTTCATCTGGGTGGCCAGGCAGGCCTCGCCGGAAGCGCCATACAAACCGTTGGGCGCGCCCAGACCCAGCGCCGCCATTGCCTGACGGTTGCGTGCCTGTAACTGCCCAAGCAGCAGTCCATTGACCCGGTTGGCTTCATGCGCATCGCGCGCCAGCGCCATCAGTTCATCCCACGCCGCTCGCGTTTCTCCGTTCGATGTCGCCAGCCATTGGTGCATGCCGCTTTCCTCGGCCGGTAGGCCGAGCGCAGCGAGACGGCGATGCCGCTGCCCGGCCAGCGCCGAGAGCCGGGCAACCAGCCCGGCTTTTTCTTCGAGCAGCGGCGCATGTGCGGCGATGTCGCCGGCGGCGAGGCGGGATTGCTCCTGACGCAGCACGCCCAGCAAGGCGAACAGCGTCGCATACTCGTCATTCAGGTGTTCGATCGGGGAACTCACGGCGAGTCCGGGCAGCGTGTCAGCGACGCTGCGCCAGCAGATCCTGAGTGCCGGCCAGCATGTCATTGGCGATGCGCTCGGGATCGATGCGAAATTCCCCTTGGGCAATCGCCTCGCGGATACGTTCGACCTTGGCCGTGTCTATCGGTGGCTGGCGGCCAGCCTCGACGGCGGCCTTGGTTGCACCGGACAGGCTGACCTTGTCAGTCCGTTCGCTGCGGGTGACGCTGGCTTCCGAGGCCTGTGCCGGCCGGCTCGTGGTGACCGGGGGCAGGGGCAATTTGCCGCTTGAGTCGTCGATTTTCATCGCGTTTTCCTTGTGGAATCAGGGTTTGAGTCTTGTAACGGCACACCTGCGGAAATGTTTAGCGGTACCGCCTGCATGAAAAATCAGGGAGGGCGGCCTTTCGGGGTCGCCCGCCTGATTGATGTTCAGGAATCTATGACGTTCCAGCCCTCGGCCTTGAACGCCAGCTTCCCCATCTGGAAAGCGCCGTTGGGATAAAAAGCGATCGTCAGCGAGGTGGTGGCGGATGAATCTCCGGTCATCACGGCTTTTCGCTCCAGACCCCTGTCGCCCACACTCCAGACGCTGGCCGTGTTTTTGGTCGCCACTGCGTTATCGGCAGTGTTCACCGCGCCATGGTAGCCAAGCACAAAGCTGCCATCGCCGAGCTTTTTCAGACGGTAAGTCACCTTGGGCGACATGCTGATCGAGAGCGGCAAGTTGTCAAAGGTCTTCAGTGGCGACGTCGGTAAGCCATTGTCATTGATCCGCGAGAAAAGGTAGTTCTTGATGAAATTGCCAAGCGTCTGGCACGCAAAGATACTGATCTCCCACGGTAATCGGGACTTGCCTGAACTATCGATAAAGTTCACGAACTCCTCGACATTGCCGATCGTCTTGACTGATCCATCGACATCTTCGAATTCATAGGTCGAGAATTCAAAATCCCGGGCGAAAATGCTTCCGACCTGATGTTTGCTGGCGAATTCTTCTGACACCTTTTGTTCTTTTCTCGCCGCTTCAATAGTGCTCATGTAGCTCTTTTTCAGGTGCGGATCAGACTCAAGGTTACTTAGGTCTGCCGAAAAATTTACCTTGTAATTGTTTGACAGGAGGATCGCATCATTCAACAGCAGGGATACGACATCCTTCGGCTCTCTTGCAGTATTTTCCTCAGGCGAGTGACCATTCGATTTTTCTGCGGTACCTGATATGCGAAAGCCATAACTGCTGGAAAGATAGTTGTTGATTTCCGACCGGGAGTTGATGGTCGCCTTGTCAAATTGGCTGTGACTTCCCAGAAGCGCTTCGAATAGAAATTTGATCGCCAGCTTCTCTCGCAGATGATTTTCACGTTGTTCAACGCGCAGGTTTTGGGTGCTCTCAAGTTCCGTTAAACGACGATATTCCGCAGCCAGTTTTTTTCGCAATGCCAGCGGCAGCCTGTCTGCGACCGAAAAACGGCTCTTGCCAGCACCCGCAGGCGCCCACTTGCATTCCGCAAGAGATTTCAGCGTCAGGTCTGACGAATCCTGATGTGCCGACCAAAATGAGAAAGATTTCCTTGGCGTCAGGCTGGCAATCTGCCGTTGGTGGGGTGGGGCAGGGTTGGCAGCGTTGGTCTTTCGGCCCATCTCCCCGGAAGCGACGGTGATCTCTTCGTGTTTATTATCGGCTCCCTTGGTTTTCCTGAGATTGAATCGCCATTTTGTTGTTGAGTTCAGGGATCCGGAGTCTGATGACTCGGATTCCGATGATTCTGAATCGCTGCGGTTAGGACTGGAAGTGCCAGATGCTCTTTCCTCCTTTTTCTTTTTCCTCTCCGCCGCCTTCGTCCACTCGGCGACTTCGTCATCAAACCTTTTGAGAACTTTCTCTGGCAACTCAAAGTCTTCGGATTCGGACGACTCGAAATCACCCCTATCTTTCAGTTCATGCAAAGCACTGCCGTCACGTTCGATCGAGGGGATTGTTTTAGTGAGATTGCGTTTATTCGCCATCGTCGGTTTTTTTTCATTCAACCCTGATGACTTGTCCCCACTGCCCGACGTTGTCTGAGCTGAAGTGGCGCTCCGAGAGGACTCTGATGATCCTGTACTTCCCGTCAATGTGTCTCGGGAATTCTTGAATGTACTGATAGACATATTTAATTCATTCCTGTTTCTAGGTACAGCTGCTAAGCCATTTGCCCGGATGGCAGTACCTTGAGGGGCCACCCTCAGTCACGCAGGTCGAATTGAAGTTCTGGCGGCAATCATCAGCATGATTCTTTGTGCTTGTGTGCTTTTTCAGGCTTTTTCAGGCTTTTTCAGTCTCGTTGAATTAACTGCCAGCAAATTCAGGCTGCGATCGGGTCGCATCCGGTTCAAGTCCGGCAATTCAGCAATTCGGCGAATGCCAGCGCGATGACTCAGGGCGCCGCTCAATATCGAATGGCCAGCGCGCCATCTGCCTGCGCAATGCCCATCACCACTTGCCCGCCCGTGGTACGGGCCTGCACCAGATCGCCTTCCGCGCCCCCGGTCAGCGCGCGTCCCTCGCCGGAGATGGAGAAACCGGCACCGGCCGCCACCAACCTTACCGGTTGTCCCGGCTGAACCACTGGCCGGATCTTGAGCATCTGGCGCGACAGCGGCACACCGGCCGCCACTGGCATTTGCAGCGTGCGCCCATTGGCCTGCGCCAGATCGGTCAGCACACCGGGCGGCAGGCTGGCCAGATCGCCGTCGCGCAGCATCAGATCAGCTGCTCCCAGTGACTGGCCCTGCGCCAGCGGCGTGGCGCTGGCCACATAGCGGGTGGCGATGCTTACTGTGGCCGGCAGCATCAGCTGCCATGCTGGTGTGGCACAACGTATACCGACCGTGGTCTTGCCCAGAGCCTTTGCGCCGGGCGGAAGCCAGGCTTGCAGCGAAGCACAGGCAGGCAGCTGCAGACGGGCATCCGGATCGCTGACGCGTACGCTCGCCTTGCCCGGCAAGGATGCCGCTTGCTCGATCAGGAGTTGCTCTGCAACCGACTTCAGCGCAGCCATGTCCTGTCGTGCCGACGGTGCCGCCGATGCTGTCGATGCCGCAGTGATCACCACGGCTCCCGGTGCTGCACCTGCCGGCGTCGATATCGTCTCGCGCGCATGCACACCAGCGGCGGTGATGAGTAATACAAGCAGGATAGAGAGCGTGGCGCGCAGTCGGTGGCAGATCGGGCGGGCAGGGAATTCCAAACCGGGCATTCCTTCATCAAGGTCGGCCGCCTCAAAAAACGATCGGCCGATGTACACCAGCATGCTGCGCCCAGCCAATGCTGCGCAATAAACAAAGCAGGTACCAAATCGTGGCCCTGATCGGGCGATGCCCGCGCTGCATGCCTTCCTATCATCGGTCTCCATCGCCATACCGTCAGGAGACCCGCATGCCCGACAAGCTAGACAGCGAATTCCAGTTTCATCAGCGCGCACTGGCATTGCGCGCCGATCGCCAGCAATTGCTGGCGTCGAACATCGCGAACGCAGCCACGCCCAACTACAAGGCGCGGGACATTGATTTTCGCAAGGCGCTGCTGTCGGCCATGGCCGGGCCGGCTGCTGGGGGCGACACGGGCAGCCAGCTTCCCGCTTCTTCCTCGCTTGCCGCCGCCGAACTGCTGTACCGCATACCGCGCCAGGACAGCATCGACGGCAACACTGTCGAGCTGAATACCGAGCTCGTGCAGTTCGCCGACAACGCCGTGCGCTATGAAGCCAGCGTCAGCGCCGTCAACGGCAAGATCAAGAGCCTGCTGGCGGCCATCATGGGGCAATGACCATGTCACTATTTTCCATTTTCAATGTTGCCGCTTCCGGCATGGCTGCACAGAGCCAGCGCCTGAATACGGTCGCCAGCAACATCGCCAACGCCGAGAGTGCCACCAGTACCGATGGGCAGACTTATCGCGCCAAGCAAGTCGTGTTTTCCGCACAGGCGGTGGATGCGGCCGGCAGCACCGGCGTGGCCGTCACGCGGGTGATCGAAGACACCGCCGAGCCGCGTCGCATTTACGACCCCAAGCATCCGATGGCCGATGACAAGGGCTATGTCGCCATGCCCAATGTGAACCCGGTCGAAGAAATGGTGAACATGATCTCGGCCTCGCGTGCTTATCAGAACAATGTCGAGACCCTGAACGCAGCCAAGTCTCTGCTGCAAAAGACGCTGGCCATTGGCCAGTAGATCTTCACTGAGCCCTCACCGAGGAGACCGTATGGCCACCGTCAACAGCGCGCAGCGCGCGCCCAACACCGATCTGCTCGCTGCGATGAATCCCAAGGCCGCGAGCACTGCCGCCAGCGAGAGCAGTGCCTCCGCCGCCACGGCAGCGCAGGACCGCTTCATGACTCTGCTGGTCACGCAGATGAAGAACCAGGATCCGCTCAATCCGCTCGACAACGCGCAAGTCACCTCGCAACTCGCGCAGCTGTCTACCGTCACCGGCATTGATCGCCTGAACGACACCTTGCAATCGATGATGGCCGCCACCCAGTCTGCGCAATCCATGCAAGCCGCCAGCCTGATCGGTCATGGCGTGCTGGTGCCCGGCAGCACGCTTGCACTTTCCAGCGGCAAGACCGTGTTTGGTGCCGAGCTGTCCGGTCCTGCCGATTCGGTGCAGGTCACGATCAGCGACGCCGCCGGCAATCCGGTGCGCGTGCTCGATCTTGGCGCGAGTCCGGCCGGTGCCATGGCGCTGGCCTGGGATGGGCTGTCGGCCTCCGGCAAGCAACTGCCGGATGGCGCGTATCAGCTGCAAGTACATGCGCTGCGCGGTGGCGTGAAACTGGATGCGCAGGCGCTTGGTTTTGGTGAAGTCATCAGCGTCTCCACCGGCACCGGTGGCGCCAAGCTCAATTTGTCGGGAACGCAGATTCCCGTCTCCATGGCCGACGTGCGCCAGATCCTTTAAACATTTTTCAGGGAGCATCCCATGAGCTTTCAGCAAGGACTTTCCGGTCTCTCCGCCGCCTCGAAGAGCCTCGAGGCCATCGGCAACAACGTCGCCAATGCCAACACCGTTGGCTTCAAGCAGTCGCAGGCCATCTTCAGCGATGTGTATGCCGCATCACTGTCCGGTACCGGTACCTCGCAGATTGGCATCGGCACCCGGCTGTCGCAAGTCGCGCAGCAATTCACTCAGGGCAATGTGACCGCGTCCAACAATCCACTGGATATTGCAATCAATGGCGGCGGCTTCTTCAGGATGAGCACGAATGGCGCGATCAGCTATGCGCGCAATGGCCAGTTCCAGCTCGATAAATCCGGCTACATCGTCACCAGCGCCGGCTCGCGCCTGACCGGTTATGTCGCCGACAGCAGAGGCATCCTGTCTACCGGCGCACCGGCTGACATCAGCATCCGCACTGCCGACCTGCCGCCACAGACCACCACCGCGGTCGATGCGATGCTCAACCTCGACTCGCGTCAGGACGTGCCAGTAACCACGCCGTTCGACATTGATGACCCGACCACCTACAACAACGCAACCTCGGTCTCGGTCTATGACTCGCTCGGCAATCCGCATGTGCTGCAGACCTTCTATGTCAAGACCGGTGCCGGCGCATGGGACGTATATGCCGCTGCCGACCAGAACCTGATCAATGGCGGCGCACCGATCGGCAGCCTGAACTTCGGCACTGATGGCGCACTCACTGCAGCGACGCAAGCGGCGCTGCCGATCAATGCCGCCATACCGGTCACGACCGGTGCCACGCCGGTACTGACCGTGGGGCTGGACTACACCAGCACCACGCAATTCGGTTCCACCTTCTCGGTCAACAAGCTTGATCAGGATGGCTACACCTCGGGCCGTTTGTCCGGCTTTGGTGTTGCGCCGGACGGCATCGTCATGGGTCGCTATACCAATGGCCAGTCGGCCGTGCTGGGGCAGGTGGTGCTGGCGGCGTTTGCCAACCCGAACGGCTTGAAGCCCATGGGCGGCAACCTGTGGACCGAGACCGCTGAGTCCGGCAGCCCGATGGTGGGCGCGCCCGAGTCCGGCAACCTCGGTGCGCTGCAGTCGAACGCGGTCGAAGACTCCAACGTCGACCTGACCGCCGAGCTGGTCAACATGATCACGGCGCAGCGCAACTATCAGGCCAATGCGCAGACCATCAAGACCCAGGACCAGGTGCTGCAGACGCTGGTCAACCTGCGCTGACGACTGAGGGCTGACCATGGACCGCATGATCTATGTCGCCATGACCGGCGCCAAGCAGGTGATGGAGCAACAGTCCACCACAGCGAACAACCTCGCCAACCTCGGGACGACCGGTTTTCGCGCGCAGCTCGACAGCTTCCGCGCGGTGCCGGTCGATGGGCCCAGCCTTGCCACCCGCGCCTTCGTGCTCGATGCCACCACCGGCAGCGATTTCACGCAGGGCGTGGTGCAGCAGACCGGCAATCCGCTGGATGTCGCGCTACGTGGCGAGGGCTGGCTAGCGCTCCAGCATCCGGACGGCAGCGAAGTCTACAGCCGTGCCGGCAATCTCAACATCAGCGAAGGCGGCGTTCTGACCGGGCAGGGCGGCATGGCGCTTAATGGCGACGGCGGACCGATCACGGTACCGGCCGGCGGCCGGCCTTCCATTGCGCCGGATGGCACCGTCAGCACCATGGATGCACGTGGCGTCTCGACCGTGGTCGGTCGCATCCGTCTCGTCAATCCGCCCGTGGCAGAGATCGAGCGCGGTGATGACGGCCTGTTCCGCATGCGCTCCGGCCAGCCGCCTGCTGCCGATGCACTGGTCAGACTCGCGCCGGGAAGTCTCGAGGGCAGCAATGTGAATGCCGTCGATGCGATGGTCAGCCTGATTGCGCTGTCGCGTGCCTTCGAGCTGCAGATGAGCCTGCTGAAAAACGCCGAGAGCAATGAGGCAAAAGCCAGCCAGATCCTCGCAATGAATCCCTGAACGCGATCGCAGAATCGATCGCATCACCGCTGGTAAAGGAACACGCCCATGATCAAGACCCTGTGGATTGCCAAGACCGGCCTGACTGCGCAGCAGGCTCAGCTGGA
>JACCDH010302607.1_pt1 | contig 27265 bp, 19 predicted proteins | sample 7442481 | NCBI WGS metagenome assembly JACCDH01 (sample SAMN15323433, study PRJNA562643) | freshwater metagenome | isolation source: river surface water | place: USA:Blue River Watershed | collected 2017-08-15 | reverse complement strand
ATTGTCAGAGAAGTGCTATAGATTTACAGCGAAGCCTGATCCTATGTGGCAAAGCTATGCATTATTTGAACCAGAATCAGATGGTACCTGCCTTTACTTTATCGATGCTGATAAATGAAGAAGTGTTTCACCTGTGACCGAAGGTACCCCCTATTCCTATTCGCAAAGGACAGAATGAAATACCAACGTCCTCATGATCAGGGAAGAGTTAGATGTTGTAGAATATGCAACTATAAACGATGGGTTAAGCTAAGAGAAGATTGGTTCTATAACTTTGATATCAAGAAGTTCGAGAAGGTAGAATTCAAGAGTAAGATAGAAATATTAAAACGTGTATTAAGATAAATTATGAAAAAACAAGTTAAACAAGTAGAAGATTTCCAAAAGGCTTTTGGAGGTTTTATCGGAGAGGGACCAAGTTTCCCCCGAGTAGACAGATGTGTATTACGTCAAAAATTATTACAAGAAGAAGTGCTAGAACTGCACGTGGCTTGGAGTAATGACGACATCGTAGAAGTAGCAGACGCTATTACAGATTGTATGTACATCCTTATTGGGACAGCCATAGAGTTTGGATTACAAGATAAGCTAGAAGATTTATTTGATGAGGTTCACGGATCTAACATGAGTAAGCTAGATGAGAATGGCAAACCTATCTACCGAAATGATGGGAAGGTTATGAAGGGGCCGAACTATTACAAACCAGACCTAAAGAAAATCCTAGACAAATGAGTGAAATGACACAAGACGAGAGAGAGAAGATCCATGTATTGCAGTTCTTAATGTGGGCGCATATAACGATATACGCTGCTGATAACTGTGAGGATATTAAATGGTTCAATCGTAATCAAACCAAGAACCTACTAAAGAGAACGGTTGAGCATATCGAGAAGGAGCATGGAGGAGCGATCAAGGCATTGTGGAGTATCAATGATGCTGAGATTATGACTGGTGTTACAAAGGAAATGCTAGAGTTTACAGAAGAGGTAGCAACTATGCCTTATTGGGAGTTGCCAATGATAACGCAAATGATCAAAGAATACAAGTTAAAGAATGTTGAAAAAAAGTAAATAACTTTTATCAAGACAACGAAGTAGGCATCGTATATTTGTAGAAGTCTTTTTGACTGTTACTTGTTTTTTTCGTTGATTGTTTGTTCGGGAATGGGGGCTTCGGCCCTCATTTTTGTTATAGATATACTATCATCCCCCAAGTCAGCAGCAACAAGCCCGAAGTCACAAACGTGGCATTACGCCATTTCTTCTTTCGTCTATTTTCGTCAGACAGCATCTGACTATTTTGCTTGATCTCTTCTTGAAGTAATGAGATAGTTCTCTCATGAGTATCTATGATACCCTTGTATTTTGATTTCTGTATGGCATTTTGCTCGTTTAAATTAGTAAGCAGCTCTACCTTCTTGTCAAGGTATAACATTCGTTTAAACGTAGCGGAAATAAGAAACGCCTGATGGGCATTAATGACGGATGTAGTATCCTTTGTCCCAGAGTCGCTCCATTGAGTCAATGTCTTTTGAGAGAGACTTGAACTTGATAGAGTCGCTAGAATAATAAGCGTTAGTAATATTTGTTTCATAGTCATTGTAATTCTTGTCAATGTCATTAAAGATAGCTGCCTTAACGCTATCTAGACTATCAATACTATAGGATAGTTTATTTATCTTCTCTTGGTTGATAGACATAGCCTCAATAATAGAATTGGTATCATCCTTACTAGGCATTCTTGTCATCGTTGAATACTGGAGATATATGCACACCCCTAGCAAAATAATGGTTACGATCCACTTGTAATCAACTTTGTGTTCCATTCTTATTAAATATTTTCTCAATAACAGTAAGAGTTAATCCACCCCCAGCGATCAGGCATAGGGCATCAAACATAAACTCTGGAGTTACCCATGAATTATTGAACGTGGCTAAGAAAGCCATGATGATAACAGAGAACAAAGCCACAAAAGAGGCGAACCTCTTAGATGACTCAGGTGAATCTGCACTTAGTAGTTTCTTAAAAAAATCTTTCATTGTCGTCAAGCCATTTTTCAAATAGATACACAGCGAATGTCAATAGACCAGCAATAACAGCCGTTATAGTCAATGCTACTTCCATATCTCGTAGATAGTTTTACCATTACGCTTAACAGCTCTCAATATCTGCTTCTTATTAGCTCCTTTCTTAAAGCTAACATGAACCCAGTCTGGTTCAGCAGTGTTCCCAAATTCCCAAATTAATTGTTTGAATTCTAAGTTATCCTTAATGTAATTAAAGATCTCGCTATTCTTCTTACCACCATATCTATCACAGTCTAAGTCAAAAGCACAACCAATAGAGTGATCAGATGTAGCCGAAGCTCCAGGAGTAGCATCATTCAATGCCTTACTTCTGTAGCCGGAGCTAATGAACAATGGACCCCCAACGAATTCACGAACCTTATCGAATACCTCTACTGATAGAGTCTTTATATTCTCCAAATGCTCAGGAGTAGGATTATTGTTAATACCTAATCTCTTAGCGTTGTCTGAGTGAGTAACTTCAGAAAGAGATACATATTTGCTTAATTTCTCTGACATATTAATAAGGTTTGTTGAAGTAATAGTTCCAATACGATGTGCCTAAAGATGATAAAGATGTTGGTATTTTATATATTGGATCATCATTGGATTCATCATAATTAAAATACTTAATTCCAGGATAATATCCCTTAACACTAACTATCTGACCTCCTTTCCAACCACCACCAAATATAACCTTACCTCTCTTAGTTCCGGTTAAAGCAACACCACCACCAGCTTTATTAGAGTCATCCATGTATGTACTATTTGAACCCCCAATAACTCTGTTTATAATGTTTTTAAGGAACAAAGATGGATTGTAAGGGTCTAATATCTTGTTTTCATCAACATCAGAACCGGTTACAATTAACTGATTGAAATCTGTTCCAGTAATTCCTATAAGACCAACAATATGTCCATTCTGTAATTGTATTCCTGATCTCATAACAGTAGGGAAGGAACCAGTATTATTAACCCAGTTTATAGAACCACCTACTAATTCCCAAGTGTCTGTAGTTGGGTCTAAACATATAGTCTTTGCTTGAGTTCCTGAATATACAACTCCAGTCTTACCCAAATACATAAGATATATTTTTAAAGTATTGGGATCTTGACCAGGTTTTAACTTCTCCATGAACATACCTAGACATCTACCGAACAATCCTCCTTCAGTTTCATCATAAACTGCTAAAGATGTGGCGGAACTTATAGAGTATACTTTATCCCAGTTATCTGAAGTTGTGTCAATATAGAAAATCCATTGACCTCCATCTCCCATGATATAAATCTTACCATTAGGATGAACAATGGCATCTCTTAAAGATCCATAATTTGCATTAGTTGGGTTAGGGCTAGTTACCCCAGCAGGAGGAGTAATGATACCAGATGTGCTTCTAGGATATCCATATCCATTTTCAGTATTAGCTCCAGCCTGCCATCTTTTACCTATTGTTCCGTTCCAATAACCATATTGAATTGTATCAGTTCCGGAAGGAGTAGTTCTTGGTAATATCCTTATCGTAGTATTACATCCAGGTATTGGGTATATATAACCATCTTTTCCTAGAACTGCACCAGTATATCTTAATGTATCAGATGATCCTGCAAATCTTGGTATATCGACAACTTGCCATGTGCAATTTAATCCTGCTGCCGGATTTAAAACAACCATCCTAGTTGACCCTGTAGATAAATCATAACAAAGATCACCAAAGAAATAGATTAAACCATTTGGACCTACTACACCTTTAGATCTAAATCTACTTTGAGTTCCTGGAGAGTTAGGGTTAGCAGACTGTGGCAATAAAGGCTTACTTGTAGATCCATCTGCTGTTACAAATTGAATAGTTCCAGATGACCATTTAGTTTGCCCAATGTTTGATTCTCCTGGGGATATAACAGCAATTTTTTGTAGGGGTACATTCGTTCCAGAAGCTGAATCGTATTCCCAATCACCACAAGGAAGTGCATACACATAACCATTAGGTGCTTGAGTAAAACCAGACCAGGTACCTTGAGTTGATTGTAATCCAGTCGTATTAGCAGGAGTTATACCTAAATTATTAGGGTATGAATATATATCATAACCCCACTTTGAATGTTGAAAGCTTCCTAATCCAAACATATTATGCTATATTAGTCAAGTCACCAAACATATACCAAGTATTTGTACCCTGTCTAACCAACGTACATCCACTATATTGAGTTCTTAGATTTCTAGCATTATCAGCGCTATACAATCCAACACCCGAAGCAACTCCAATACTAACAGGACCAGTGTTTATTGTTATGATACTAACTTGATATCCGATTGGGAAACCAGTAACAGAATTTGTACTTAAATTGAATGGTATTGTGATAATAACATCTGATACTGAGTTCACTAAAATAGTAATACCTCTATCGTTTACATCTGGAACAGGAGTAGTAGTACCTGGTACAGCATTGGCATATAACTGAGTATTAGCTGTAACTGTCCTAAATCCGAGTACCGCTGATCCAACATTTGGGCCAGCAGGTCCTGTAGCTCCAGCAGGTCCTTGTGTACCTAATTGCGCCCAATATGAATTATATGTATCAGGAGCAACTGGCAAAGCTTGTCCAGAAGCAGGTGTTGCGTTAATATATAACCAAGTAGAATAAACACCCGATGCGACATTAGAAACTACATCATTTAATTGATATGTTGTACCAGCACTATAAGGACCTTCCCAAGTTAATCCTGATGGAATTGCTACGCCATTTACATATAGTGTACTAGCGTTATCAATGGTCAAAGGTCCTTCTCCATAAGTATCTCCATCTAAAGAAACAACAACACCTCCAGATGTTTGAACAGTGAAATCATTCATTGATCCACCACCTCCACCACCTCCGGTTCCAATGTCTGTAACAGAAACAAATTTCTTAGGCGCTAATATCTCCCCACTCTCTGTAGAAGGCCCATTAGAATCATAGACAGCAACCAAATCCGTAGAGATTGGAGTATATGTATCAGGAGCAACAACATCACTAGACTTAACTAATGATACAATTTTATCGTAAAGACCTCTTAAATTAGCCATAGTATTAGAATTTATCCGCTAATATACGATGAAAATTAACAGGCTTCAATCCTATCTAAATAATATTAAAACTTACTGGTATATGTAACTAAACTCTTCTGAAATATTAGGGAAAACATTTCCATCTATAGAAGAATCATTGCTGCAAATTACATACACTTGATTATCAAGCTCTATGTTTCCAATATCGAATCCAGTAACTTCATACCCTTGTTGAAGCATAGAATAGGTGAATAATCTATCTTGATTATCCCAACGTAGGCCGCCATTAATTTTTGTTATTTCTAAAGTCATAGTTTTTCAATCATGTAATGTATTACAGATAAAACGTCAGTGCCTGATGGATTGCCACTAAAAATAATATATTGATTAGCGGTCCAGTTAATAGCAATGGATTCTTGCCAAGCACTTGTTGAGTTTACTAATTCTGAAGGACCTAAGTTAGTTGCTGTCCAAGATAATTGAGTATTAGATGTTGAGTTAATAATAACCGCAGAACCTTGAACAGTTGCTGCTAAAGTACCTGCTGCAAATACGTTTGCTTTAATTACCGTTGCTCCTGATAATGAAACAGAAGTATTAATGGTAATATTAGATTGTGTACTGGCAGTTCCTACTTTTTTAAATCTTGCAGTAATTCTAACTATATCTCCTGCAGCAAATGTATTAGCAGGAATTAATAATGAATGTAATATTTGAGATCCTGTCCCTGTAGAACTATATGTAGTTGAGTTTTTAGCATATACCAAAACTCCTGATGACCCATAATTAGGAATATTCAATGTACTTCCTACCAAAGTAGCAGGTCCAGAAGTCCCTGAAGTAGTTAAGGTAATAGCATCCTGCTTATTCTTAAACGTATTCCAATCCGTAGCGCTAAGATAACCATCCTTAGACGTGTCAGCCTGTTGTATGCTAATAGTTCCAGAACTAGTTATAGTACCTCCCAAAATAGGGGATGTGGTTGCTATTGAAGTTACCGTACCAGATCCTTTACTATTGAAAGTAGTCCAATCTGTAGATGTCAAATAACCATCGGTAGATGCTGATGCAGGACCAATTAATGTAAAAATATCCTTATTTTTCCAAAGGTTAGTCGCTGTATCTCTCCAAAGCACATCCTTACTTCCATAACTTCCCACAGCAACGTCATGAAGTTCATTCAACTCATATCCATTATCAACCTTAACGTATATCTGACCTTGAGTAATATGCGCTCTAACTACATAACCTATAATTACTGTATGTATAGGTGCTGTCGGTTTAATATTGGTTACTTGTCCAGCAACTGTACCTGATAAATAAAGCATATTACCGTCAGCCCAAGTCTCTCCTTGTAATGATCCAGTAGTGTTTATGTTTCTAACTAATCCAGATGTTGTAATAAATCCTTCTTGATTATCATCAATATTCTCAGTAATCATACCAAGAGTCTCGGCACTATTAGCATCATTATTAGCTTGAGCTAATGCTATTTTTAATCTATTACCTTGCGCTCCATCTACTTTTACAACCTGATAATTAGACTCTAACAAATTAGATCCCGTCTTGTTAACAACCCTAGTCACTTGTTCTTGACCTATCTGAAGGGTTACGTTTCCTCCCTTTAAACCTAAATCAACAGTCCCATCAGCATCATTCCAACTCATTACAGCTACACCAGCTGTTCCTGTTGGAGTTTGGTCAAATTCTATTTGCCCTGCTTTTAACTCGTATTCCCCCAAATCTACGTTTGTAGTAGCCCCAGTATAGGGAACAAAAACAGATGAATCAATAGTGCTGGCAATAGTAAAGTTCGGATAAGTTCCAGTGACATTTATACCTGTCCCATTATTGAGGACAACTGTTTGATCAGGAGAAGAGTTGGTAATTGTAACAGTACCTGATGTAGTGATTGGGTTTGTCCCTGTTATATCAATCCCTGTACCTTCTACAAAGGAAATGCTAGTAACGGTTCCACTTCCTCCTCCTCCAGTAGCAGCAGTAGTTTGAGTAGTACCATCAGAGAACTCTAAGGCGTCAATACTTCGTATAACGACATTAACTACATTAGTGTTAATGTATGTATACATCTCAGAAAGCCTGTTGAAATAAGCCTGGTCTTGTTGATAAAATCCAGCAGGAATTGGAACATATGTCTGAGAGAAGTCTGGACCTTCAATAAGAGTAACTGTGTTAGCAAAGAACTTACACGAGTTACCTTCCCCATCCCCACAAATCAAATAAGTCCCAACGACCTCTACAAAAGTGGCTGTCTCAATAGTCTGAACCAAATTATCATACTGATCATAGAACATGACATTAAAGTCAGAGTTCATGAAAATTCTAGATATGATAGCGGTTACTTGACTCATTTTAACAACTTATTAACTTGCTCTTCCTTAGCGTATAAGCAGAACAAAATTAATGAATTATACTCGTCTTTTTCAATTAAAGTATTATATGTTTTTTCATCTATCCCAGCAGCCTTTAATTTATTCATCAATTCCTGGGCTTCATCTGGAGTTCTAGCGGCTGTATACTTCCTCTGCAATTCTTCAGCCTTTATAGGTTTCTTCATAGCAGGGCGTTTCTCTACCTTCTCTTCCTCCTTAACAACTGACAATACAGTCTTAGATCGTGGAGGAAACATGAAGTCAGCCAACTTATTCTTGGTTAGCCTCTCCCCTTTCTCAACCAACTCATCACGGAAAGCCTTGATAGCAGTCGTATCCACCCCCAATTTCTCCAGTTCCTTGATGGAATAGTCCACATCAGGAGCAGAAGTAATAAAGTAGCGGTTAATATTTTCAACCTTAAGCGTAGGGGATGACGTTTCATTTTTAGAAGATGATAGTAAGAAAGAGACCTCGTAGCCGCTTGATTTTAATAGATTTGTAACAGCACAGATCTGAGCCTTCAACATCGTCTTTAGTTCTGATCCATCGCGTTCTGCGTACCCATAAAACTCGGAGGACCCCTCCTCATCAAAGCTCGCTACGGCTGAGAAATAACTCCCATGGTTTTTGTTCGATTTTAGAACAATCCTTTGTTCGATTTTAGAACAAATATCGTTCAATACCTTCTGCTCCTCGGAAAGAGGATCAGCATAGTTAATACTAATTTTCATGCCTACTTTTGTTTATTAAGCTTCTTGAACATCACTATACAAGTCAGAATAGCAACAGTAACAGAGCCTAATAAAGATAATATGCGAAGTGTAGCCTCTAGACTTTCAAGCCAAGACGGTACGGAGAGCATTACGCTGGCGATTAGACCGCCTGTTCCCTTTAGAGCCACGTCAGTAGTATTAAAATGATCTTGTATAAAATGAACAATCTTGCTCATACCACAAAAATAAATTATTTTAATTTACTTTGAGTCTCCTTCTTCTGGAAGTTATTCAAATTTATTAAATACTCAATGTATTCAGCCTCACTAGAAACTCCAATAGATTCTAAGTAAGACTTAGGTAAGGCAAAGAATCCAGCACCTTCTTTAGGCTTGAATTTCATGGACGGAGCGTTATCTAAAACACCTCCAAAGTCTAACTCAAATGGGGATTGAATGTCTCCTCTTAGTAATTCCTTGAACTTAACCTTAGGGAAGCCTCCCATAGTGCCGTACTTCAATCCTTGGTCTAACTTCTCTTGGATTACCTCTGGCTCAATACCCAATCGGAATAAAGCAACCGCATACTGATTCAAGTCAAGCTGTGTACCAACAAATCTAGCAGCATACTTTTCAGCATCTAACGCCACTTGAGTCTTTAAATCTTTGACAGATTGGTCATACTCTTGTTTAGTAATCTTTCCGTTATCATACTGAAACTTCAACTTAGATAATTCAGTATCTCCATTGTATACAGCTGTAGAGACGCTATTGTATTGATCTTGGAAGTTCTTGGCATACTGAGATTGAACCTTAGACTTAAATTGTTTAGTAGCATCTACACGCTTAATGTCACCACCCAATGTGTTTTTAATCAACACATCTGTAGCATCTTTCACATCTGCTTCCTTAGCAAAACCTTCTTCCCTTACTGATGCCTTGTATATATCCTCGATTGTCTTAGTGACCCCAGGCATCATTTCATACAACATATACGCAGATTGTTTAGCCAACTTTTCAGATACTGGAGCATCTGAATTATACAAAGGGTTACCTTTAGAGTCAACACCCTCACGAGAGTTTAAGATAATACTCAAAGCAGCTTCTTCCCCAACAAAGTTCTTTCCCATCTCCCAAAATGACTCATAGAAAGGATTCTTATTTGTATCAAACTTACCTGTTCTATTGTACATATTGTAAGCCCTAGAGTAAATTGAGAATGGATTCAACCAGTCAACGTCAATGAATCGATATACACCAGGCTCAGGAGAGTCTAATATAATTCGGGTACTTGCCTTAGCCCAGTCTGGAGATCCCTCCCACAAAACTCTTTGCAATGCATCTTTCTTCTCCTCATCCTCTTCATCTTCTGCACCTAAATATTTTGCAATCTGCCCAACCAAAGTAGATCCAACACCTCCAGCAAGACCGGATACTAATAAACCTACAGCAGAATAACCAGACATTCTTTTTACTCCAACAGCAACTTGCTTACTATTCCCAGAACTGATACCCTTCTTAATGTCATTCATAGCCATTTTAGGGATAGAAAAACTAACCCTAATAGTTTCAGATGTCCAGGTGGGGAAAGTACCAAGCAATGGACTCTTAGCAAGCCTAGTGACAGCCTTAGGAGCCTTGTTATAGAAAACGTGTACCTCTTGTACCCTTTCAGCCGCTAATGTCTCCTGCTCTTCTTTTGCCATGTTAGGAAACATAAACTCTACTGATGCCAATTCACTATAATAAGCAAATATTTTATGAGCGTCATCTATTCCCTTATATACCCCAATAGTGTTCTTAGCTATCTTAGCCCCTAGTCGAGATAATTTATCTGTCATAGAATTATAAAACGCTTCATCGCCCATGTTAATATCGGCACCATTAAATGCCTCATTAATTGCAGTCTTTAATTCCTCTGCGTAAACACCGCTGTCAATAATACCTAGTTCAGTCAATCTAACGATAGCCTCATCTGGGTTGTTTTTTAGTTCCTTGAAAGCTAATTTAAATGATGACACACCACCATTTGCAGGGTTGATATGTCCGTTAGCCATGTGAACCAAGGTATATGACCAGAAGTTCCTTACGATAGATGCAGGATATAAAGCAGTCTTACCTAACTTGAATGCTGTAGCAATCTGTCTCAGGAATGTAGACTTTCTACTCTTATCTGTTTGCTTTAAAGTCTCAGCAATTTCTCTTGAAGTATACATACCAGCAAGTGGGCTGTAGCTGTCATCCTTAGCGACTAATACATTAAACTCTCCAGATGGTTTGTCAAAGAATATCTTATCCATACCCATAGACTTCATAGACTCTAAGAAACGCTTATTCTCAGCGTAACGAATCATATTCTCCATGGTGTGATAAAAGTTCGTAATAGGATCAACATACTCCCCTAAGAAAGATCTTAACTCTGGAGCGATATCTTTTCTCTTGCTTAGGAAATCCTCCATAGCCTTCCCAAGTTTACCACTCTCCATCTCAAACGCTTCCTCACCCTTATCAACTCTAGCCAACTTCTTCAAAAACAAGTCAATCTCTGAAGGTGATAGGTCAGGATATGCAGCCTGAATATACTTATAAGCCTGATCATATATCTGTTGAAACTTCAATTCCCTTCCTGCTGATTTGTCAACACTGGTATTCATTCCTCCAGGGAACATCTTCTTACTCCATCTGTTGTCTTTAAACGCAGCATAACTACGATTCATGTAAACCCCTAAGTTGTCAGATATAGTTCCGTATAGATCAGTTGTAGGATCAATGTATTGCTGAATATATTGTGACATGAAGTCAATCTCATCCCTCATTCTCTGCACAACATTCTTTAGTTCTGGAGAAAGTGTAGATGACAATGGTCCCATTCCTCCCTTGAGAACTGTGTTTATATCGTCAATCAATCTTTGAGACTGAGCATCGTCTAGGTTGTTGTCCTTCACATACTTCTTCAACGTGTCCTTAAACTCATTCACTAGCATGGTCTGTCTCTTGATGCTGGCACTAACTCTAGCCAACCTAGCATCATTCAACTTATCGATATTATTGTTCTTAAACCAGTACTTCAGCATTGAATGAACACTCTTAAAGTATCTAGGGCTGATAATAGTCTTATCTTTACCACTAAGTTTACGGATGATTCTGTCCATATACCTAGGGGAAGATTCCATAATTCCACCCTCTATAGAAATAGCAGGGCTGTCCTGAGTAGCGTTCAAGATCTGGTCTGATGTTACCTTTGAAATAGGCTTAGCACCCATCAATTCTTCAGCAATAGCCTCAGAGAAGTCCTTAGCTGTCATTGTCATGAAGTCAACATCCTTCTTGATACCAAACAACTTGCGCATCAAGTCACCAAGCTTCTTAATGAATGTGCCAACCTTAGCCTTAATTGAGGTATCCTTTACTTTATTAGCCTGATCAGAAATCATCTCTGCGGCAGCCAAATGAGCAACCTGCTCCTCTGAAGCCCCAGGATACTTTTTCTGAGCATCTATATAATACTGAGTTAACTTTATGCTTGAAGTAAACGCCTTAAATAACGCAGGGTCCTTAGACTTAGCAATCTCTAACCACACATATCCAGCACCTCTAGTTAATGCGCTGTCATTAGAGAAATAATATGGGTCAGTATATACCTTACCCATCAAATATACAGCAACCGTGTCCCCAAATTCGTTCTTAATATGAACTGCCTCTGGATATGACGATGCTAAAGCAAAATCTGTATCATTTACATTAATGTCAACATTTGGAAGGGAGTTCAATGCAACAGAGACCCCAACGGATCCTGGAGACTGAACTTGAGACTTAGACAATACTTTCTTAAGTTTCTTGTCAGACACAGCCTTCATTGTAGGTAACTTAATACCCTTCTCTTCCGCTATCGAATCAAAATAACCAGAGAGGAGCGCACTTTGCAACTCCTCTTCAGTAAATTCTTGATTGTTAAAGTAATATTTACAGATTCTTTTCGCCATTATTTTTTCAATTCTTGGTCAAAGATAATGAATCCACAAGGATCATCTTTAATGATTTCTAAGCGAGCAATTAAGTCACCATATTCACCAACCGCTTTACGTTGAATCTTGATAAAGTTCAACAATATCTCCTGGCAAACTGGCTCAGCCATCTTATAGAACTCTGAGTAGAAGTTCATCAACTCTACTTCTTGCTCATAAGCCATGCGTAACGCACCCATCAAAGAGTCAACTTCTTCTTTCATTGCAGGAACAGCAGGCATCTCAGCCAATGACCCTACATCGTTAAGGAAGTCTACAATCTTCTGGAAATGCTCTAACTCATCCTTGCTCTCACCCATAAAGAATGATTGCGCTCCAAAGTAGCCTAGCATCTGCATCTTATTAGCCACATGGTGGTATAGATGGCTTACATACATCTCTTGATATAGAGCCTCGTTAAACTTAGTAACGCAGGCCTCTGAAATTAAAACCTCTTTCATTATATATTACAAATTTTAGTTATACCTAACTGCTCTTGAATTTTGTCAAAGTTATCAATAATTTCCTTAGCAACCAACCCATTTTGACCATACTTTTCAATAAATCTCTTCACAGCATTCTCCTTCGCTAGTCCAGTCTTATTCATAGCCTGATTCATTTCAGACACCATTGAACTTTCCTGAGATTTTGCTTTTGGTATAGCAGCTTCTTTGATTGGAGTTTCATTTAATGACTCTTTATTTAGAACCATTATACTTTCTACTCCACCTTTTGATTCTTGAGTGATATCTTCATCAGTATATGATATTGCATCATACCCTCTTTTTTGAACTTCTTCTTTGACTTTATCGATGTCAGATTTAGGTAAGGCGGTATCAAATCTTTCATCAAGAAGTTCATGTAATAAATAATCAGTATCTGCTTCTATTCCTAATTCATCAATGATATCCCTAACTTCATCTTCCTGTATAATTTTATTTTCATCCAATGAAAAAGACATCAATTCACCTCTATTATTAGAAGCGTATTCTTTTGCTATTTTTTTATTTGGAGTTAAGAAAATATCTCCTTCTGAATCCATTCTTCCACCATGAAAAAACTCTCTCATTTTAGGAGTTCCTTCTTGAGATTTAGATTTAATATCTTCTGGGTAAATTATAGTACTTTCATCTATAACAGCAATCTCTGTACCGTACTGACTATTGCTTACATCTATAATAGCATCGTATCCAAGTTCTTTAGCTGCTTGTCCAAAATATTTACCGTCTTCAATATCACTAGCGCTATATTTGTCAATAAACCCATTTTTTTCATATTCTAATTGTATATCCTCATCAGAAAATACACGTTCACCATTGACATAATAAGTCTCATCTTCCAATATTTTAGGAAGCATATCTTTATTATATAATTCAGTAGCCTTTCCCTCTAAATTCTTAAATTCTTTAGAGTTGGTATATACAGGATTTTTTAAATTTAAATTTACTTCAGTAGTATTATCTTTTCCAAATTCATCAGTAGCAGAATATTTATCTGTAGCAAAGTAAACAGCCTTGCCCCACTGAGGAGCCATGTTTGGTTTTAGTCTACCTTCTCTTTTTTTACTACTAGCGTGATAAAAAATTGTCTGACCTTCAATTTCAGTAGGTGTTATAACAGAACCATCTTTTAATGTTATTTCATTTATTTGAGATTTGGTTTTTAAATTACCAGCAGCACTGCTTAATTTAGCTGTTCTATTATATTGAGCTATAGCTAAATTTTCAGACTTATGCTTTTCTATATATTCATTCCATGTAAATTCTTTACCACTAGATTGAGTTAATGAAGGCAAAACTTTATCTAAACTATAAGCCCCATCTAATACATACATTTCAATCTCAGCAGGAGACCCATCTTCATTAACAGGATATATTTCTTCTGGATATGATTTATGATAAAAGTCATCATTTACATCAGATGTTTTATATTTCAAAGTACCTTTTGTTCTCATTATAACAACAAGGTCTCCTATCTTTTTTGCTTTACCAGTAACTGGCTCTTCAAATCTTTTCGCAGCATCAGATACAGATCCTGCTGAAGGGAATCTAGGATCTTTAACTTTTGGGTCTCCTAATATTGAGTTAACTATATCCAATCTTTGCTCAAAAGTAAAGTTAGATATTGGTTTCTTATTATTATCTAATATAGGATTACCATTTCTATCTAATATGTTATCACCTTCCTGGAATAAAACAAATTCTAATTCATTAAATAACTCATTTATAGTGTTTGATTTTTTAAGAACGGACTTCACTACATTCTTTTTATTCTCAACACTCTTGTTACTGAATGCTTTATTTATATAAGATATTACGTCTGCTTTCTTAACTTTTGATGACTTTTTATTTGCGTCAAATTTCATTAACTCAACAGTCGCATTTAACATATCTACATTGCTCATGTGTTGTTTATCCGAACCAATCATTGGAGCGGCATATATGTAACCATCAGCATCCCTATTCTTATTACCATTTTCAGCTATAGATTTTGCTTTAGTTTTATTTCTTGAAGCCCACCACTTACCTGTAATAATAGGGTAGTAAACTCCTCCAAAAAACTTAAACAATATATTTCCTTCAGTGTCCCCAATGAAACCACCAACCATTCTATCTGATTCAAATAAGTTAGTTAACTTGCCATCAAATTGTTCAAGTGGAACATTCTCTTCAACCTTAGTGTTTTTATTAACGGGAAATCTTTTAATATCACCTGTTATAGACGATTTACTTTTAACAGCATTGGAAGATTGTATAACTCCTTTAAGACCTAATTCATTTACACTAATGAATTTACCCTTAGCAAAAGCATCAGCCATCGAGTTGAAGAAATCAATAACGTCAGCAGTGTTAGCAGTATCTTCAAATACCTTCACCTTACCTTTAGTTATCTTACCAACAAACTCATTGATCAACTTAGCAATCTTTTGCAAGGTTGTCTTAGGGATTCTATTTCCCTCTGCTGTCATCTTACCTGCAAGTTCCGCTAAGAACTCTTCAGCCGACACCCCTTGTGATACATATGCAGCGTTATTAGCAAAAGCCTCCAACTCTTTAACAGTAGAGTCTTGCAAAATATTAGCTAATCTATCTTTAAAGTCTAGGAATAAAGCCTGATTGTCGCCAAATGCTTTGAATAATACAGCATGAGCAGCCTCGTGAGCAATAGTTCTTTCATTAGCCTCAGAAAGGTTGATATGAATTTCTTTCACGGACCCATCCTCACTATATACAAACTTACCGTTACTTGAGTCTCTACTCATCTCAAGACCTCTTTCACTTAAGGCTGAATTATAGTCATCAGTAGTCTCATGAATAAATACAGGAACATCTGATCCAATAGCATTAGCAATTCTCTGAGCCTGGTCTAGGACTCTTCTCTTTCTACTATCATCTTTATACTTCTGCTTCAATGATCTGTCAGCAGGAGTAACACCGGTATAAGAAGCCGCCTGTTCTGGTTTAGCTTCCTGTACTGGTTGTTGTGCTTCTTGAGTAGGCTGTTCTACTTCTTCAGTAGTTTCAACTTGAGCCTCTTCCTGCTTTTGTACAGGGACTTCTTTCTTCTGCTCAGAAACAACCTCGTCAAATACAACGTCAAATAATGACTGAGGAGCCGCACCAATCTCTTTCTTAGCAATCTCTAATCCAATGTCAATAGACAAGTCATCGTTCAATATAGCCAACGTAGATCCGTTTGGAAGGGTTATATTGGCAACTGAGTTGTTCTGACCCTTGGTAGGATTCTCAACTCCTGCAAACGCACTATTCGCGTTAACTTGAGCAGCCTCTCCGATTACAATAGGTCTAGCCTGCACGGCTCCCAATTTCTTAGGAACGAATACATACTGACCATCACGAAGTTCTATTCTTCCTGGCCTTCCGTCATAGGTGACATCGATTCCTTCTTCTGCAACGGTTCTGACTGGGATTGTTGCTCGCTCATTCGGCTTTTGAGTCTTTTCAACACGTCCAGCTGCAACTGCTTGGGTAGTTGTGCTAGTTTCAGTTCTTGTTCTATTGTCATAATTTTGTAATTTAGTAATACGATTTTCTATTACACTAGCCATTCTTTGCTTCTGATCAGGAGTCAAATCCTGTCTAGAATCAATTTCATCTAATAGGCTGTATAGTTTATTCTCAGCGTCTGTTAATTGCTCTTCATTGACTGGCTGATTGTTTTCAATAGCTGTCTCAATCTCTCCAATTACAGGATATACTGAAGCGGCTAATGTACTTGGAGGGTTAACCTCAGCAATTACATCTCCAGCGTCTTGACTAACTTGCTGTTCTGGAGTTAGACCCTCTTGGCTGACTTCTTGACCTTCTTGGGCAACGACTTCCCCTTGGACGCTTTGTCCCACTCCTTGAGGTTGACCCCCTGTTTCTGGAGTTGCTCCTTGTTCGCGTGGAAGAACTTCCTCTGTGCTTGACTCTTGTACGGCATTTTCTTTAGATTTAGTTAATGTGGATTGTATTTCTGTTTCTATACTATCTAGTTCATTTTGGAAATTAGATTTATCTAATCCTGATTGTTTAATACCATCTAATATAACTTGTTTGTTATAAGCTAAAGCAAGTATGTGGCTTTTTTCAGCATGAGAAAGATTTTCAAATCTAGGTATATCCTTTAATGCGTTATTTACATTCTTTAACTTAGCAAACTTCTCTCCTATTTTTTCAAAATCTTCTGGTTTAATTTGAGACATTTTATTTGAAATGTCATCGTAATTTTCTGCTAATTCAGAGAGCATAGACTCCTTGAATTTATTAGCATATCTACTATTCCTAGTTCCAAATTTTAATAATTCAACAACACCTCCAACTCCTCCACCAGCTAAAGCGTTATTAACATATGGTTGTATTTCCCATAGTCCATCAACTTGTTTTCCACTTATAGATGATGTAGCTTGAAGTGATACATCTTGAGCAAATTGTCCAATAGCTTCTTCCCCACCTTCTTTTAGAGAATTTTTAGTAATATCTAAACCTCTATTGTATACAAATTTCAATGCCTCCTCAGAAGCTTCTTTTATTGTTGATTTATTTCGAATAGCACCTATAAATGTTCTTCTAACTGTATTAGATAGTAACTCATCTTCTGGGACAATCATTTCAGCGGCACCCATTACTACACCACCAGCTATAGCATATCTAGATGCTTCTTCTGGACTAAATCCTTCTTCTAGTAATTGATCATATAATTGACCTGCGCTTAATGAAGATGCTGCTGTAAAAGCCCCTGCTCTAGAAGCAGTTTGTAATCCTTTTGCTGTACTAGTTTTTAATACTCCTTTTGCCCATTTAGTTGCTCCACCCCCAGCAGTAGCAAATGTTAACATGGATCCTAATCCATTTCCTATTACACCAGAAGCTTTAACAAAACCAGGGAATGATTTGTCATCTAGTTGAGGCGCAACTAAATCAACATAACTATTAATATTATCTCCAGCTTCTGCCCATCTATCTGTTACTCCATAACCACCTACACCTATTGCATCAGTTGCTAATTGAGGTAAATCTGAAACAACACTTATTACACTTTTTGTAAATGAAGAACCTAATTGTTCTCCTGCATTTAAAATACCCTTTCCAGTTTGTTCCAACCATCCTTGATCAGGATCTCCGTAAAATTCTTCTTGAGCTTTTTTATTTGCTAATAACTGAGATTTATAATCTCTGATTCTTTTAGAATTGACATTATCTTCATTCTCAATATTATTGACTACTTTCTCAGTGGCAGATAATCTCTTAGCTGAATTAGACATTTCATCTATCACATCTTGTGTAATACCTAATTCACTAGAAAACTCAATATAATCATTCTGAATTTGACTATATTGACTCATTAAATCATCATATTTTTTCTGCTGCAAAGGAGTTAATGGACTCCCGTCTGAAGATATATTTTTAATTTGCTTTTCAATATTTGATAACTTCAATTCAACTTCTGAAGTTTTTTTATTAAAAGCATCCCAATCATATTTATCTTTAAGTTTATTTACCGATTTAATTTCTTGTTTATTTACATTTAAAATAGCATCTTTTTGAAGATCTTGATATCTTCTCAAATCATCAGCGTAATTCTCATCATTATATAATTTATCCCCTAATGACTTGTAGTAATCAACTTTTTCTTTTGTTTTTTGATATAGGGAACCGCCTCTATCTGTGAACTCTAAATAATCTAAATAGTCATTTACAGCTGTATCGGCATATTCTTTATAATTTTTATCTATATCTTCTGAAGCATATTGATTGCTTTTATTTTCAGCCTGAAATGTTTTTATTATAGTGTCGGCAGCAACTTCATTTTTTTCTACATTCTCGTATTTTTTCTTTAATGCTACAGGAGCTGTTGACTCAGAAGAATAAGATTGAGAAACTTCTTTTTTAGTTTTAGCCGCTAATTGATTTTCAATATCTTCTCTATCCCCTCTGTAAATAACCTTCTTATTAGTAGGCTGAATATATTCTAGCTCTTCATCAGAAACATTTTCTTTATACCTATGACCAGCCTTTGTGTATTCTTCAGCAGTATTCCAACCGGCCGCTTTAGCCCTGCGAAGATACTCCTCAGGATCGAATTGGGAATTGTTTGAGCCACTTCCAGGTTGGGTTTGATTTGAGCCAGTCGATGATTGGTCTTTTTTTTTTTCGCCTTCAAAAAACTCAGGAAATTTAGCGAATATCTCATCCTCTGTAGCGTATTTACGACTATTCGATGTCGCTACAAAATCTCTTAATAGTTGCCTGTCATATCCACTAAATTCAGGAAATTTTGAAAAAATCTCATCTTCAGAAGAATATTTCTTACTATTTGAAGTTGCAACAAAGTCTCTTAATGATTGCTTAATATCTGTCATAAATATACTAATATTTAATTTTATCTTGTGTTACCGCCTGTAACTTCTACTCCAGTTGATCCTCCAGCTATTTTAGAGAAACCTTGCTGTCTAGCCACATCTTCCAAACTATTTATTCCATACAATTTTAATTCGGAAACATTCAAATCATAAGGAGCAATAGCATCTACTAACTTATAAAATTTAATCTTATCTCCGTCTCTCTTATATTCAACATCAGCCGCATTCATACCATTTTTAATAGCGTAATCTTCTACTAAAATTTCTTCAGACTCTCCTGGCTTTATTTCTTTAGAGAAATCTTCCTTAGATTCCTTTCCAAATACATACCAACCAGCTTGGTTTCCACTAGACTTAGCTTGTTCTTCATTTAAATACTCCATGTAATATGGAATAATATTTTTCTTACCAGACTTTCTAGTTTGGAATAATCTAGCTTCTACGCCACCACCTTTAGGATCTCCTAAACTGATTTTTCTCATTTCATCAGTAGAAAATCCTGGAACAGCTTGAGCAGCGTAATTGAATTGGTCTTGTTTTGTAGATCCACTACCACCGCCTCCTCCAGAATAAACAGGAGCAGGAGTCTTTTCAAATTCTAAATAAGGTCTGATCTTAGTAAACAATGCATCTCCAACCGACTTCTTTAATGCTTCATTATTAAAGTCGATAGATCCATCTTGTTTTTTAGCAGCTTCAACAAGAGTCGCATCAATTTGACCATGCTGAATCATCTCGCTTAAAAGTTTTTTCTTTTGAATATCTTCATATCCAGCCCAAACATTGTCTACAACTACTGTTCTAGCCTCTGCTTCATTTGTAGCTTTAATTCTACCTGTCTTATCATCTTTAGCAGTAGGCTTGATTTTAAGATAATCAACAGCAAGATCAGGGGTAGCTAGACTCTTTCTCCAGTTATCTAGATATCCTTGAGTTTTCATTATACCATTATCTTCTTGACTAGTATATCCTGCCTTGGCATTAGCCTTAACTTCCTCTTCAAATTTCTTTCTTTCCTCGTCTGTGTACACAATAGGATCTGACATAATAGAAGCAATCTCAGCGTACTTCTTTTGGTTAGCCTCATTAGCCTTTGCTAAGTCAGAAATTTCTTTTTTAGACTTATTTAATAAGGTCACATCAATAGCCTTACCCTGCGCTCTCATTCCTGCTATATCATCCCCATAAGTATTAATCTTATCAGATAATATTTGTTGACCTACAGCCCATGCATTATCATAGTCCTCCATCGAGGATAAGAACTCATCTAACTTCTCTTGACGTTTTTGCTCATTCTCATAGGAAGTCTTTAGCTTATCCTTATTTATGGCAAGTAGATTCTCATATGTATTACCTGCAACTTGGAAAGGATTAGGCGCCCCCAAATCAAAAACTTGAGCAGATCCTGTCCCTACACCTTGACTATACGCTTCTGGGGCGAAATTTGGAATCAATTCATCTACCATAATTACTTTGGATTTTGTCCGTATTGCAATCCTAATTCAAGCATTCTTTGTTTGTGAGCTAAATTTTGAGCATCTAGTTCAGCGTTATATCCTAATTGCTGATTGATAACTCCAGCACCACCTTGAATACCACCAGCAATATTTTGAGTTCCAGCAGCCTTCATACCTTGCAAACTCTGAAGTTTCTGCATATAGTTCTGTTGCTGATTAGCAAATACTTTATCTTTCTCTGTAACCATATTCCCATAAGCTGCCTGTAATCCTTGTAGATTTTGCAAGTATTGTTGTTGAGCCTGAATACCAATAGCTCCTTTTTGATTAGCACCTTCTGCATAAGCAGCAGTAATGGCGGCCATTCTATCAGCAGCAGAGCCACCAGAGCGATTAATGTCTCTAACAGAATTGCCAATACCTCTATCAATAGCCTCAATCATATCCTGTTGACCAGGCATATTTCGGTTAGAAGCCAAAGATTGAGAAATACCCAATGCTTTGTAAGCATCTGGTTGAACTTTGTATTGAGGGGCTTGCAATTTCTCAAGCTCCTTATTAGCTTTATTTGCTTGAACTCCTCCATAAACAGCCTGCGCCCCAGTCAGTCCGAGGTTAACAAGCATCATTGCGGTCATTGGATCCATATCGTTTACAAAATAAATATATTTAACTTAAATTTCCTAATAAAGTTTTCATTTTATATCAACGCTTCACTTGGAACATATGAACATTTGATATCAAATAAAACCGCTTTCTCATTCCCCTCATATTCTGCCCTATGAATAATCGCATAAGACCTTAACTGTCTACCATTAACCAAAGCATTATCTGGCGTCTGGTTAGGAGTATTCATATCCCTTAAATAAGCAGCCCACCAGTAACCTTCCTTCAACTTGAAGTTGTTTAAGAATATCTTAGACAACATGGCTGGGTATGAAGCATTACCAAGAGTGTTAATCTCAGGGATACTAAACGGCTTGTTTGATCTAAACCCTATACTCAAAGGTCTCTTGATTAGAATAGGCATATCGTTCATTACAAACTCAATGGTCATCTTCTCTTGCTCTCCGAAGAAGTTTAGTTCGTTTGGAGTTCCATCAGCTAAGAAAGGTACGTTCTGCTCATATAGGTTAGCACCTGCGAATGTATATAAACTAGCCCCTAGATTCTCTCCCCAAATCAATGGGAAGTAAACAAATGTTCTCCAACGATCTCTGCTGTAGTCAAACACAGGAGCTTCGTTACTATCATATACAAATACCTTCCCTTCAAACTTATCTTCCCTTCTGTAAACCTTAGTGAAGTTCAAATAGTATTCTGAGTTAGTTTCATCAACAAATGATATCGGGGTATAAACTGCATAATATACTTTGCCATTTATAATCTTTTGCTCTGGAATGCCTATTTCATTAGTCTTTTTAGTAATCCAGTAATTGAACTTATACTTGTTAGCGGTTATATCTACCTGACCATTATTAGAACTTCTAATCACAGCACCAGTATAGAAGTCATAGTAGTACATATTATTCTCTATAACTTGAACTGAACCAGGATGAATACATCCGTACATAGAATCTGAAGGATTAATACCTCCAAAAGTCTTAGATGTATAAGCCAACTGACCAGAACCATCAGCAGAAGTAGCGTATGATCTCTGAATGTATATGCTCACCTCTTTACGATCTTGCAAAGCCTTTAATGTATATCCAACTTGCTTCAATCGATTTATAGGCCCATAGGTGTCATCTAAATACTCAGCGTTACCCAGTGTATCAAATGAAGATAAACCGTTGATAAAAGACCCCATGACGTATGGAGCAGAGTGAATAACTCCAGTCTTGTAATGAGTTCTTTGAGTCTTATTGTTTTCTATTCCAATACGACCTCTTCCGTGTCCGTCTGAAGTATAATAGTCACTGTAGTTATAATCTTCGATGAAATAGCATTTAGAACCTATGTTAAAATATATGTTTGAAAATTTATATATATTTCTAGATATTCTAATGAAATTAAATCCATCATAGTAATAAGTTGAATATACATTAGCTACAAGTATATCATCCACAACCCAAGATAAGTAATTTAAAGATCTAGCTGCTTCTGAATTAATCATATCGTCATATGTTGAATATGATAAATAAGATATTCCACTAGCAAAATCTCTCATTCTATAGTAAACATCTCCATAGTCAGAATTCAATATAGCCGGTTGTGTTGCAGTCTGTAATTGAGTATTTGCTGCGTGATATCTAACTCCAGTTTCTTCATCTGTATATATATCCGCCTTCTCAATTTCATACCAAATATCTTCAGATACATCTTTTTTAGGAGTATAAATTTCAATCAGCGCTCCAACACTATTTGTAGCTCCTCCAACAATTTTTTGATATTCAAAGTCATTTACTAAAATAGAATTAGTAGCTGGATCGTATTCAACCACTTCTAATTCCGTATATATAGCATTGTAATAACTAGGTAAAAAAATATCATCTTCATGTCCAAAGGAAACTTCATAAGGAATCTTATATGTTTCTTGAGTTAAAAATCTAACTCTATCCCCTTTTGACGGAGTATGATAAAATGTAGCTCCTGTATATTTAGATGTATAATAATCAACAGTCTCTGAGTTAGGAACTTTATCTAATTGAAGTCTTACTAAAAAAGATTTGATTGGATCATATGAATATCCTGTTACAGTAGTCTGCATAAAACTACTAATCATCTCATCCTTCTTAACAAGAATAGAATAGTGAGTAGCCCAATCTGGAGGTAAATGATTAATCGTAAATTTAGAAGATACAGTGTATGCAGATTGACTCCCATAAAAACCTTGAGGATCTATATTGTATTGGAATTGAAGCCTGCCATCTTCTTGACCAGGCAAGGGAATGTCTAATGACATAGAAGGCAATGTCTGAACAGTATTAGATCTATTTCCTCTATCGTAATATTGAATTCCAAATACTTTCTTACTTCCTTTTTTCAAGGATTTAGTAGCTCTATTTTTTTTCAATACTTTACCAAAACTAAATTTAACATATAAATCAAATTCTGGAGAAGGGACATCTATTGTTATTTCTTCACTAGAATAATCTATAGCTTGATAATCATTAACTTTTATATAATTAGTAAACTCACTAGATAATTCTAATTGCCAATCAACGTCAGGATACTCTAAGATAAAATAATTGTATACATTAGTTACTAATCTATTATATAATTGAGAGTTTACTAAATGATCAGGATGCCCTATAGGGTAGTTAAAAACATCAAAGTATGTAACTGTATAGTTGTAATTAAACAATGATGATTTTCCAATATTTCTATTGTATAAAGGTATTGATATAACATCTCCTTCTTGAAATAGAAAAATTTGGCCAAAAGTTGTGTTTCCACTTCCGTATATAATTTCAGCACAAGTTTCATAATTTATATTTATTTGAGTATACGGTTCTAAAGATGGCAATTCATCATCATATCTTATATTCTGAATAGATATCAAAGATGTGTAAGTATTATTTACATCATACAATTCATTTAAAACCCTATCAGCCTGGATATCTAAATCCTGAACTAAGTCATAGTCAGCAAAGAAGTTTCCATATGCTAATGACTGATTTGGAAGAATTTCTTGACATTTTGCTACTTGAGGTACATTATCATATAATATATCAGTCAATGTAGCGCCAGATGGAGCTGTATTATCATCAAATACTAATACTTGGTTTGTCAAGTTTGAAACACCTTCCAACTTTAAATCTAACTGTTTAAATACAAGCCAGTTACCATTCTCTCCTCTTCTATATGCAAAGTTGATTTGCTTTACGTTCTTAGGTCCGGTATAATAAGTTAGGTTGATAATATTCCACTTTAATGAGTTCCTAATATCACGACCAGAGATAAACTCCTCTGATGGTGGAAAAGGCTGCTTAGAGATCATTGACCACTTAGACTCCTCGTTGTTTTCGTAAACGTATTGGTATCTAAATTGGTATTGATTACCATATAACTTATTAAAGTTACGAGTCTCATCGGTATCATATTCTGCCTCAATAACAAATATAGGAGGAGCCTTTAATACATCAATAGTCTTAGAACCATCTTCTACACTAGTGAATGATATAAATGAATAACCATCAGCATCATTACCTCCACTCTCCATGTATTTGATTGCTTTATTCAAATCAAGCTTTCTAGGAGGATTATTATTATCAGTCCAGTAAAGAATATTATCCACAACATTTGCGTGGAAAATTGGGTAGTCTCTGTCAAGATTTAAAGTAGATCCTGCAAAGTTTGGGATTCCAAAACCAGCACTATCTAAGTTACCTAAAACTATAGTTAACTGATGAGATAATACATCATAAGACCAAAGTGTATGGTCTCCGTTTACATTATGGACAAAGTAGACTATAGAATTATTCTCTATCCACCTAGCTGATCCAATAACAGTATTTTGACCAGATGGTAAGTTAGGATTATCAATCAATAAATTACCAGGCATACTTTCAGCGGAGCCTGCATTCTGAGCCTCAGCAGACCCTGAACGCATGTACGATGAACTTCTGTAATCACCTTCTGAAACGAATCTAACATCATCATCGGTGTTAATTCCCCCGATAAAACTTATTTCTTGACCACTAGCCATATATTATCTTAAATTAAATCCGCACGCAGCGTAAATTGCATCCATTGCTTCGTCAACTGTTGGAGCCTTAGCCAAGATGTTTGCATCCCATAAAGCATCCTTATATTGACGTTCTTTATCTTTCGCTAAATTAATCAATTCTGGCTTCAGTTCAAACATCTGCCACATGATAAATTTCTGCATTGTATCTACATAAGCCAAAGGAATCAATGTGTTTCCGTTTACATTTTTACCTGAACTCAAATACTCAATAACAGCCTTTCCATTTGGAATAGCGTCAACAAATTGAATGTATCTTTCCTTCTCATTAACTCTGTAGTAGTTGACGTTAAATCCACCACCAGCAGTATACAATGGACCGTAGTAAGTTCCGTTGTAGAAACCTTCTGCTAACCAATATCCCCATCCTGACCCGTAGTTTGGATTAGCTTGAGCATCTTGAATAGTCTCACACACCTCAGGCTGATGAAATGCAATAGTATTATCAACACCTAATGTCCAAACTCGATTACCAACCTTGTATCCAACCTTAGTGTATCTGATATAATCAGGAGGCATAGGCCATATTTTTGTATTGGTTGCTACGTCTACATACTCAACAACAACTGAAGGCATCTCAAATGCGCTTAGATTCTGTTGGTAGAACTCGATAGCAATCTGCTCCAACCATTCGTAGTCAGTAATAGAATAACCGAAATTTTTCATTCGGTTAATTGCAGTCATTACTACATATGTTATATTCTTAACTGGATCGTTCATTATTTAGCAGGGTTTGTAGGTTTGTCTGTGTCTGGAACTGCGTTGTTATAAACCTCTTCAGGTCTTGTGCTAGTCTGCATAATCATCTGAACAACCATGCTGTACAAGTTAGCCTCTTGACCGGGCAAAGAAATAACATCATCGTCATCCATTTCAGCCACGTTTGGAATGATATCTAAGTAAACTACATCAGTAGGCTTCTCGTTAAAGTAAATTTTATTACCTCTAATATAGCAAGTGATCTTATCTGTCTGAGGTTTAATCATATTCATGATACGATTCTCAGTAGATCCCATACGAATAGGATACCATTCACACTTATCACTTTCTACATATGTGATACCCTCACTTCCCAACAAAGGAAGAACTGGCAACTTAGCAGAATGCTGTCCGTGATTACATACTACATTAGCACTGTATCTAACAGACAAATCCTTCTTAGCATTTGGGTTATTATATACCGCATCAGTATAAGCCAAGTTTAATACATAGGCAATAACTTGATACGGATATTTACCACGCAAATCATCCGTAACATCTCCAGAAGCTAATCTGTTCTGTATAGTTTCAATTATCTGTCTCTTAGTAATCATTGTCCTTTAGTAATATCAAGGGTTTGTAAATTAAACTCAGATCTAATATTGATGCTGAAGTATTTAACTAGTAATTCAATTAAGTTCAAATGAACCGATTCTGGCCACTCAAATTCAACAGACGTACTTGCCTGCCCAGTTAATGGATTCGTTGATCCTGGGGGTAAGTAAATGATATCCCCAGCCGAAATATAATAGTCATAATTTGGCTGATTAGGAGTTCTCAAGTATGTGAACACAACAGGAAGATTTGCCTTTGGTAAAACCCACCATTTGCCGTTCTGAATAGCTGCAATAGGATGCTTAATAGTCGGCTTCAAAATGTCAGTACCGATTCTGTATCCAAAGTCAGCCTGATTTAAAAATTCGATAGGTCTCTGTAAAGGATATGATGTATCACAATCATTTACGAAGTCAGCGAAATAAGATCTGATATAGTACCAATAGTCATCTGGGATATTAACATAACCATAAGAGTCTTGATACAAAGGTACAGAATCACTATCTCCTAGAGTTTTAACAAATGGCAACAAGTCATCCGTAATCTCACGCTTCTCCTCGAACACCTTTAGTAGGTCATTCATCTGTTCAACATTCACATAACGGATGGCTGCATTGTAGTCATCAGGAGTGATATAGCCCCCGAATTGATCTTTTCCGAGGGCTGAATATACCTTATTTAATATTTCTTGTAATGTCATAATTACGCTGGCAT
>JACCDH010814965.1_pt1 | contig 27272 bp, 20 predicted proteins | sample 7442481 | NCBI WGS metagenome assembly JACCDH01 (sample SAMN15323433, study PRJNA562643) | freshwater metagenome | isolation source: river surface water | place: USA:Blue River Watershed | collected 2017-08-15 | reverse complement strand
TTTAACGATGGTTTTAAAATCGCTGTTTGTCGCAGGGTGTTTGCTAATCCGTAAGCATTTCCTTTGAACGCATGATAATCCTGTTTGAAATCGCTTATGCAATAACTTTTTTTGTAGACGATGTGTTCTTTGATTTTTTGTCCAGTTTTTGCTTCCAAACGGTTCATTAAGATGTCGAAGTATTTCTCGCGTGTTTCTTCATCGTCTTTCAGATTCGGTGCAATCGGAATCAATAAGAACATATTTTCTTTATCTTCTGGTGCTACACTTGGATCTGTTTTTGACGGTGCACTAGCATAGAAAAGTGGAGCTGATGGCCAAGTTGGATCTTTATAAATTTCTTTAGCGTGTTGTTCGAAGGGCTCATCGAAAAATAAGTTGTGGTGTTCGAGTCCATCGATTTTCTTGTCGATTCCTAAATAGAATAATAAACAATAAGGATCCATGTTTCTGGAATCCCAGTATTTTTCGTTGTAATTTGCTTTTTCAGCTAATATTTTATCGTCGGTGTGTTGATAATCTGCTCCAGAAACAAGAATGTCGGTTTCAACTTCTCCTGTTTTGGTAACTACATGTGTTACTTTTCCATTGGATGATTTAATTCCCATTACTTCTTGATTTACTTCGATTTTTACACCGTTTTCTTTGGCAATGCGCTCAAAAGCTTCAATGAATTTGTGCATTCCGCCCATTGGATACCATGTTCCAAGTGAGATGTCTGCATAATTCATCAATGAGTATAGTGCAGGTGTGTCTTTCGGCATTGCTCCTAGGAACAAAATTGGAAATTCAAGCAATGAAAGTATCTTTTCGTTTTTGAAGTGTTTGCGAATGTATTTCGAAAAGGAAGAAAGTAAATTTAATTTAACCAATCCTTTCAAAATGCGCATGTCAGCGAATTCTGTTAGTTTGAGACTTGGTTTGTGCACCAAATCTTTCATTCCAACTTCGTATTTGTATTTTGCTTCGGATAAAAAGGTTTTCAAATGGGCGCTGCTTCCCGGTTCCATTTTCTCGAACCATTGCATCAATTCAGCCTCATCCGCTGGAACATTGGTTTTGTCGCCATCTTGCCAAAATACAGCATAGGATGGATCTAAACGCACCAAATCATAAAAATCGGATGTTGTGTAATTGAATTTGTTGTAAAATGCTTCGAACACGTCAGGCATCCAATACCAACTCGGTCCCATGTCAAACACAAAGCCATCGACTTCAAATTGACGTGCGCGACCACCGATAGTAGCATTCTTTTCCAGGATGGTTACGTCGTAGCCTGCTTTTCCAAGAAATGCTGCGGTTGATAAACTGGATATTCCAGCACCTATGATAGTTACCTTTTTTGCCATTAGTTCATTGAATAATTATAATCTGGCAAAAAGCTCATTAATTTCTTGCGTGCTATGAATATACGACTTTTTACTGTACCAATTGGAATTTCCAATTTATCTGCAATTTCTTTGTACTTAAAACCTTGGAAATGTAATTCAAATGGTTCCTTGTAATCTTTCTCCAATTTGTTGATTTGTTTGTCGATTTCCTTTTCAATGATGTTGTTCATCGGTGAAAAAGAAGTGTCTTTGGTATTTACCAATAATTTTAAATCTTCAGAATTGTCGAAAATGGTTCCGCTTTTCACCTTTCTTCTGTATTGATTGATGAAAATGTTGCGCATAATCGTAAATACCCACGCTTTAAAGTTCGTTTGCGGCGTGTAATAATTACGATAAGTGATTGCTTTCAACATTGTCTCCTGTGTTAAATCCTTTGCGTCATCGTTGTTTCGTGTAAAGCTCATTGCAAATGCATGTAGGTTATTTTCTAACCCGATCAATGCTTCGTTAAATTCAATTGTGGACATAATTTTAAGTTTTGTTTAACAATCAACCCTTCAAAGTTAAACAAAAAATGTTTAACGATGCAAGAAAAAGATTAAACAAAATGTGTTAAAATGAAAAAAGCCCAATAAATTCGGGCCTTTCAAAAAGAAAATTTATGTATGTTTTGTCTTGAATTAGGATTTTGCCAGTACGCGAATTCCGTTTTTTACCTCTATAGCGAGTGATTTCACTTGGTTCAAGTCCTTACCAGCAATGGTTACATGTCCCATTTTGCGGAAGGATTTGGTTTGCGCTTTGCCGTAAATGTGTGGGTGAACTCCTGGTTTACCGATGAATTTCTCAAGTCCTTCGTAAAAGACATCACCTTCGTATCCTTTTTCTCCCAACAAATTAATCATGGCTCCCGCTTGAATGATGGCTGTAGATCCAAGTGGTAAATTCAACACTGAGCGCATGTGTTGTTCAAATTGAGAAGTTACATTGCATTCGATAGTATGGTGTCCACTGTTGTGAGGACGCGGAGCAATTTCATTGACCAATAAGGAGCCATCTTTAGTAAGGAACAATTCAACTGCTAAAATTCCCACCATTTCTAATTTTTCGATAACAGATTTAGCGAGTTCAATTGCCTTGTTTTCTGTTTCAGTCGAAATATTAGCTGGTGCAAATAGAAATTCTACCAAGTTTGCTTCTTCGCTGAATTCACATTCCACAGCTGGGTAAACAGCCATTTCTCCGTTTTCATTGCGCGCAACGATGATTGAAATTTCCTTTTCGAAAGGAATCATTTCTTCAATTACAGAAGGCGTTTCAAAGGCATGCTCGAAATCACTAACTGTGCGAATAACTTGAACTCCTTTACCGTCGTAGCCGCCTGTTCTCATTTTTTGAACAAAAGGCAATTGTGTTGCCAACTGTTTTATTTCTTCTAAGTTATTCGTTAGTTGAAAAGGTGCTGTTGGTATGTTATGTTCTTTATAGAATTCTTTTTGTATGCCTTTGTCTTTGATGATGCGCAAAACGCGTGGTTGAGGAAATACTTTCTTACCCAATTTTTCGAGGGCTTCCAGTGCTTCAATGTTCACGTTTTCAATTTCAACCGTCAAGACATCCTTGTCTAAACCGAAGTTGTATAAGGTGTTATAATCATTCAATGAACCATGCGTAAACGAATGTGCAATGTATTTGCATGGTGCGTTGGCATCTGGATCGAGCACGTGTACATGCACATCAAAATTTATTGCTTCTTGAATAAACATGCGGCCAAGTTGACCACCTCCTACCATCCCTAAACGCGATGAATGTCCGTACCATAATTTTTGCATGTCACAAAGATAAGAGGGTTTTTTCGAGTGGTTGATAAGTTTAGTAACAATTATTTAAGCGTTTTTTTAATAAAATCATACCTTTGCAACTCAAATTCAGCGAATAGGTGATTCAAATAAACGATAAATCATTCGAGGTGTTTATCCGCGAAAATGAACTTCACGAGAAGATCAAGTCATTGGCTGCGCGTATAAACGAGGAATATCAAGGCAAAGAAGTCATTTTTATCGCCATTTTAAATGGTGCTTTTATGTTCGCTTCTGATCTTTTAAAATCAATAACGCTTCCTTGTGAGATTTCATTTGTGAAAGTTAGTTCGTATCACGGCGGTATGTCGACCAGTGGACGCGTTGATGAATTGATTGGTTTGAATGCTTCGATTGAAGGTAAGGAAGTAATCATTCTAGAAGATATTGTTGATACAGGCATTACAATCGATAAGATTATTACACTTTTAAAGGCGGAAAGTCCGGCCTCTGTGAAGGTATGTACTTTGTTATACAAACCGGACGCGTTTAAAGGTAAAAAAGCCCCAGAATTGGTAGGAATTACCATTCCAAACAAGTTTGTTGTTGGATACGGTTTGGATTACGATGAAAAGGGTAGAAATTTACGTGAAATTTATCAATTAAAAGAGGATTAACCTCACGCAGTAGTATGTTAAATGTAGTTTTATTCGGACCTCCAGGAGCAGGGAAAGGAACACAATCAGAACGATTGATTGAGAAATACGGTTTAGTTCATTTATCAACAGGTGATGTTTTTAGAGCGAACATAAAAGGTGAAACAGAATTGGGAACGTTGGCGAAGAGCTACATGGACAAAGGTCAATTGGTTCCAGATGAAGTAACGATTAACATGTTGCGTTCAGAAGTGTTGAAGCACCCAGAATCTAAAGGATTTATTTTTGATGGTTTTCCAAGAACAAATGCTCAAGCTACTGCTTTGGATAATTTCTTAAACGAATTAAATACATCCATCAGCGTGATGTTGGCCTTGGAGGTTGAAGAAAACGAATTGATGCAACGTTTGTTGAAACGTGCTGAAGTGAGTGGTCGTGCCGATGACGCGAACCCAGAAATTATAAAGAACAGAATTGCGGTTTACAACAACGAAACGGCACCTGTTAAGTCGTTCTATCAAGCACAAAACAAATTTGTGTCAATCGATGGAATTGGATCAATTGATGATATTACTGCGCGTTTGTTTAGTGCAATCGACGCAATCTAATACTTAATACATAGTTGTAATGCCAGCTTCTATTGAAGTTGGCATTTTTAGTTTAGTATCCCCTTATTGACTGTAAAGTCCTATCTTTGTAAAAAAAATCGAATATGGCCTCTGATAATTTTGTTGATTACGTAAAAATTCACTGTACTTCAGGAAATGGAGGAGGAGGATCAACTCACTTCCGTAGAGAAAAGTACATTCCATTGGGAGGTCCTGATGGTGGGAATGGTGGACGCGGAGGTCATATCATCGTGCGAGGTAACAAGCAATTGTGGACTTTGTTGCATTTGAAATTCAAAAAGCACATTAAAGCAAAACATGGCGGACATGGATCTGCGAATTTACAGACGGGATCACAAGGAGCTGATGAATACATCGAAGTTCCATTGGGAACAGTGGCGCGTGATGCTGAAACAGGAGAGATTTTATTCGAAATTACGGAGGATGGAGAAGAGCGTATCATTCAACCTGGTGGACGCGGTGGATTAGGAAATAACAATTTCAAATCGCCGACGAATCAAACACCACGTTTTGCTCAACCGGGTGAAGAAGGAAGAGAAGGATGGAAAGTTCTCGAGTTGAAAGTGTTGGCGGATGTCGGTTTGGTTGGTTTTCCGAATGCAGGAAAGAGTACCTTGTTGTCTGTTTTGTCTTCGGCTAAGCCAGAAATTGGTGATTATCCATTTACAACGGTTCGACCGAATTTAGGGATTGTAAAATACCGCGATTATCGTTCGTTCATTATGGCTGATATTCCGGGAATTATCGAAGGGGCGCATTTAGGAAAAGGACTTGGATTACGTTTCTTACGTCACATTGAGCGCAATTCTTTGCTCTTGTTTATGATTCCTGCAGATAGTAATGATATTCACGCCGAGTACAAAGTCTTGTTGAATGAAATCAAGCAATACAATCCTGAATTATTGCACAAAGAACGCTTGTTGGCAATTACCAAGTCGGATATGTTGGACGATGAATTAATTGCTGACATAAAGAAAGACTTGCCGAAAATTCCAACTTTGTTTATTTCTTCGGTTGCCGAACAAGGGTTGACTGAACTGAAAGATTTGATTTGGCAGCGCTTAAATCATGATTGAATTTCTTGAGGAAATAGATCGTTCAATTGTAGTTGCCATTAATGGCTGGAACTCTCCTTTTATGGATGAGGTCATGTGGTGGATTTCTGCACGAATTACTTGGATTCCGCTTTATTTGCTTTTGCTTTTTATCGCTTACAAAAGCTTGTCCAGAAATCAATTGTTTTTGTTTTTGGGCTTGATTGGATTGACTATTGCACTGACTGATTTAACGTCGGTTCATTTGTTCAAAAATGTCTTTTTACGGTATCGTCCGTCTCACAATTTATTGTTGACTGATCACTTACATTATTATTTAATCAAACCAGGGGAATACTACAAAGGCGGTGAATATGGCTTTGTCTCGAGTCATGCAGCGAACTTTTTTGCAATCATCACTTTTGTTTCTTTGGTTTTAAAGGCTCGTTATCCCAAGTTGGTTTATCCATTGTTGTTCATTGGAATTTTGATTGCCTACAGTCGCATTTATCTTGGAGTGCATTATTTATCGGATGTTTTCGTTGGTGGACTTGTTGGAAGTGCAATCGCATTTTTGGTTTATCGATTTATCTATCTTCGTTATTTAGAAAAAGTCAAATGAACATTGTTTACATATTTATTGGCGGAGGACTTGGAAGCATTGCACGTTATGCCATTGGAAAAGTAGCGACCAAAGCTTTTGCTGTTGATTTTCCACTGGGAACTTTTGTTTCAAATGTACTGGCTTGTATTATTCTGGGGCTGGTGGTTTATACCTTTTCTGATCAACTGAAAGCGCATGCTTGGGTTCAACCCTTACTTGTGGTTGGATTTTGTGGTGGTTTTAGCACTTTCAGTTCCTTTAGCAATGAAACAATTCAATTGGTGCAAACTGGTCACCTTGCCATGGCTATCGCAAATGTGTTGATTTCACTTGTTGCTGGTTTTGGGATCATCTATTTTTTGAGCACCAACACAACAAAATAATATCAGGCAACAGGAACTTCTGTTTTAATCTTTTCCAGTAATTCGTTACGTTTCGCAATGAATTTAGATAAATCTGCTTTCGCAGCAATACCCTTTTCCTTGAAACGTTTGAAGTTGATGAACCACATGTAAGCTGCTAATCCAAACAATCCAATTAACGAATAGTAAAGGAATCCTAACCAATAACTTGGGAAAACATAGGCTTCGAATAAAAAGATTGCTGGAATATTGATTAATCCGAGACCAATCATACCGAGTAATAACTTCACAGAACCCCAGAACACTTTTCTCTTGAATGATTTTTCAACGAATTTTTTAATCACAAAATACATTGGTGCGCAATGGATCAATCCAAGTAGCATAAAAGGGAAAAGGACGATTAATTTCATTAATTCATTTGTGCGCGAAATCTTACCGGTGGAAGATTTTTCGAAAAGATAGTTTTCATCGATACGCATTTTTTTGATTAAGGAGAAGTAGCGATCCATGTCACTTTTTAATCCTTCTAGTTTGCTTAAATCATCTGGTGTTCTTTCGTTTAACCAATGCGCTAAATTCTGCGAGTATTTCCAGCGTTGTTCCAGCGGAATGCTTGTGTCGCTGTTTTTTGCGTTCATCCCTTTGCGGGTTAGACGCATGATGTTTTCATGGAATGGAGCCCACGTTTTTTCTTCAACATGGGTGATTTGATCCTGCATTAATTTCTCAATGCGCTTGGTTAAATCTGTAATGGTTTTGTTCGGGTTTTCCTCGTATTCTTTGCGGTAATCGTTTAGACAGATGCGTTCCGAAGTTGAAATCAATAAATCACTGCGCATTTGATTTGGATCGGAATAATTACATCCAACTGCAGCAATGTAAATTTTCTTTTTCCAATCGATTTTTTCAAGTGCAAAGAAACCGATGCGAACGGCTCCTTTTTTTACAGGCTTTAATCTGCGAATGAAGGTATCGTCTGTAAAACCTTCACCAAAAATCAAGAGGTTGCGACCAAAGGAGAGAATGCGCGCACACTTTTCAAATACTTTTTGATTTTCATCTTTTGTGTCTACACCATCGTGTTGTCTGTAAATCGGCAACATGTGAGAAGCCCAGAGAATTGGCTTCATGAAAGTGGTGAAAATATCCGAACGTGTCATAAAGAACACAATTGGTGGTCGCAAGGCAGCAACAGCCAATGGATCCATGAATGACGCTGCGTGGTTACTCACATAAATTGTTCTACCAAAAAACATTTTCGGCGTGTTCACGGTTTTCATTCGTGGGTAAAAAACACGCAATGAATATTTTAGTACAAAGTATAAAATGAAATAAAGTAAACGCATTTCAAGTAGTCAATTATAGTTTTTCCGAATTCTCTTTTAATTCTTTATCGACGTTGCGGTTTCTTCCTAAATAATAGCCAAGTTGAATTTCATGGGTTGAATTTCCAGCGGTTCTCAATTTACCCATTGAAGCTTCATACGCGTAGCTAATGTAAAGGTTTTTTATCAGGTTGCTACCAACTTGAAATACCAAACTACTCGATGTTCTGAATTGAACACCAAACCAACTGCTGTTTTTATATAAGGCTCGTGCGCCAAAATCTACAGACACAGGACTGTTTTGAACCATTTTAACTATTACGTTTGGTTCAATTGACAAGTCACCTTCACCTTCAATTTTGTATTTCGCAATCATGAAATAGTGGCGATTAAAATTACTCGCTGTGGAAATTTGATTCAACTCAACTTTGTTTTTTAAGAATTGTGTTGTGCTTAAACCAAAGAAGAATTTCTCACTGTAAACAACCAATCCGGCTTGTGCATCTGCAAAACTTTGTTGCGATGAATTCCCTAAGAATTGCGCGTAGGTATTGTCGTCGTTTTGGTGCAAAATCACCTTTGAATCGTTTAAACGGAAATTGCTGTATCCAAGTCCTAAACCAACACCAATGTTCACTTTTTTGGTCAACGGCAAGTGATACGCATAACTTCCTTGAATGGCAGTTTTGGAAAAAGGTCCAATGGCGTCGTTCCAAACTTTTCCTCCAATCACATGCTTTGATTTTGCAGTTGAAACTGATGGGTTTTGGAACATTTTTTCATCGCGGATATTGAATTCATCCAAGGCTTTGTCTCCTGATTTTCCAAATTTGATTTGGCTATGACCAGAAAGTAAAATTGTTTTAGGACCACCGTCATAACCCAACCATTGCATGCGTGTTGATGCTTCGAACTGCATAACGTCTGTCATCCCACCAGCAGCTGGATTTAATAAATAAGGATTGTTTACCGTGTTTGCGAATTGGTATTCTTGTTGACCAAAAGCGATAGCACTCATCATGACATTTAGCGCTACTAATCCGATTGTAAAGTTTCTTTTTTTCATAGGGCTATTTCTTAATGAATGATACTGATTGAACCATTATAAACTGTCGATTGATCATCGTTTAATTCTATTTTGTAGAAGTACGTTCCCATTGGCAAGTCTTCACCATTGTAGGTTCCGTCCCACGGATCTTTGTAACCGACGGATTCATAGACCACAGATCCCCAACGATTGAAGATGGTTACCTTACATTCTGGATAAACCAGTTCGAGGTAATCAATTTCGAATAGGTCGTTTTTACCATCAAAGTTTGGAGTAATAACAGTTGGGAAAACAGGATTGTATCCATCGCACATCGAAACTATGATTTCAACCGAATCACTTGTGTTTGGACAATCTGTATTTTGCATTTTATAAACCAGAATGTTTACTCCTAAAGCTAAATCACTTACTGTAATTGCTGGCGTATTTGTTGCGGACAGGGTTCCTGATCCAGAAATTAAACTCCATGTACCAGTTTGACCAGCTGCTGGAGTTGAAGCCACTAAATCTAAGTTGCCGTTTTCTACACATAATGCTGTGTCAGCTTGTGTAATAATCGCTGGTGTTGCTGAATAAGCATGAAGCGTATCAGAAGTCGCGATACAACTTCCATTTGTAACTGTCCAAACAAAATAGTTCCAACCACCAGCTAAATTACTAGCTTCAGCTGTAGTTGAATGACTGTCTGAAATACTTGCTCCTTGTTGGTTTGTCCAAGTACCAATTCCATACAACGGTGCGGTTGCAGACAATTGAATACTTGCATCGTTACACGCAATTATGGTATCTAATGAACTTGCTGGGAGTGGTTGCTGTGAAACAATGATTCTCAAGGTATCTGAAGTTTCACCACATTGCGCAGATGAAATTGTCCATGCAAGAACGTTCGTACCATAACCAAGGTTGTTGATTCCTGTGACATTTGCAAATTGGTTGTTGAAGTTTCCTTGTCCTGAAACCAAGGTCCATTCACCGGTTCCGCTTGTTGCAGCTTGTGCTTCTGCCAATGCGCTTGTCACTTGGCACAAGGAAATAGTATCTTCTAAAACAACAGCTGGAGAAGGATAATCCAAGACTTGAATTTGGAATGAACATGTTTGTGAATTCGAAGATGAATCGATTGCCATGAACGAAAGTGTTGTTGTTCCTACAGGGAACAGATCACCTGAGCTTAATCCAGTAGCATCTGTTTGAACCAAGGCAACCAAGCAATTGTCATTAAATACTGGTGCTGCAAATGTGACCGTTGGGTCGCAAGTTGTGATATTGGAAGGACACGTAATTGTTGGAGCGACATTTTCAAGAACACTCAAAGTAAATGAACATTCAGCAGTATTGCCCCCTGCGTCCACCACATTCAATGTGATTAAATGATCTCCAGGTTGAACAATTGTTCCCATTGCTGGAGATTGAGTGATTGAATAATCCGAACAATTGTCAAGTACCAAAGCTGTAGAACCGTAATATCCCAAGGCGAAATCGCAATTTGCACCATTGTTCACTGGCGCAGGTGAAGGACATGTTACAGTTGGTGCATCCGTATCAATTGGTGTTAACATCGTTAAACATGTTGAACTGTTTCCTTGTTGATCTGTCAGTGTAATCACAACAGCTGTTAAACCACCATCCGTTGCTCCAGCCGGTGGATTTTGAGTTAAGGTCATGTTTGCAAATGAACTACAGTTATCCGTTCCAGTTACTTGCGAACTTAAGTCCGGTACCAAATATTGACAACTTGAATTAATTGCTACGTTTACTGAAGTTGGACAGTTCACAACTGGGTCAGTAGAATCAATTAAAACTGCAGTGAAAGAACAGGTATTTGTATTACCCGCCAAATCCTGAACAGTAATATTTACAGATGTATTCGACGAAATAACGGTTCCGCTTGCCGGTGATTGCGTTACAACCAACTGTGCAAGGGAAGTACAGTTGTCAGATACACTTACGGATGGTACGAAATTCGAAAGTGTTGCAGAACAACTAGCTGAAACTGGAATGTTTTGTGTTCCTGGACACGAAATCGTTGGAATTGTTTGATCGGCTACAGTGAGTTGGTAGGAACAACTAGATGAATTGCCAGCCTGATCTTGTGCTGTTAATGTAATTGTATGTGTTCCGATTGCTAATACTGTTCCTGCAACTGGCGATTGAGAAATGATTAGCGAACCATATGAAGTACAATTGTCAGAAATTGTCGCGGATGGTATAACCGAAGTTAATGTATAATTACAAGAAGCGTTTGTATTGACCGTTGAATTGCTTGGACAAACGACAGTCGGAGCGATGGTATCAATCAATGTTACATTGAAAGAACACGTTCCGTCATTTCCTGATTGATCTATTCCAGTGATTGTAATCGTTGTAGTACCATTAATTGTACTTGCTGCTGCTGGTGATTGAACGTAAGTAACGTTGGACGCAAAGAAACAATTCTCCGTTAAACTAATTAAAGGGACATAATTAGGTAAAGTTGCAGCACAGCTCACATTTGAATAAAGTGTTTGATTTGGAGGACAGACTAAAACTGGAGAAATAGTGTCAACCACCACTTGTGTAAATGAACACGTTTTACTGTTGCCTTGTTGGTCAGTTGCTGTTATTGTAACGGATTGATTTGAAGAGATCAATGTTCCTCCCGCAGGGCTTTGCACAAATGACATGTTTGCCAAGGTGCTTGTGCAATTGTCAGTCCATGCAACTGCTGACGTGTAATCCGGTAGCGCAAGTTGACAACTTGAATTCACATACAATGTTGGTGCTGTAGGACAAATCACATTCGGTTTGATTGTATCCACAAGTATTGCGCTGAATTGACAAGAAACAGAACCACTTGGGATTCCACCACTCACTGTTAAAGTAATAGGTTGATTGGCTGAAATTAAGGTTCCTGCTACTGGAGATTGAGTAATAATCAAACTCGAACTTGGAACACAATTGTCGTTAACAACCGCGAGTGCCGTATAACTTGGTAATGTAGCTTGACAAGCACTGTTGGCGTAAATGTTTTGGTTCGTCGGACATACAATTGTTGGTAAGATTGTATCAGCATTCGTAACGTTAAAAGTACATGTACTTGTATTTCCAGCTACATCCGTTGCAGTAAGTGTTACGGGTGTGACTGTGCCATTTCCGCTGATACTTGTTCCAGCAACTGGTGATTGTGTTATGGTTACAGCCCCTGCACAATTGTCTGTCGCAGCAGCAAGCGTTACATAGTTTCCTAAAACTGCGTTGCAACTACTATTGACATAAGCCGTTTGGTTGCCTGGGCAAGTGGTAAAAGCAGGGTCGATATCGTCAATGATGTTTAACGTGAACGAACATTGAGCAGAGTTTCCTGCTTCATCAAATGCAGTTAGAATAATTGTTGTGTTTCCACCTGGAGCAACTGGAATTGTTGCGCCTTCCAATATGTTTTGTGTAACTGTAATATCAACCGAATCGGTACAATTATCAGAAAGTGAAACTAGGTTTTTTGTGTAATCGTCTGCAATTGCCAAACATGCTGCAGAAACAGGCAGTGTTTGTGTTGGGGGACAAGTTAAAACTGGGTTGATGTTGTCTGTTCCAGTAACGCTGAAGTTATCGATGGCAATTGGTGTCCCATTGACAGTTGAAGCATTGTAAGTGAAACGAACTCCTAGAAGAAAAGTAGAATAGTTCAACGAAAGAGGTAGAGAAACAGTTGAGTTTGTCCAAGTAGCAGATGCTGCAAAGGCACTGCCAATTGTTATCCATGTTGAACCACCATTTGTACTATACACCAATTGTGCAAAATCTTCAGAAGCGACTCCTTGAATGCGATAATCAAAATGTGCTTGTAAATTTTGGGCACACGTTCCATCAATTGAGGTATAGGCAATTGTTTGTTTTACGCCTGACGGAGAATTGTCATACGCAAATTGCTCTTGACCTGTTGCTCCACATCCTGGAACAGTTCCACCTTTTGTGATGTACATGGCATACGAACCAATAGCACTAGTACCATTTCCCGCACATGTATTTTTGATCCACGTGTTGGTAGAAACATCTCCAGTGATAGACCAATCTACGAATGGAGGTTCAAAATTGGCTTCGTACATGGTGGCCTGACCAAATAAATTGGCAGACATGAATGTCAAAGCGCATAGTAGTAAATATCGAAACATAGAAATAAGAATATGTGGTTTCCCAAATTTTGGTGCAAATATACAGTAAATCGATTTTTTAAAAAAGGGATACTATTGAACCTTTTCAACAATGAAAGGTCAGTTGAAATGTTTGTAGTTGGTGGATTTTCAAAAAGATAGAGGTTGATTGTTAACAAGTGCATCTTAGCTTGCTCTCCTTTTCTTATTTCTGCCGATTTTGAATCGAGTAATCAACACGCATTTTGCTAATAACTTTTTGCACGAATTAATTCAAATTGATTGATTCATCCTACTTTCGTCAAAATGTCACACATGAAAACAATTGGAATCTTCTGCGGTGGATTTTCTTCGGAATGGGAAATCTCGTTAAAAAGTGCTCAAACAATTCAGGATAACTTCCCGAAAGACTATACCGTTTACAAAATTGTTGTAGATCGAAAAGGTTGGTATGCGCAAATTGGTGAGGAACAATTTCCGTTTGATTTGAATTCAATGACATTTAATAACGGTTCAGAAGTTCGCATAGATGCGGCTTTGGTGTATGTTCACGGAGATCCAGGGGAAAATGGAAAAATTCAAGCTCTGCTGGAAATGAATACTATTCCATATGTGAATTCAAGTCCATTGGCTTCAGCATTGTCATTTGATAAATGGTATTGCAACCAATTTTTGAAAAACTTTGGAATTAAAGTGGCGAAGTCTCTTTTCTTAACACGCAAGGATGAATTTACACCCGCTCAAATTGTGGCTGAATTAGGTCTGCCAATCTTTGTGAAACCATCCGATAGTGGATCGAGTTATGGAATTTCAAAAGTGAAAACGGAAGAAGGAATTCTGGAAGCATTGGAAAATGCATTCAAAGAAGGTAGAACTGTAGTGATTGAATCATTTTTAGATGGTACAGAGGTTACATGTGGTGTTTATCGCAAGAAGAGTGGTGTACACGCTTTGCCGTTAACTGAAATTGCGTCCGAAAATGAATTCTTCGATTATGCTGCAAAATATTTGGGTGAATCAAAAGAGATTACACCTGCACGTGTGAGTGATGAGGTGAGAGATGAGGTGCAAAAGCAAGCAAAATATATCTACCAATTGATGCAATTGCGTTCAATCGCCCGTATCGATTTTATGGTGGTAAACGGTTTTCCTCATGTAATTGAAGTGAATACAACTCCAGGTTTTTCTCCAGCGAGTATCGTTCCTCAAATGATCAAATGTGAGGGAGGTACAATTCACGATTTTTGGAATGAAATTCTTGCTGTTGAATTAGTAAACGGCTAAAGCATTTAAAACTGTTTCCATTTTATTGACCACGTTGCTGCTACTTGTATTGAAGTTGGTTACAACAATCGCGAAGGCAATTTTCTTGCCCGATTTGGAATTGACATAGCCCGCATACGACTTTATTTTATCCATCGTTCCGCTTTTAGCAACAATTCGTCCTTGTCCAGCTTGGTCGCGACACAGTCCAGCTAATGTTCCAGATTTTCCTGCAATTGGTAGCGTTTTTAAAAAGGCGTCGTAATTTTTTGACAAGGACATTGCTTTGAGAAGGTCCACAAAGCTGGATGCGGAAATACCATTGCTGCGCGATAAGCCACTTCCATCGTTTAAAAAGATTCCGCTGAAACCAAACTTGGCAGACCAGTATTTTTCGACTTGTTTTAATGCTTCTTCTGTGGAGCCGTTTCCAGCTTGTTTGTATCCGACTAAACATAAAAGTCCTTCCGCGAACAAATTGATGCTTTTGAGGTTGGTTAAATTCGCAATCTCTTGAATTGTTTTGCCTTTATGTGTGTAAATTAGTGTGTAACTAGTGGTATATCTGTTTTTTTGAATCATGTCTAGCTGTCGAACCGATTTCGCTCCTTCTTTTGCTGTTATGCCGGCGGACAATAATTGGTTGTAGAACTCATACGCCAATTGATATTCTGGATCCGGTAAAGAACCTTTCACCACAAATTTAGAGCGATTGAGTGGAAGTGATCCTTCTGCGAAACGGTCAAGCGAATAGGGACCACCGTAGATAAAACAATGATCACCAGTTACGTTTTGTGAAGTCGCGTAATTGTGGAAAACGAGTCCAGGAACTGTTGGCCACATCGAAGTGATTTCGGTTTTACTTCCTGCTGTTGCACCAGTTTTGAAGGTGTATTTGATCATGTTGTCGAACAGGCAAATTCCGGAAGCGCCAGCACCGTAATAATTCCCCATATCGTTCCAGCTCCATCCTTTTGGAACTCCTGAATAGCCAAATTCTGAACCATCGGCAATTATGGCTCCTGAAATCGCTTTAATTCCTAATTTTTGCAAGGTATCAGACCAAGTTTTAAGGAAATCTTTTTCGTGACCATCTTCGGTAAAATAGTCACTTCCTAGCGATACGTCACCGCCACCGCGAATCCAGACATTTCCATTTAAGGTTCCTTCCGTGTCTATTTTTCCATCGATGTAAATGCGTGTTTCAGGTTTGTAATTGGGACCTAAAATATCGATTGCTGAAGCAGTAGAGAACAATTTGGCTGTAGAAGCGGTTGGTAAAGCTAGTTTTGGATTGTGTTCTGCAATTTTCTCACCTGTTGATAAGTCAACCGCGTAAAATGAAATCCCAGCATTGGCAAATTCGCTGGAAGCGGTGAAGGAGTTCAATGCTTTTTGAACGGAATTTTGCGCAAAATCAAATTGAGCTATTAGTATGATTAGTAATGTGAGAATTCTTTGTATCTTCATCGCGCCGAAATTTATGTAAAGTTGAGTAAACATCGGATAACTTTAAACTGCACTGAAAATAATTTTCAACAAACAATTTAAGGAAACTCGTATTCACTCAGATCCAAAACTTGACAATTGTGAGACCATTTTAGAAATTCTTAGATGGAGAGAGAGAGAAAAATAAAAGTACTTAGGATCATTAATCGATTTAATATCGGTGGACCAACCTATAACGCAACTTTCTTAACGCGTTTCATGTCGGATGATTTTGAAACATTGTTGGTGGGAGGATTGCCAGAGGAAGGTGAATCTGACTCATTACACGTCTTAGAAGAATATGGAGTTCAGCCCTTATTGATTGACGAAATGAAGCGTCTCCCGAATTTTTCAAGTGATCGGAAAGCCTACAAACGCTTGAAACAAATCATCGAAGAATTTCAGCCAGATATTGTTCATACACATGCATCAAAGGCGGGAGCATTGGGTAGAAAAGCGGCTCATGCGCTCAACGTGCCTGTGATTGTTCATACCTTCCACGGACATGTTTTTCATTCGTATTTTGGGAAATTAAAAACGGCTATTTTCAAAGCAATTGAGCGCAACTTGGCAAAAAAATCAACAGGAATCATTGCCATTTCTGAACTACAACGTCAAGAGCTTTCTTCTGTTCATCACATTTGTTCGCCTGAAAAAATCAAAGTGATTAACTTAGGTTTTGATTTGCATAAGTTTCATGAAAAGCTGGATGAAAAGCGTGCATTAACGCGTCAGACCTATCAGCTTCAAGAAGATGAAATAGCGATTGCCATTGTTGGACGTTTGGCGCCGATTAAAAATCACATGCTCTTTCTTGAATCGATGCGACTTGTGGCTGAGCAAACTTCCAAAAAATGTGTTGCGTTCATAGTTGGCGATGGTACAGAACGAGAAGCGATTGAGAACAAGGTTAAAGAATTGCATTTTCCAGCGCACTTTAGAATTGAAATGACGAGTTGGATCAAAGATATAGGAACCTTTAATGCAGGAATGGATATCATTTGTTTATCATCCAATAATGAAGGTACACCGGTTAGTTTGATTGAAGCCCAAGCAGCAAATATTCCAGTTGTTACGACGGATGTTGGTGGAGTAAAAGACATTTTATTGGAAGGCGAGACCGGTTTTGTTGTTCCTAAAAACAATGCAAAGCTCTATGCTGAAAAAGTGCTTGTTTTGGTCGAAGATGAAAAAAAACGCAAAAAAATGTCACAAAATGGATGGACTTTCGTAGAACAAAAATTCCATTACACAACCTTGGTAAAAAATATGGAAACGTATTACCACGAGTTGTTAAATGCAAAGCAAAGATGAACGTGACTTCGATGTATAAATATTTATTGATTTTGTTGACGGTATGGCTTTTTCAAGCGTGTGGCGTCAATAGTAATATCATGTTTAAAGTTCCAAAAGGCGAAACAGCACAAACTGATTCCATTCCGATGACGCCGAATGAAGATTACAAAATATCGATGGACGATAAATTGAAATTTTCGCTTTCAACGAACAACGGAACAAAAATTATTGAGTCCATGAGTGGAATTCGTGAAGGTGCTGCAGAAAGCAATGGAATGTCAGAATACATTGTTAGACGCGGCGGAAATGTTGAGCTTCCAATTGTTGGAACTGTTCATGTTGAAGGCTTAACAGTTGCGCAATGTGAGGACACACTTCAAACATTGTTTTCGAAAGAATACCAAGAGCCTTTTGTACAAGTTCAAATTACCAATCAACGCGTGATTGTTTTCCCAGGAAATGGTGCCGATGCGAAAGTTATTCCTTTGGTCAATGCCAATACAACCTTGATGGAAGCCATTGCGCAAGCAGGAGGTATTACTGAGCGTGGTAAAGCGAATTCAGTGAATTTAATTCGTCGTGAAAACGGAGAGCGCAAAATTTACAAGATTGATTTATCGACTGTGGAAGGCTTACGATATGTGGATATGGTTGTTCAAGCGAATGATTACATATATGTCGAGCCAAATGCCGACATCGCTAAAGAGACAGTGAAAGAGGTGGCGCCAATTTTATCGATTTTATCGAGCGCATTGATTATTTTTACAGCAATAACGAAATAGTTCCGGTTTGAACAATAAAAGCATCATCATCAACAAGGATTACGATCCAGCGATACTCCAAACGATTGTTAAACGGTATTGGTGGTGGCCAGTTCTTTTCGTAGTATTGTTTTCTACTGTTGCTTACTTTTTCTTGCGCTACACAAAGCCGACTTATGAATCCTCAATGGTGATTCAGTTGGATAATCAAGATAACGCAAAAGACATTATTGAATTAGAAAATATCAATTCTAAGCAAGATGATATTTCATCAGAAATTGAATTGATGCGTTCTCAATTTATGTTCGAACGTGCAATTAAACGCACAAATTATAATGTTAGTCTATTCTCCAAAGGGCAAGTTCTAACAGAAGAAAAATACCTATCAAGTTCGTTTTACGTGACGCCTTATGAATTGAAGGATTCTTCGTTGATTAACATTCCAGTTTTTGTTGAATTTGATGGCAAAGGATTGTCGGTTCATTACACCCATTTAGGAAAAAACTATGAACTGAAAGGAAAATTGAACGAACGCATTTCAAACCAGCATTTTGTTATTTCCATTGATTCTCCGAATCCAGGGGAATTTAGGGATGAATCGGATGACAATGAACTGTATTTTGTTTTCAACAGTGTTGAGTCGTATGCTGCACGCTTGTTGCCATCGTTGCAAATTTTTCCAGTAGATCCAGAAGCAAAAACAATTCAAATTACGTTTCAAGGAAACAATCCACAATTGTGTCACGATATCAGTTTAGCTGTAGCAGAGGCTTTCATTGAATACGATGAAGAAGTAAAGCGAAAAGGTTCTGAAAATATTTTGATGTTCATTGATCAGCAATTGGATAGTTTGGCTGGCGAGTTAAAGAGTTCGAAAGATAGTTTGATGTTGTATCAACGTAAATCGAACTTACCAGATCCAGAAGCAGTTGGAACGACAATATCAGAGAACATTTCTAAATTACAAGATCAGCAGTTTGAAATTGATGAGGAAATACGTTCGTTGAATTTGGTGAATTCGAAGTTAAAGTCAGATCCAAATCGTTTGGAAATTTACCGTCTTCTTCCAGAAATGTTAGGTAAAAGCTATGAGCAGTCGCTAACAGGTCAAATTACGAGTTTGTATGAGTTGTTGGAGAAAAAAGAAGATTTATTGTACCGAGTAACGGATGAAAACAGTGAGGTTAAAGCGCTGAATTCAAAGATTCAAGCTAAATTGAATTCGATTCGTAAAAGTGTTGGTGCGATCCTAGAACGTTTGTATGCTAATAGTCGTGCAGTGCAAGGGAAAATTCAAGGGTTTGAAGGTGAATTTTTTGAGCTTCCTGAAAAGAAAATGGAATTTAGTCGATTGAAGAATATTCAAGACTTAAACGAAAAGTACTTTACCTTGTTGACGGAGAAAAAAGTGCTTTACTCGATTTCTGACGCGGGTTATGCATCAAATAACCGCATATTATCACGTCCAGCTGTTAATAATACGCCAGTTTCACCAAACCGTAAGTTGATTTATGTCACATTCGTGTTTTTCGGTATTGTGATTGGTTTAGGTATTATGTTCTTTAAATATTTAACATTCAATGAGATTAACATGTTGGATGATTTAAAGAAATTGTTGCCTTCCCGTGCTTCAATTTTGGGTGGTGTTCCTTTGTTCAAATCGGAAATGGAATTTTCTCAATTGGTGGTTCACGAGTCTCCTAAATCGATGCTTGCTGAATCCATGCGTAAGATTCGAACGAATTTAAGTTACATCCATCCAGATTATAAAACAATTGCTATTTCCTCGTCGATTTCAGGTGAAGGAAAAACGTTTGTAGCACTGAATCTTGCTGGAATCATTGCAATGTCGGGCAAGAAAACGATTTTGCTTGATTTGGATTTACGTAAACCAAAAGTTCACTTGGGATTGAACACCAATAATAACTTTGGTATGAGTGGATTGATCATCAACAAATTTACGCTTGAGCAATGTATTCAGCGTTCATCGATTGATAATTTAGATTTCATCACGGCTGGACCAATTCCACCGAATCCATCGGAATTGTTGTTGAGTGATCGTTTTAAGGAAATTGTAGAAGAGTTGAAACAAACCTATGATGTGATTATTATTGATAATCCACCAATTGGATTGGTATCGGATGGTATTAAGAACTTAACAGAGGCTGATATTCCGATTTATGTATTCAAGTCGCACTACTCGAAACGTAATTTTGCTTTCCGCGTGAAAGAATTGTTCGAGATGCAACAGTTGAATCAGTTGAATGTCATTTTGAATGGTGTGCAAACTTCCAAACGATCTTCTGCTTATGGCTACGGATATGGCTATAACTATGGTTACGGTTATTACGAAGGAGATGATGAGATTGAAAAAGGCAACATTTTGAAACGTTTGTGGTCTTTTGTTCTTAGTAAATTTACACGATGAATTGTACGAAATTTGACATTGAAGGGTTAGTGTTAATTGAGCCTCGCCGATTTCACGATGATAGAGGGTATTTTTTTGAATCTTTCAATGAAGAGAAATACAAAGCTGTGTTAGGAGATTCAACAGTTTTCGTGCAAGACAATGTTTCGTGCTCAAAAATGAATGTTTTACGAGGTCTGCACTTTCAGTTGCCACCATTTTCACAAGGTAAACTGGTTTCTGTGCTCAAAGGAAAAGTGTTGGATGTTGCAGTTGATTTACGCAAGGATTCTCCAACATATGGACAACATGCTATCGTTGAATTGTCTGCCGAAAATGGTTTGCAATTTTACATTCCACCTGGATTTGCGCATGGTTTTGTTTCACTAGAAGAAGATACCTTGTTTTCCTACAAATGCACCAATTATTATTCTCCGTCCCATGAAGAGACATTGTTGTGGAATGATTCCAAATTAGGGATTGATTGGAAATGTGTAAGTCCTTTGGTATCAGCAAAAGACGAGATTGGTAAATTATTTGATACTTTTGTGAGTCCGTTTTAATAGAATTAGAAGTGTTCGACAATATTTTACAAATAGCAAGTTTTGGTTTAGGAGGTGTTTTACTTTCTATGTTGTGCAATGTGTTGCTATTGAACTTTTCGAAATCATTGGGTATTCGCAACAAAAATGATGTTGTTGTTCGTTGGAGCAATGAATCCAAGCCTTCACTTGGTGGAGTTAGTTTTTATGTTGTATTTGTCTTTTCGGCGATTGCTTATTCGATCATCTTTTATGATGAGGTGATTTTTCACAACAAGCAATACATTGGACTTTTTGTGGCTGGTGCGATGGCCTTTTTAATGGGCTTAGCTGATGATGCATACAATACAAAACCTTTGGTAAAATTGGCGGTTCAGATATTTTGTGGGTTGATATTCGTTTGGACAGGAACTTTTATTGATATTTTCCATGTCTTTTACATCGATGCAGCGTTAACAGTGTTGTGGGTGATTATTATCATGAACTCGCTGAATATGTTGGACAACATGGACGGAATTACGGGTACAACCGTTTTATTTATTTTGCTTTCATGCTTGTTTGGTGGCTGGATTATTTTTGATTTCAATACCAATATTTGGACATTAACCTTGGTTTCAGTTATTGGTGCAATCATAGGGTTTTTGCGTTACAATGTCCATCCTTCAAAACTGTTTATGGGCGATGCTGGAAGTCAATTCATTGGTTTGTTCGTCGCGTTTTTTGGAGTTAAATATTTGTGGAACGTGAGCTCTTCAACTGAAACAAATGCGTGGGCAAGTATCATCGTCACTTTGGTTGCATTTACACCTGCTGCTGCGGATACATTGACAGTTGTTATCAATCGTTTGAAACGCGGGCAATCACCAATGGTTGGGGGTAAAGATCATACGACACATCACTTGGTTTATGCAGGATTCAAAGATATTCAAGTTTGGTATGTCTTCGTGCTAATAGGAGCTGTCTCATTTGTATTGTCACTGGTAATGATCTACATGATTCAAGCATCTATAATTTTCCCAATTATTTTCTTTCTTCTTTATTTCGTGTTGGTTTTCGCTTATTTGTACCGAAACACCATCAAATTTCCACCGAAGAATAAATAATTCTCTTTCATTTTCATTACTTTCGTTTGCTATAAATTTCCAGATGAAAGTAATCCTTGTTTTAGTGCCATTTATTGCTTTGCTTGCTTGTCAGGCGGAGAAAAAACACGAAGAATTGGCCAATGAAATTCACGAAGCAAAACTGCACACCGTTCCAGATTTACCAAAGGAAATGACCTTTTGCGGTGAAACAATTAATTTGGAAGATGAAGACATTCGCGAGCGCTTGGACAAAGAGATTTTAGTCAACGCGTATTTTCAAAGTTCAACTTTCCAAGCAATGAAACGTGCGCATCGTTACTTCCCTGAAATGGAACGCACGCTGAAAGCAAATGGTATTCCAGAAGATTTTAAATACTTGGCAGTAATTGAAAGTAATTTGATTCAAGCTGTTAGTCCAGTTGGCGCCCAAGGATTTTGGCAATTCATGCCGTTTACAGCGAAAGAACATGATATTGTCATGAACGACGAAGTGGACGAGCGTTTGAACATTAAGAAAAGTACAATTGCTGCGTGTGAATACTTGAAAACAGCACACGACACGTTGAAAGATTGGGTTTTGACTGCTGCTTCATACAATCGTGGAATTGGAGGCGTTCGCAGCGATATGCGTTGGCAAGGGACAAACAATTATTTCGATACGCACATGAACTCGGAAACGGGTCGCTATGTTTTCCGAATCTTAGCCATGAAATTGATTTTTGAAAATCCAGAGGCGTATGGGTATGACATGAAAGCGATTGAATTGTATAAACCTTTTAAGACGAAAACTGTTGTAGTAAAAGAGTCGATTCCGAATTTGGCAGAATGGGCAATCGAACAAGGATTTAACTATAAGATTTTAATCAAATTGAATCCTTGGTTGTTAACCAACAAATTGACAATCAAGAACAATAAAGCATACGCAATCCTCTTGCCAGCGAAAGGAACAAAATTAAAACCATACGAATCGTATAAGTAAAGTGGAAGAAAACGAAGAAGGATATATCGAAGTATTTGGTGCACGCGAACACAATCTAAAAAATGTGGATTTGCGCATCCCTCGTAACAAGTTGGTGGTGTTTACTGGCTTGAGTGGAAGTGGGAAATCCTCACTGGCGTTTGATACCATTTTTGCTGAAGGTCAACGTCGTTACATAGAAACGTTTTCTGCGTATGCTCGTCAGTTTCTCGGTGGTTTGGAGCGTCCTGATGTGGACAAGATTGATGGATTGAGTCCGGTGATTTCTATCGAACAAAAGACCGTTTCTCGTTCTCCGCGCTCAACCGTTGGAACAATCACTGAAGTATACGATTTCTTGCGTTTGCTTTATGCACGAATCGGTGTTGCTGTTTCTTATGAAACGGGCGAATTGATGGTGAAGTATTCCGACGATCAAATTGTTGATTTAATCATCGAGCAATACGAAGGAAAGAAAGTTATTTTCCTAGCGCCAAAAATCAAAGGGCGTAAAGGTCATTACCGCGAGTTGTTTGAACAAATCCAGAAAATGGGTTTCACGAAAGTGCGCGTAGATGGTGAAATAAAAGACATTGAAAAAGGAATGAAGCTGGATCGCTACAAGATCCACGACATTGATATTGTGATTGATCGTTTGGCAATAAAAGGCGACGACCGCAAACGCATTTACGACTCTGTGATTACGTCAATGAAGCATGGAAGTAAAGCGATGATGGTAATGGATTTTGAAACGGAGCAAGTGCGTCATTTCAGCCGTTCGTTGATGTGTCCAACTTCTGGGATTTCATATCCTGAACCTGAGCCAAGTTTGTTTTCATTCAATTCACCGTATGGTGCGTGTCAAACTTGCAGTGGTTTAGGTGAAGTGTCCGAAGCTGATTTATCGAAGATTGTTCCAGATCCAAAATTGTCGATTAAGAAAGGTGGTTTGGCGCCAATCGGTGAATACAAGCGCACATGGATTTTTGACAAATTAGAATCGTACTTGACGCAAGAAGGTTATTCGATTACGACGCCTTTGGAAGAGATTCCGATCGAGGTAATGAACGTATTGCTTTATGGAAATGAAGACATTGAGCGCTCGAAGAAAAACACGATGGTTTATTTCGAAGGAATTATCAACTTCGTTTCGCGTCATTCGGAAGAAAGTACCGCAGCGATTCAGCGTTGGGCACAAAGTTTCATGAACAAGAAAGTGTGTCCGACTTGCGAAGGAACCCGTTTGAAAAAGGAAGCGCACTTCTTTCAATTGGATGGTTTGCACATAGGCGATTTGGCACAAATGGATTTGATTGAATTGGCGAATTGGTTCAAGCAATTGGAACCGAAGTTAAGCAACGATCAACGTACCATCGGAACAGAAATATTAAAAGAAATCAATACACGCTTGAACTTCATCTTGGAAGTTGGTTTGGATTACTTGACCTTGCATCGTTCAGCAAAAACCCTTTCGGGTGGTGAAGCGCAACGCATACGTTTGGCAACACAAATTGGTTCTGAATTGATGAATGTTTTATACGTCTTGGATGAACCTTCAATTGGTTTGCATCAACGTGATAATACGCGCTTGATCAATTCCTTGAAACGCTTACGCGATACGGGTAATTCAGTTATTGTTGTTGAGCACGATAAGGAAATGATTGAAGCGGCGGATTTTGTTGTGGATATTGGTCCTGGAGCAGGAATGCATGGCGGACAAATTATCAACGCTGCACCAATCTCCGAATTGAACACAGTTGATTCCTTGACGACAAAGTATTTAACGGGAGAATTAAAGATTGAGGTACCAGCGAAACGCCGAAAAGGAAATGGCAAGTTCCTAACCTTGAAAGGAGCAACGGGACATAACCTAAAGAATGTGGATTTGAAAATTCCCTTGGGGACATTTTGTTGCATAACGGGTGTTTCAGGGAGTGGAAAATCGTCGCTGATCAATCAAACCTTGTATCCGATTTTGCTTGCACACATCTACAATGGTGTGAAAAAGCCATTGCCATATAAAAGTATTGAAGGATTGGAACATTTGGATAAAGTAATTGAAATCGATCAAAGTCCAATTGGCCGAACACCTCGTTCGAATCCTGCAACTTACACAAAAGTCTTTGATGAAATTCGTTCCTTGTTTGCAGGTTTACCGGAAGCTCAAATTCGTGGTTACAAAGCTGGACGTTTTTCGTTTAACGTTTCTGGTGGACGCTGTGAAACCTGTAGCGGTGGGGGGTTGAAAATGATTGAAATGAATTTCCTTCCAGATGTATACGTAGAATGTGAAACGTGCAATGGAAAGCGATACAACCGTGAGACATTAGAAGTACGATACAAAGGAAAGTCCATTTCAGATGTGTTGGACATGACAATCGAAGATGCAACGCCGTTCTTCGAAGCGATTCCGAAGATTCATCGACCATTGGCAACCTTGAAGAGTGTTGGTTTGGGTTATGTGAAATTGGGACAACCATCAACAACCTTATCAGGAGGAGAAGCGCAACGCATTAAACTATCATCCGAGTTAGCAAAGAAAAGCACCGGTAACACGTTCTATATTTTAGATGAGCCTTCAACAGGTTTGCATTTTGAAGACATTCGCATGTTGTTGGAAGTATTGCAGCGTTTGGCTGATGAAGGAAATACGGTTTTGGTGATTGAGCACAATTTAGACATTGTTAAAGTGGCCGATCACTTGATTGATGTTGGTCCTGAAGGCGGAAAGGGTGGAGGTATGATCATTGCTGAAGGAACGCCTGAGCAAGTGGTGAAGAAAGCCAAAGATACTTCTCACACGGCGCGTTATTTAGCCATGGAATTGTAATTATTCTTCGATCGAAAAGCTGAGCGTAAAGCGAGTTCCAACAGAACTGACCAAAGAAGATTCACCGTTCAACTGTTCAACCAATCCGCGAACGATTTCTAGGCCCAATGAGTTTTCAGGATTGCGGTTACTGTCGAATCCTTTTCCATCATCAGAAACGAGTAGCACAATTTGTTGGTCTTTTTTGCGCACGGATATTTGAATCGAACCTTTGTCGGATTCTTTGAAGGCATGTTTGTAGGCGTTTGTCACCAATTCATTGATGATTAGTGCAAGTGGCAGTGCTTTATCCAAAGGAATTTCTACTGGATCAATGTTCGCTACAATTTGAATGTCTTTGTAATTCACATCGTAGAATGAACGAAGGTTTTCAAGAATGTTTGACAGGTATTCTTCCACGCTTAGTTTCGCAAAAGCTTCTGATTTGTAAACAATTTCATGGATTCCAGCAATTGCGCTGATTTTGTTTCTGCATTCGTCAAACAAAGCTTTGTGATAAGCATCCGCTGTTTTGTGGGATTGCAGGTTCATCAAACTAGAAACAACGGCTAAATTGTTTTTTACGCGGTGGTGAATTTCCTTAATCAGGATTTCTTTTTCTTGAAGCTCTTTATTCAATTGATGTTGCAAGGCTCTTCGCTGGCGCGCCTCCAGGTTCGATGCAAAGACGATAGCGATACTCATTGCAAACGTTTGTTCGCGTTCCGTGAATTCGCGTTCTGTTGTACCCGTTTTTTCAAAACACATGACACCAATTAATTCACCTTCTAATCGCAATGGAATATCCATCAATGAAATGATGTCATTTGGAATGGAATAATCAATTGTAAGTTCGGATGTACTCGGGTGAGAAATGATGTTTGGAGCGAGTAAAATTTCGTTGTGATTAATGGCATTGAAGTAATTCGGGAAGTCGGACCGTTTCAGAATCGAATCCTTTTTAAATTCTTGGTAGCGAATATCGTATTCACCCATTGAAATCAATTGATCTTTCTCAGGATTCAATAACCAAACACTTAAACGTTCCAAATGCAAACTGCATAAAATACGCTGTGCAAATTCAATCATGATACCATCGATATCATCGCGTTTCAGGGTGTGGATTTTGGAAACAGCATTCAGCTCTTCCAAAAGGTTGATTTGTTTCAGTGCCATCGCAGTCGTTTGAGAAATACAATATAAGTAAATATCTGATTAACTGCAAATTGAGAATTGCTTATTTTGATAAATGAGTTGAAATAATCTGCTTGAGCACTTGTTTATTTGTTTGCGTTTAATTGGCGCAAACCTTCATACGTTACAATTCCAACAGCATTTCCTAAATTCAAACTTCTGATTTTATCGCTGTACAAAGGAATCTTGTATAAATCATTTGGATAGGCGTCAGTGATTTCTTTTGAAAGTCCAACCGATTCTTTTCCAAAGACCAAAAACATGTCTTCTTCAAATGGAATATCCCACAAGTTCTTCGTGCCATGACTTGAGAAAAACGCAAACTGTTTATCGGCATGTTGGGCAAAAAAGGCATCTACATTTTCATATTCTACAATGTTGATGTGTTGCCAATAATCCAATCCTGCTCGTTTCAATCGCGCATCTGTTATTTCAAAACCAAATGGTTTCACCAAATGCAAGGTCGAACCAGAAGCCAAAGTCAATCGACCAATGTTTCCAGTGTTATTTGGTATTTCCGGTTCAATAAGAACGATGTTGAATCCCAT
>JACCDH010957875.1_pt1 | contig 27273 bp, 21 predicted proteins | sample 7442481 | NCBI WGS metagenome assembly JACCDH01 (sample SAMN15323433, study PRJNA562643) | freshwater metagenome | isolation source: river surface water | place: USA:Blue River Watershed | collected 2017-08-15 | reverse complement strand
CCTGTATGGTGCGTTCGCAGCAGGTCCATTTGCACTTTGTCGATGGCAGCGACGGTGGTTACACGGAAGCCGCACGCGACATGCATCGCCGACAATCGGCTGTCATGTCTGCCGACGCAACGCGTCGACCGGCCTTTGACGCCATACACGATTGACCTGCTTCAAGAAGGCTGTCATTTTCTTAACCCTTGATGGCAGCCAAAAAGATGCTTGTAAAAAAATCGTTTCAGAAATTCATGCATTATGGTGATAATGCCATTATTCATACTCGTTTTTTAAGCGAACGACGACGCAGCACCAGACTGGAATTCTTGTGTCAAAGCGCGTGCATTTCCGGGCTGCCGGAAGTGCCATCCTGACTAGCCCGAAAGAGGCTGCATGACGGTTCCCGACCACTCTGATGAGCTCGCGCGAGATCGCCGACGGGTCCTGTGGACCTGGCTCGGGGGCGGCACGGTACTGGTACTGCTGCTGTGGGTCGCAGTGCTGGTCGAGATACGCCGTGAAGGGCAAACCTGGCAGCAAAGCGCGGAACAATCCGTCGTCCAGTTTGCGGAAGCCGAGGCGCGCAACCTGCAGGCGGTACTGGACGACCTGCGGCAGATTTCAAGCTTGCTGGCGGCAGCGCGTGAGGCGGGTGCAGACCGCGCCGTGCTGCAGCGGCAGATGCGCAGCGTTTCCGCGCAACGCCCGATCTTTCCCTTCTATGCGAACGCCGACGGGGATGTGATCAGCTCCCGGACAGACGGGGTGCTCGGCATGGACGTCAGCAGCGACCCGCTGTTCGTCGGAGCGAGGTCCGACGGAGCCGGCGAACCGAAGATCTATCGCGCGGCCGGGCTCGGCGATCTGCGCGGACAAACGGTGCTTCGTCTGGTGCGCCGGGTCGAGCGCGACGGCCGGCAGTTCGATGGCGTGGTCGTCGTGTCGGTTCCCGAGTCTTTTTTCCGTAGCATCCTGAAGGCCAAGTCCGCTGTTGCCGGTGAAAGCCTCACTGTCTGGTCGCAGGATGGCTCGCCGATGTTGAACCTGCGCGGCGCGCCGTCGGTGATGCCGGCCTCTCTGCTCGCTCGCCTCGACAGTGCTGGCAGCGCCGGCATGTTCCGGGAAACGCTGGCAGACGGCAAGCAGGAGTACGTGGTCGCCTGGAGGAGGATTGCGGGGTTGCCCCTGCTGCTGACGGCCAGCGTGCCGAGCGCTTCGCTGATGTCGCCGGCTGAACAGATCCGTGCATCCCACCTGTGGACAGGCACCACAAGCACGCTGCTGGTCTTCCTCGCCTCGCTTCTGGGGGCGCGCTGGCAGCTGCGTCGCGAGGAGCGGCGACGCGAGCGGGAGGCGGTCAGCAGCACTTTCCGGATCGCCGTCGACGGCGCGCGCGAGGCGTTTTACATGGTTCGCCCTGTCCCCGTGCCGAACAGCCGCGACGTGGTGTTTCGGGTGGAGGACTGCAACGAGTTCGCGAGCCGGCTGTCCGGACTGCCGGGCCGGGACATCATCGGCCGGCGGTTTGTCGAAGTGTTTCCCGGATTCGACGCTGCTGCGTTGAAGGACCTCTTGCTGGCGGCCTTGCGCGAGGGCTTTCGCGAACTCGAACTGGCCGGCGGCAGCGAGCGGCCCGGGTCGCCCGCCTCGCTCAGTTTCAGCGCGGTGCGCTCGGCAGGCGGCATCGCGGTCAGCGTGCGCGACGTCAGCGCGCAGAAAGAGACCGAGAGACAGCTGCGATCCATGGCGCTGACCGACGCGCTGACCCTGCTGCCAAACCGTCACTGGCTAAAGCAGAACCTCGGCGCCACGATCGACGCAGCGCGTGCGGCAAGCCAGAAGCTGGCGCTGCTGTTCATCGACCTCGACGACTTCAAGAAGATCAATGACTCGCTCGGGCACGCAGCCGGTGACGAATTCCTGATCGCTGTGGCCAACGCGCTAAGGCAGTCGCTGCGCAGCCGGGACACGGTGATACGCCTGGGCGGCGATGAATTCACCGTGCTGGCCGGTGGGCTTGCAGGGCGCGATGACGTGGCGGCAATCGCCGGCCAGATCGTCGAGTGCATTTCTCGGGTCGATTGCGAGGCGGTCAGGCGCGGCTTCAAGGCCAGGGCGTCGGTAGGCGCGGCGCTGTTTCCCGATGACGCGGACAACGACAACGCGCTGATGCAGTCGGCCGACATCGCGATGTACGCTGCCAAGGCTGACGGCAAGGGCCGCTTTCGCATGTACTCGACCGAACTGGCGACGCAGGTACAGTCCCGGCTGGCGCTGGAACAGGGGCTGCGGCAGGCGCTGGCCGGCGGCGAGCTTCAGTTGTACTACCAGCCGAGGACCAACGCCCGCAACGGCTCGCTGCTGTCGATGGAGGCGCTGCTGCGCTGGGTGCAGCCCGATGGCAGCCTGATAGAGCCCTCCCGCTTCATACCCATCGCCGAGCAGAGCGATCTGATCGTCGAGATCGGCAAATGGGTGGCCGCCGAAGCCTGCCGGCAGATGGCGGCCTGGCGCGACGCCGGCCTCGGGCTGGTGCCGCTGTCCATCAATGTGTCGGCGCGCCAGCTGCGCACCGAGGAATTCCGCCACGAATTGTCCCGGCATCTGGCCGTGCACGGCATCCCGCCTTCGGTGCTTGCGCTGGAGCTGACGGAGTCGGCGATGGTCGGCGACGACGCCGCGGTCCGCCGCGAGCTGCACGAGATCAGGCAGATGGGCATGGAACTGCACATCGACGATTTCGGCACCGGCTATTCGTCGCTGTCGCAATTGCAGAACCTCGACATCGACGCCATCAAGATCGACCGCTCCTTCGTGGCCGCCATCGGCGCACGGGATCAGGGCCGGGCGCTGTGCGAGGCGATGGTGCAGATGGGGCGCACGCTCGGCTTTCGCGTGGTGGCCGAAGGCGTCGAGACACTGGTGCAATTGCGCGAGCTGCAGGCCATGCGCTGCGACGAGATCCAGGGGCATTACGTGTCCGCGGCGGTGCCGGCCGCGGCCGTGCCGGGACTGCTGGCTCGGCGCAGCTTTTTCGACCCGATGTTCCCGGTGGTACAGCGCCTTGCGGCCAGGTCGTCCCCAGGGCCAGCCTGATTTTCCGCCCGGCGGCAGGCTGCCGGGACGGGGCGGCGCCGGACAATGGCAATAATTTCATCGATCGCGCTTGAAAACAAACGATGGTCGTGGTTTAAGATCTCGCTTTCGGAAATTCAGCGGAAGCCATCATGCCTGCATATCGTTCCCATACCTCCACCCATGGCCGCAACATGGCCGGCGCGCGCTCGCTGTGGCGAGCCACCGGCATGAAGGATGAGGATTTCAACAAGCCGATCATCGCGATCGCCAATTCATTCACGCAATTCGTCCCCGGCCACGTCCACCTGAAGGACCTGGGCCAGCTGGTGGCGCGCGAGATCGAGAAGGCCGGCGGCGTGGCCAAGGAATTCAACACCATCGCGGTCGACGACGGTATCGCGATGGGACACGACGGCATGCTGTACAGCCTGCCCAGCCGCGACCTGATCGCCGACAGCGTCGAGTACATGGTCAATGCGCACTGTGCCGACGCGCTGGTGTGCATTTCCAACTGCGACAAGATCACGCCCGGCATGCTGATGGCCGCGATGCGGCTCAACATTCCGGTCATTTTCGTGTCCGGCGGCCCGATGGAGGCCGGCCGCGTGCGCCTGGCCAATCCGGAAACGAAAAAAATCGAGATCAAGAAGCTCGACCTGATCGACGCGATGGTGATGGCCGCCGACGACAAGGTGTCGGATGCCGAGCTGGCTGAAGTCGAACGCTCCGCGTGCCCGACCTGCGGTTCCTGCTCCGGCATGTTCACCGCGAACTCGATGAACTGCCTGACCGAGGCGCTCGGCCTGTCCTTCCCTGGCAACGGCACCGTGGTGGCGACCCATGCCGACCGCGAGCAGCTGTTCAAGCGCGCCGGCCATCGCATCGTCGAACTGGCGAAGCAGTATTACGAGCAGGATGATGCGTCGGTGCTGCCGCGCTCGATCGGCTTCAAGGCCTTCGAGAATGCGACCGCGCTCGATATCGCGATGGGCGGCTCGACCAACACCATCCTGCACCTGCTGGCCATCGCACTGGAGGCAGGCATCGAGTTCACGATGAGTGACATAGACCGCATGTCGCGCGTCGTGCCGCAGCTGTGCAAGGTCGCGCCGAACACGAACAAGTACCACATCGAGGACGTGCACCGCGCCGGCGGCATCATGGCCATCCTCGCCGAGCTCAACCGCGCCGGCAAGCTGCATACCGACGTGCCGACCATCCATGCGAAGACCATGGCCGAGGCACTGGCGCAGTGGGACATCGCGGGCAATCCGTCCGAAGAAGTGAAAACCTTCTACATGGCCGGCCCTGCCGGCATTCCGACGCAGGTCGCGTTCAGCCAGAACACCCGCTGGCCCAGCCTTGACACCGATCGCGCCGAGGGCTGCATCCGCTCGTTCGAGCATGCTTTCAGCAAGGAAGGCGGACTCGCTGTCCTGCACGGCAACATCGCGCTTGATGGCTGCGTCGTGAAGACGGCCGGCGTCGACGACAGCCTGCTGGTGTTCGAAGGCAGCGCGCATGTGGTCGAGTCGCAGGACGAGGCGGTGGAAAACATCCTGGCCGACAAGGTGAAAGAGGGCGACGTGGTGGTGGTCCGCTACGAAGGCCCGAAGGGCGGCCCGGGCATGCAGGAGATGCTCTACCCGACCAGCTACATCAAGTCCAAGGGCCTGGGCAAGGCCTGCGCACTGCTGACCGACGGCCGCTTCTCCGGCGGTACCTCGGGGCTGTCGATCGGCCACTGCTCGCCGGAAGCGGCGGCCGGTGGAGCGATCGGCCTGGTGAAGAACGGCGACCGCATCCGCATCGACATCCCGAACCGCACGATCAATGTGCTGGTCAGCGACGAAGAACTGGCGAAGCGCCGCGCCGAGCAGGACAAGCTGGGCTGGAAGCCGGCCAAAGCGCGTCCGCGCAAGGTATCGACCGCGCTGAAGGTCTATGCGAAATTTGCTACCTCGGCCGACAAGGGCGCGGTGCGTGATGTGTCGCTGCTGGAAGGCGACGATCACTGATCGCCAGTCTGCTCCACTGGAAGGCCCGCAAGCTTGCGGGCCTTTTTGTTTGGGATTTGCCCAATCTTCTTGTCGGCCATTGCCAACAGATTGTGATCAGGTAGTACTATACGCAGTACTATATCAGGGTGAACAAGCGATCCAAGCTCATCGCCGCAATGAAACACAATCCGCGTGACTGGCGGATTGAACAACTGTTGTCGATCGCGAGCGAGCTCGGCATCGAGTGCCGTAACAGTGGCGGCAGCCACCATGTGTTCAGCCACCCCGGCGTCGATGGTGGCTTGTGCGTTCCAGCACACAGGCCGATCAAACCGGTATACATCCGGCAGTTCCTCATCCTGATCCAGAGCGTGATGGAGATGCAACAATGAACGAGACGAGAATTAAGAAAGTACGGAAGGTGAAGCCACCTTATCCATTCGAGGCTTATGCGCATATCGTGAGTCCGCTGCCAGTTGACGATGGCGGTGGGTTCCTGATCGTCTTTCCCGACCTTCCGGGCTGCATGTCCGACGGCGAAACGGAGGCTTCGGCGCTGGCGAACGGACGCGACGCATTCGAAGCTTGGGTTTCGGCGATGGCTGACGAAGGAAAGGCCATCCCGGAGCCGCTTTATCGTGCCGATCCCGTGCCGGCAGTCTCCGGTCGCTTCGTCACACGGGTGCCGAAAAGCGTGCACTTGATGCTCTCCGAGCGCGCGAAGGCTGAAGGAGTAAGCCTGAATACGCTGGTGCTTGCCCTGATTTCCGAGGGCCTGGGCAGGCGCGGCGTCGCCGCCTGAGCTTCGGCTGTCGTCAGCCCGCTATCAACCCCAGCTTCATCATCAGCAGCACTGCTGCAAGCGCAATCGCGGCAATCGCCACCAGACCAATGATCGCGTGAGCCCAGTCGCGCGGACTGGGCCAGCCGGCCATCAGGCATTGCGTGGCGAGCAGCTTCAGGCCGAATGCATTGGCCGTCATCAGCGGCATCGACGCCGATTCAATGAAGATCCAGCCGCCGGCCGGTATCAGCGCCAGCGGCGCCAGCCCGACCGGCACACTGTTCCACCAGCGCAGCCGCGCGAAACTAACCGAGCCCAGCAACCATCCACCATCGGGCTTGCGGCGCGGGATCACCGACAGCGATACCGGCTTGGCTCCCGCCACCAGCCCCGCGACGTAATGCAGCAGTTCGTGCGCGAGCGTGCCGGGCCAAAGCCCGAGTGCATACACATACGGCCAGCGCCGCAGCCACAGCAAGCCAGCGGCGACCAGCGTCAGCACCAGGGCGTGCAGTGCGAGCGTGAAGTGGTCGGGCAGGGTGGGCATGGGCGTGCAAGCGCAGGGACGTTCCGAGTGACGCGGATTGTACGCGAGCACCGCGTCGAATTGCCTGAGTGAAATTGCTGGTCGCATTCTCTATACTTGCGGAAACAAGAAGGAGACCACCCGATGGGCGCAACGACCGGACCTCGCCACCTTGCTGGCGACCTGTGGGGCGGATTTGCCGCGATGATGGTTGCGCTGCCCTCGGCCATCGCTTTCGGCGTGACCATACTCGCGCCGCTCGGCCCGCATTTCGGCGCGCAGGGCGCGGTGGCCGGTCTGGTTGGGGTGATATTCCTCGGCCTGATCGCCGCACTGCTCGGCGGTACCCGACGCCTGATCTCCGCGCCCAGCGCGCCGGCGGCGGCCGTGATCTCGGCACTGGCCATACAGATGGTGCATCAAGGGCAGGATCCGGCCTCGATACTGCTGATGCTGTTCCTGGTGGCCGTCTGCAGCAGCCTGCTGCAGGTCCTGCTCGGCGCGTTCGGCGTCGGCCAGTTGATCCGCTACATGCCTTTCCCCGTCGTCAGCGGTTATCTCGGCGGCGTCGGGCTGATCATCATTACCTCGCAATTGCCGAAGCTGCTCGGCGTACCTGCCGACATCGGCTGGTTCGATGCATTGGCCAATCCCTCGATGTGGCAGGGCGCTAGCCTGATGGTCGGCGCGGCCACGATCGCGGTGGTGCTGGCCGCCACGCATTTTCCGGCGCGCCGCGTGCCTGCCGTCATCCAGGGGCTGGTCGCCGGCGTGGTCGTGTACTGGACGCTGGCGCTGACCACGCATCCCGAACTCGCCAGTCTCGACGCGAATCCCTTCGTCATCGGACGCTTTACCGCCGGTCCCGATGGCGTGCTGGCGAACATGGCCGGCACTTGGGACAGGCTGGCCAGTGCTGCGCTGCCGCGCTGGGAGCAGGTGCTGGTGCCTGCGCTGACACTGGCCGTGCTGCTGTCGATCGATACGCTGAAGACCTGCCTCGTGCTCGATGCAATGTCCGGCACACGTCATGATTCGAACCGCGAACTGATCGGGCAGGGACTGGGCAATCTCGCCGCGACGCTCTTTGGCGGGACACCCGGCTCCGGCGCGATGGGTCCCTCGCTGGTCAACCGCGCCAGCGGCGGCGAGACCCGGTTATCCGGCGTCTTTGCGGGTGCATGGTCGCTGCTGGCCTTCCTGCTGCTGGCGCCGTTGCTGTGCTGGGTGCCGGTGGCGGCGCTGGCCGGGCTGCTGCTGGTAATTGGTTTTCGCATGATCGACTGGCACCTGTTCCAGCTGGCGCGCTCGCGGTCGACTTTCGTGGACTTCATCGTGATCGTCGCTGTCGTTGTGGTCGCAAAGACGGTGAGCCTGATCGCCGCGTCGGCGCTCGGTGTGGTGCTGGCCATCATCATGTTCATCCGGGAGCAGAGCCACAGTCCCACGATCCGGCACAAGGCCCGCGGCGACGTCACCTTCTCCAAGCGCGTGCGGCCCGGCAAGGAACGCGAGGCCTTGCGCGAACTTGGCGCGTCCAACCTGATCTGCGAATTGCAGGGCAGCCTGTTCTTCGGCAATACCGACGCGCTGTTCAGCACGCTAGAGCCCGAACTCGATCAGGTGCGCCACCTGGTGCTGGACCTGCAGCGCGTGCAATCGCTGGACATGACTGCCGCGCACATGCTCGATCGCGTGCGCGAACGGCTGGCAGAGCGCGGCGCGACGCTGGTGCTTTCGCGCGTGCCGGTCACGCTGCCGAGCGGCCGCAACCTGCGCGGCTATCTGAACGAGCTCGGCGTCACCCGCGGCAGCAGCGCCATGCGGATGTTCGACGACTTCACCGAGGCGCTCGAATGGGTGGAGGAAGAGACGCTGAAGGCGGCGGGCATCCATGTCGACGAAGGCCATCCGCTGAAGCTCGCGGAGTTCGAGTTTTTCAGTGACATGCAAACGCAGACGCTGGAGGCGCTGAAGCCCTTTGTGTACCGGCGCTACTACACGGCCGGCGAGACCATCTTCATCGCCGGCACGCCGGGCGACGCGCTGATGCTGATCGCGCACGGCGTGGTGCGCATCGACCTCGGCCTCGACGGCGGCCGCCGCATGCACATGGCGACCTTCGGGCGCGGGCAATTTTTCGGCGAGATGTCCTTCCTCGACCACCATCCGCACTCGGCCGACGTCACCGCGGTCACCGAGGTCGAGCTGCTGGTCCTGCCGCGTCCGGATTTCGACCGCTTTGCGGCGCAGGATCCGTTGATGGCCTCGCATGTGTTTGCGTCGCTGTCGCGCTCGCTGGCGGACCGGCTGCGGCATACCAACGAGGATTTGCGTTCGATGCAGGCAGCCTGAACGGAAGCCCTTACCTTTTTGTCACGTTCGCAGGTTATAGTAGGCGAGACGGCGCAGGCAAACGCGGGCCTGCCACCCTGAAAAAAACCATCCGAGACCGCGCATGCAAGATGGAGAAACCATGAAGACAATGTTGACCGTGATCGCCGCCCTGCTGGCACTCACGCTGAATCCGGCCCATGCGGCCTCCGAGCAGCAGAACAAGATGGCGACCTGCAACAAGGAAGCCGCCGGCAAGAAGGGCGACGAGCGCAAGGCCTTCATGAAAGAGTGCCTGAGCAACAAGCCGGCCGAAGAGCCCAAGCCCGCGATGAACGCGCAGCAGAGCAAGATGGGCGCGTGCAACAAGGAAGCCTCCGGCATGAAGGGCGACGAGCGCAAGAAGTTCATGAGCGAGTGCCTGAAGGCGAAGTGAGTCCTGCCAGTTCCTGACCGCGTTCCTGCTCTCAGTCAGCGCCGGAGGTCTGGCAACGGTCCATGGCTCCCAGCTTGCGCCGGGATGACGGTTGAAAGGGTGTCGCCCTCGAATTCGTCGTCCCGGCGCAAGCTGGGACCCACGGCCGTCAACCACTTCACTTCCGTCATCCCGAAAGGGTGGACTAAACCCGCTTCCACCAAGTAAATTAGCGGGTCGGCCGCGGGTCCTGCTGTTTTCAAATCGGCATCCTGCAAGCAGCCGTCGCTTCGAATTCCAATAAACAGAACAATTACGGAGTCACTCGCATGTCGCATCAAGTCAAGTTCCTGCTCCCTGAAGACCGCATCCCGCGCAGCTGGTACAACATCCAGGCCGACCTTCCGAAGGCACTGCCGCCGGTTCTGCATCCGGGCACCTTGCAGCCCATCGGCCCCGCCGACCTCGAGCCGCTGTTCCCGATGGAACTGATCATGCAGGAAGTGTCGACCGAGCGCGAAATCGAGATTCCTGATCCGGTGCGCGAGGTGTACAAGCTGTGGCGCCCGGCGCCGCTGTACCGCGCGTACGGCCTCGAGAAGGCCCTGCAGACGCCGGCCAAGATCTATTACAAGTACGAGGGCGTGAGCCCGGCCGGCTCGCACAAGCCGAACACCGCGATCCCGCAGGCGTTCTACAACAAGCAGGCTGGCGTGAAGCGCCTGACCACCGAGACCGGCGCCGGTCAGTGGGGCACCTCGCTGTCGTTCGCCGGCTCGCTGTTCGACATCGACGTCACCGTGTTCCAGGTGCGCGTGTCGTATGACCAGAAGCCTTACCGTCGCGCCGTGATGGAAACCTATGGCGCGCGCTGCGTCGCGTCGCCGTCCGAGGAAACCCAGTACGGCCGCAATGTGCTGGCCGAGCGTCCGGACCATCCGGGCAGCCTGGGCATCGCGATCTCCGAGGCCGTCGAGATCGCCGCCACCAACCCGGACACCAAGTACGCGCTCGGCTCGGTGCTGAACCACGTGCTGATGCACCAGACCATCATCGGCATCGAGTCGATGGAGCAGATGGCGATGGACAACGCGTATCCGGACGTCGTCGTCGGCTGCACTGGCGGCGGCTCGAACTTCGCGGGCATCGCCTTCCCGTTTATCGGCGCCGGCCTGCGTGGCGGTCCGAAGCCGCGCATCGTCGCGGTCGAGCCGGCGGCCTGCCCGTCGCTCACGCGCGGCAAGTATGCATACGATTTCGGCGACACCGGCAAGATGGCGCCGCTGACCAAGATGCACACCCTGGGTTCCTCGTTCACGCCGCCGGGCTTCCACGCGGGCGGCCTGCGTTATCACGGCATGGCGCCGCTGGTGTCGCACCTGAAGGAGCTCGGCATGCTCGAGGCAGTGGCCTACCACCAGACCGAGTGCTTCGCGGCCGGCGTGCTGTTCGCGCGCCATGAAGGCATCGTGCCGGCGCCGGAAGCGAACCACGCGGTCAAGGGCGCGATCGAAGAAGCGCTGCGCTGCAAGCGCGAGGGCAAGAGCGAGACCATCCTGTTCAACCTGTGCGGCCATGGCCATTTCGATATGGCGGCGTACACGAACTACTTCGCCGGCAACCTGCGCGACGACAAGTACGACGAGAAGGAACTGGCAATGGCCCTCGCCGGCCTGCCGAGCGTTCCGGAAGCAGCCTGACCCGTTGCCGCCGAACGAAAGACACCGGGCTCGTCCCGGTGTTTTTTTTTGCGCGTTCACATTTGGCATCCATTGTCAGTCGGCTGTCAGGCATTGCTCAGAACTACGAAAGCTAGCGCGCCTAAGCTGGCGCCAACGCTGAATTCAAACAGCGGTCGTGTTCATTGCCGAGAATCCGCTGATGTCTTACCGATTGCTATTCGCCGCTATCGCGCTCGCCGCCGCAGGTGCCGCCGCAGCCGAGGGCGGCAGCCCGCTGTCATTGCAGCAGGCGACTGCACTGGCACTGGAGCGCAACCACGATCTGAAGATGGCGCGCGCCGCGCTCGCCAGCGCGCAGGCGAATCTGCTGGCCGCCGGTGCCGCACCGAATCCGCAGCTGGGTATTTCAACCAGCAGCCTCAGCCTGTCCGGCGGCAATGGCTCGGGCTCCTTGTGGCGCAAGCACGTCGACACCGTGATCGGCGTCAGCCAATTGATCGAGCGCGGCGGCAAGCGCGAGCTGCGCCGCGAAAATGCCGGGCACAACCTGAGCGCCGCCGCCGACGATGTGCAGGATGTGCGGCGACAGTTGCGCGTGCTGGTCGCGCAGGCATATGCCGACCTGCACGCGGCGCAGGACCGGGTGGCGGCGACGAAGGATGCGTCGAGGCTGCTGGACGCGACGCTGTCGGCGGCGCAGTTGCGGCGCAATGCCGGCGACATTGCAGGCGCCGATGTTGAGCGCGTGCGCGTCGATGCGCTGCGCGCACGAAATGACTTGGCCGCAGCCGATGCCGAGCTCAGGCGCGCGCGGCAGAACCTCGCGCTGCTGCTGGCCGATCGCGAGCACGCTGACGCGCTTGAGGCCGCCGACAGCTGGCCGGCCATCGAAGACCTGCCGGCACCGCTCGCCAATGATCTGCAGCAGGTCATAGACCACCGCGCCGACGTGCGCGCGGCCGCCGCACGCATCGATGCCGCTGCCGTGGGCACGAAGCTCGCCGAATCGCTGCGCACGCGCGACGTGACGGTCGGCGTACAGTACGAGCACTTTCCGCCACCCGGCGATACCGGCAACCCAAGCGGCAACAGCGTCGGCGTATCGGTGCAGCTGCCGCTCTTCACGCGCTATTACTACGAAGGCGAGATAGGCGCGTCGCTGGCCGCGCAGGACAGCGCGAAGGCGAATTACGAGCGCGTACGCGCCGCTGCCGAGGCGGAGATCCGCAATGCGATGTCGGCGCTGCAAGGCGCCGCCGAGCGCGTGCGCCGCAACCGAGACGAGCTGCTGGTCGCGGCAGAAAAGGCGGCGAAGGCCGCCGAGTACGCTTACCAGAATGGCGCAGTCGGCGTGATGGACGTACTCGACGCACGCCGCACGCTGCGCGCGACCCGGCTCGACGCGCTCGCCGCGCAAGCCGATTTCAGCAAGGCGCTGGCCAGCTGGCAGGCCGCCACCGAGACGACAGAAGAATCCCCGAGATGAAGAAGACTACCAGGCTTGTCCTGCTGGCCGCGATTGCAGCCATCGCAGCCGGCATCGTGATCGTCGCACAGCAGCGCAGTGCGAAACAGGAAGCGGCCGAAGAAAAGCCGAAGGCTGAGCGGCATGAACCCGGCGTGGTGCGATTCGCGAGCGGCGCGCCGCAGCTGTCGGCCATCCGTGCCGACATCGTGAAGTCCGAGCCCATGCCGGCCGCTGATCCCGTCAACGGCCGCTTCGTGTACGACGAGAATGCGACCTCGCGCATCAGCTCGCCGCTGGTCGGTCGCGTGATCGGCCTGCACGCGGGCGTCGGCGACCGCGTGTCGCGCGGCGCTGCCTTGCTCGACGTCGACGCGCCTGAGCTCGCAAACGCCGAGGCCGACCTGGCAAAGGCCTCCAGCGACGAGCTGCGCAAGAAGCTCGCGTTCGAGCGCGCAAAACGGCTGCACGAAAACGAGGTCATCGCGCGCAAGGAATTCGAACTGGCCGAGGCGGACTTGCAGCAGGCACAGGCTGACACCCGGCGTGCGTCGCTGCGGCTGCGCAGCCTGCAGGCCTCGGGCCATCAGGATGGCAAGTTCGTGCTGCGCGCGCCGATCGCCGGCGTCGTCGTCGAGCGCAATGCGAATCCGGGGCAGGAGGTTCGTCCCGATCTTGAAGCGCCGCTGTTCCTGATCTCCGATATCAGTCGCCTCTGGCTACTGGTCGACGTGCCCGAGAAGAGCCTCGGCCATATCCATGTCGGGCAGAACGTCGGCGTCGAGACCGATGCGTATGCGGACCAGTATTTTGTCGCGACCGTCGAGCGCATCGGCGTAGCGGTCGACCCGGTCACGCGGCGCGTGCAGGTGCGTTGCGCGCTGAAGAACCCTGAGGGCAGGCTCAAGCCCGAGATGTTCGCGCGCGTGTCCTTCCTCGCCGACGGCGAGCGCAAGGGCATACGCGTGCCGAACACGGCGCTGGTGAGCGAGGGCATTTATGTGTACGTGTTCGTCGAAAAGTCGCCCGGCGCGTTCGAGAAGCGCAAAGTCGGCCTTGCGCTGCGCGGCAATGACCACTCCTTCGTCGACCACGGGCTGGCCGAGGGCGAGCATGTGGTGGTCGAGGGCGCGCTGTTGCTGAATTCCGAGGCGGCTTCCGATGCTCAGTAACCTGATCCAGTTTGTCCTGACCCAGCGCGTGTTCGTGCTGGTGATGACGGCGGCGCTGTGCGCCTTCGGTTACCGCGCCGTCACCAACCTGCCGATCGAGGCTTTCCCCGACGTGCAGGACGTGCAAGTGCAGATCGTCACGCAGTACCCGGGACAGGCGCCGGAAGAAGTCGAGCGCAACGTGACGCTGCCGATCGAGCGCGAGATGTCCGGCGTGCCCCGCCAGACGCAGCTGCGCTCGGTGACGATCTCGGGGCTGTCGGTGGTCACGCTGACCTTCGGCGACGGAACCGATGACTACTTCGCGCGCCAGCAGGTGCTCGAAAAATTGCAGCATGTGAACCTGCCGCCGGGCCTGCAGCCGCAGCTCGCGCCACTGACCACGGCCGTCGGTGAGGTCTATCGCTACGTGCTCGAGATCCCGAAGGACATGTCGATGAGCGAGGCGCGCGCGATACAGGACTGGGTGATACGCCCGAACCTGCGCATCGTGCAGAACGTCGCCGACGTGGTCAGCTTCGGCGGAACGATCAAGGAATACCAGGTGAAGATCGACCCGTATGCGTTGAAGCGCTACGGCATCGGGATCGCGCAGGTCAGCGAGGCGCTGGCCAACAACTCGGCCAACGTCGGCGGCGGCTTCGTGCGCCGCGGCGACGAGTCATTGGTGATACGCGGCATGGGCATTTTCGGCAATCTCGCGGACATTGGCCGCGTGGTGGTGAAGGCGAAGGACGGCAAGACCGTGCTGGTGTCCGATCTCGGCGAGGTCGCAGTCGGCGCGCGTACCCGCTCCGGTGTGGTGTCGTACAACGAGCGCGACACCGTGGTCGAGGGCATCGTGCAGATGACCAAGGGGGGCAACGCGACCAAGGTCGTCACGGAGCTGAAGGAAAAAATAGAGCAGGTCAACGCGAAGCTGCCTCCCGGCGTAAAGATACGCGCCATCTACGACCGAACCGAGCTGATCGGCCATACGGTGAAGACGGTAGCCGAGAACCTGCTGGTCGGCGCGGCGCTGGTGATCGCGATCCTCGTGATATTCCTGCGCAACTGGCGCGCGGCACTGGTGGTGGCGACCGTGATCCCGCTGTCGCTGCTGTTCGCGTTCATCTTCCTCGATGCGCGAGGCATTCCGGCCAACCTGATCTCGCTGGGCGCAGTCGACTTCGGCATCATCATCGATGGCGCGGTGGTGCTGGTCGAGGCGCTGATGGTCAGGCTGACGCTGACGCAATTCGACCCGGACCTGAACCAGGAAGCCACGGTCGCACTGCGCGTCGGGCAGCTGCACCGCACCGTGATCGAGATGGGCCATCCGATCTTGTTCGCGAAGGCGATCATCATCGTCGCCTTCATTCCTATCTTCACTTTTCAGCGGGTCGAGGGAAAAATTTTTGCGCCGGTCGCGCTGACGCTGTCGTTTGCGATGCTGGGCGCGGTGATCCTGACGATGACGCTGGTGCCGACCATGCTCGCGATTGCGATGCGCAAGCATTCGATGGAGGAAAAGCACCTGGCGTGGATGGACCGCCTGCAGCAGGCTTACCGAGACTTCCTGACATGGGCGGCCGCGCATCGCTTCGTCGTCGGCGCGGCGTCGGCCGGCGCGCTGGCCGTCACGCTGCTGCTGTCGCCGCTGCTTGGCAGCGAGTTCGTCCCGAAGCTGGACGAGGGCAATATCTGGCTGACGATCAGCCTGCCGCCGTCGACTTCGCTTGACGCGTCGAAGAATGTCGAGCGGCAGGTCAGGGCGCTGCTGCGTGGCTACCCGGAGGTGAAAAGCGTGATCTCGCACGTCGGCCGCCCCGATGACGGCACCGATCCGAAGGGCCCGAACAATATCGAGATCCTCGCCGACCTGAACCCGGCTGGCAGCTGGCACTTCGCCAGCAAGGAAACGATGGTCGCTGACATGGGCGCGAAGATACGCCGCATTCCCGGCGTGCCGACCAACTTCTCGCAGGTGATCCAGGACAACGTCGAAGAGGCGTTGTCAGGCGTGAAAGGCGAGATCGCGATCAAGGTCTACGGCCCCGATCTCGAGATCCTGACCGAAAAGAGCGAGCAGATCGCCGGCATCCTGCGCGGCATACGCGGCGCGACCGATGTCGCTGCGATACGCATCAGCGGCCTGTCCGAAATCGACATCGCGATCGATCGCGAACGCATTGCGCGGCTCGGTATCAACGTAGCCGACGCGAATGCGGCGATAGAAACTGCGCTGGCCGGCATGGCGGTCAATACCTTCTACGAAGGCGACAAACGCTTCGACGTGACGGTTCGCCTGAAGGAAGCGTATCGCAACGCGGTCGACGACATCGGCATGCTGCAGGTGTCGCTGCCCGAGGCCAAAGGCACGGTGAACCTCGGCGACATTGCGCATATCGAGGTGCGGCAGGGTGCAGCACGCATCAGCCGCGAGGCGGGCGGCCGCATCGCGCTGGTGAAATCCAACCTGCTTGGTCGCGACCAGGGCAGCTTCGTCGCCGAGGCGCAGAAGAAGGTGAAGGCGCAGGTCGTACTGCCGCCCGGTTATTCAATCACCTGGGGCGGACAGTTCGAGAACCAGCAGCGCGCGGTGAAGCGGCTGGCGGTGATCGTGCCGATCACGATCCTGCTGATTTTCTCGCTGCTGTTCTGGGCGTTCAAGTCGGTGCGAAAAGCCATGCTGATCATGATGATCGTGCCGTTCGCGATGATCGGCGGCATCATCGCGCTGGGGCTCGCCGGCCTGCATTTCTCGGTGTCAGCGGCGGTCGGCTTCATCGCAGTGGCCGGCATCTCGGTGCAAAACGGCGTGATCATGGTCGAGCAGATCGTCGAGGTGCTGCACCGCGAGAAGAACGTGCTGGCCGCCGCGATAGGTGGCGCGGTGTCGCGGCTGCGTCCCATCCTGATGACGGCACTGATGGCCGGTCTCGGCCTGCTGCCGGCGGCGCTGTCGCATGGCATCGGCTCCGAGACGCAGCGGCCTTTCGCGGCGGTGATCGTCGGCGGCATCGTGTCGGCGACTTTTTTCACTTTGTTGCTGCTGCCGCTGGCTTATCCGTATTTCCATGACAAGGCGGCCGAGATCATTCCGCCGACTAACCGGTGAGTCGTGGTCGATCACGGGCAGACTGCAGCGAAATCCGGCAGCCACCTCTGGCACAATAGGGGAGTTTTGAATGGCGGACCCGTTTATGCATGTATTGCTGGTGGAAGACGACCTCGTGCTGGCCGATGGCATGGCGCGCATCCTGCGCGGCCACGGCATGGTCGTCGACGTGGTGAACAATGGCGATGACGCCGACCGCGCGCTGACCTCGCGCGAGGTGTCGGTGGCCGTGCTCGACATCGGCCTGCCCGGCATCGACGGCTTCGAGGTGGTGCGGCGCTTGCGCGCGCGCGGTTCGATGATGCCGGTGCTGTTGCTGACCGCGCGCGACGACGTGCAAGATCGCGTGCGCGGGCTCGAGATCGGCGCCGACGACTACCTGGTCAAGCCTTTCGCCGCGCCCGAGCTGGTCGCGCGGCTCAAGGCGCTGGTCAGGCGCAGCAATCCGCGCCCGGTCGACATGCAGCTGGCCGGCCTGCAGCTGGATCCGTTCTCGCGCCGCGCCACCGTGGACGGCCAGGTGGTCGAGCTGTCGGCGCGTGAATGGGCGGTGCTGGAATACCTGATGCAGAACGCATCGCGCGTGGTGTCCAAGCAGCAGATCATCGACGCTATCCTGCCGTGGGGCGAAGAAGTGACGCTGAACGCGGTCGAGGTCTATGTGTCGCGCATACGCTCGAAGATCGCCTCGGCCGGCGTCACGATCAAGACCATCCGCGGTTTCGGCTACATGCTGGAGCCGATAACGCCCCAGAGCGGCGCGCAATGAACCAGCGCGCGACCAGCCTGCGCGCGCGGCTGCTGAAGTGGCTGGTGATCCCGCTGGTCACGCTGAACCTGATCGCCGCCGGCGTCGCCTACTGGCTGGCGTGGATACCGGCGCAGACCGCGTTCGACCAGAGCCTGGTCGATACCGCGTGGGCGCTGGTGCCGCACATGCAGGAATCCGGCACCTCGGTCGAGCTCAGCCTGTCGCAACAGGCGGAGCAGGTGCTGCGGGTCGACCACTTCGATGAAGTGTATTTCGTCGTGCGCGACGAGCGCGGCCGCCTCATCGCCGGCGACATTGATTTCCCCGAACTGAAAGTGCCAGAGCGCTTCAGCGCCTACGTCGCTTATCCGGCGACGATGCGCGGGCTGCCGGTACGCGCGATCACGCTGCGCACCGTGGTCGGCGGCGAACCCATCCTGATCGGCGTGGCCGAGACGCGCGTCAAGCGTGAACAGCTGAAGCTGCGCATCCTGTGGTCGCTGCTCGGCACCGAGCTGCTGCTGTTGCTGCTGGTGGTGGCCGTGATCCGCTGGGTGCTGGCGCGTGGCTTCCAGCCGCTGCAGGACTTGCGCGAAGATCTCGCGCGGCGACGTCCGGACGACCTGTCGCCGCTGGCGATGGAGGCAACGCCGCAGGAGATTGCGCCCTTCATACGCGCAATGAACGACCTGCTCAGGCGGGCTCAGGAGAGTTCGCGCGCGAAGCAGGATTTCCTGGCGAATGTCGCGCACCAGCTGCGCACGCCGCTGGCCGGTTTCAAGGCGCAGCTGGAATGGCTGCAGGAGCATCACCGGCAGGACGCCGAGACCGCGCAGTCGGCGGCCCTGATGCTGGCCTCGACCGACCGCATGGCACGCCAGGCCAACCAGCTGCTGGCGCTGGCACGCTCGGAACCGGGCGACTTCGAGCGACGCCGGCTGGGGCGGATCTGGCTCGACAAGCTGGTGTCCGAATCGGTGCAGCAGTTCGTGCAGCAGGCAGCCAGCAAGGACATCGATATCGGCTTTGACCTTCAGCCGACCGAGGTGCAGGGCGACGGTTTCCTGCTGCGGGACCTGATCGACAACCTGGTCGACAATGCGATCCGCTACACGCCTGCCGGCGGCGAAGTGACGGTCAGCTGCGCCACCGTCAATGGCTGTGGCGTGCTGAAGGTCGAGGACAATGGCCCGGGCATTCCGGATTCCGAGAAGGACAAGGTCTTCACGCGCTTCTACCGGCTGGACCAGACCCAGTCCGGCAGCGGGATAGGACTCGCCATCGTGCGCGATATCGCGATCGACCACGGCGCACGGGTCGAGGTCGGCCCGTCGGGTTCAGGCAAGGGAACGCTTTTTCAGGTGCACTTCCCGGCCGTGGAGTAGGTCCGATCCCGCTTGCGGGGGCTGCGCTGCCATCCCGCAAGCAATGTCGCAGCTGCACAGACAACGGTGGTCGGGTATCTGACGTTTTCGGGGCGGCCCTTCGCATTTGTAAGATAATTCGGGAAGCAACCAACCTTACTTTCCCAAATTGACTTACAGCGTCAAAGAAATCTTCTACACCCTGCAAGGCGAGGGCGCGCATGCCGGGCGTCCGGCGGTGTTCTGCCGCTTTTCCGGCTGCAACCTGTGGAGCGGCCGCGAGGAAGATCGCTCGTCTGCCACCTGCCGCTTCTGTGACACCGATTTCATCGGCACCGACGGCATTGGCGGCGGCAAGTTCGCGTCGGCCGACAATCTTGCCGCTGCCATCGATGCGCAATGGCCGGCCGCGAAACCGTTGCGCAAGTACGTGGTCTTCACCGGCGGCGAACCGCTGCTGCAGCTCGACGCGCCGCTGCTGGACGCAATGCACGCGCGCGGCTTCGAGGTGGCCATTGAGACCAATGGCACGCTGCCGGTGCCCGCCGGCGTCGATTGGGTGTGCGTGAGCCCGAAGCAGGGCGCGCCGCTGGTCGTGGCCCGCGGCGACGAGCTCAAGGTCGTCGTCCCGCAGGACGGGCAAGACCTCGCGGCGCTCGAAAACCTGGACTTCGCGCATTACTTCGTGCAGCCGATGGACGGGCCGGACAAGCTGCGCAACACCGAATTCGCGATCGCGACCTGCAAAAACAATCCGCAGTGGCGGCTGTCGATACAGACGCACAAGCTGCTGCAGATTCCGTAATACGAAAGACAAGATGCTTACCATCACCCGCAAGCTCGAATTCGATGCCGGCCATCGCATTCCCGACCACAAGAGCCAGTGCCGCAACCTGCACGGCCACCGCTACACGCTCGAGATCACGCTCACCGGCAATGTGATCGAGCAGGAAGGCAATTCCGACAACGGCATGATCATGGATTTCTCCGACGTTAAGGCGCTCGCGAAGCAGCACCTGGTCGACGTCTGGGACCATGCATTCCTTGTCTTTGAGAAGGACGCGCCGGTGCGCAACTTCCTCGCCTCGATGCCGGGCCACAAGACAGTGGTGATCGACCGCATCCCGACGGTCGAGAACCTCGCGCGCACCGCGTTCGACATCCTGAAGGCCGCCTACATCGACCGCTACGGCACCGGCCTGAAGCTGCAGAAGATCGTGCTGCACGAGACGCCCAACTGCTGGGCCGAGATCAGCGCGGATGACTGATGAGGATTACATGCGGCTCGCGCTGGCGGCGGCCGACAAGGCGAAGGCAGCCGGCGAGGTGCCGGTCGGCGCCGTCGTCGTGAAGGATGGCGAAGTGATCGCGACCGGCTTCAACCGGCCGATCGGCCATCATGACCCGACGCACCATGCGGAAATCGCGGCCTTGCGCGCGGCCGCCGAGGCGCTTGGCAATTACCGGCTGCCCGGCTGCACGCTGTACGTGACGCTCGAACCCTGCGTGATGTGCGCCGGCGCGATGATGCATGCTCGTCTGTCGCGCGTGGTGTACGGCGCGGCCGACCCGAAGACCGGCGCCTGCGGCTCGGTGGTGAACCTGTTCGCGGAAGAACGGCTGAACCACCATGCCGAGGTGGTGGGCGGCGTGCTGGCCGCCGAATGCGGCACAATGCTGTCTTCCTTCTTCGCCGAGCGCCGCCGTCAGGCGCGCGCTGACAAGACATGACTCGTTCGCTGAACATAGGCGTCATCGCACCCAGCGGCTACGCGGCCGATATCGCGGCGTTCGGGCGCGGGTTGGAGCGGCTGCGTTCGCTCGGTCACGCGGTGAAGGATTTCTCGGCTGCTACGGTGAAGCACCAGCGTTTTGCGGCGACGGATTCCGAACGCGTGGCGCAGATTCACGCGGCCGCGCGTGATCCGGACATCGAGCTGGTGATTGCGCTGCGCGGCGGCTACGGCCTGTCGCGGCTGCTGCCGGACATCGATTTCGGCTTGCTTGCGTCCAGCGGCAAGCGCTGGGTCGGGCACAGCGACTTCACTGCGCTGCAACTGGGGCTGCTGGCAACCACCGGCGCGGGCAGCTTCGCCGGGCCGATGATCTGCGACGACTTCAGCCGTGCCGATACCAGCGAGTTCACGCACCAGCATTTCTGGGATTGCCTGAGATCCGATTCGCACCGTATCGACGTGGAAGCCCCCGGCAATCCGGCGCTGCGCGTGCAGGGCAAGCTCTGGGGCGGCAACCTTGCGATGCTGTGCCACCTCGCCGGCACCCGCTGGATGCCGCAAGTCGACGGCGGCATCCTGTTCGTCGAGGACATCAACGAGCATCCGTACCGGGTCGAACGGATGCTGCTGCAGCTTCATCATGCCGGCGTGCTCGGCAGGCAGCTGGCGCTGGTGCTGGGCGACTTCTCCGGCTACAAACTGTCCGACTACGACAATGGCTACGATTTCGCCGCGATGCTGGATTACCTGCGCGGACGGCTGGGCTTGCCAGTCTTGCAAGGGCTGCCGTTCGGGCATGTGCGGGACAAGGTGACGCTTGCCGTCGGTAGCGACGCGGTGCTGGCGTCCGGCGAGGGCGGGTTTTCGCTGCAGATGTCGGGGTATCCGGCGCTCTAGCAGCGGTGGCGCAAGCCGCTGTATCCCGGCACGGGGACGGAGTCTGCCCCCTTCCCAATGGTAAAATCCCGCTTTTCCCGACCCGCCGCCCCGGCCGGTCCTGTTTTTGCCACCCATTCCGCTCCAACAAGGTCTCGCTTTGCTCTCCACCGCAAACATCACGATGCAGTTCGGCGCCAAGCCGCTGTTTGAAAACATTTCCGTCAAGTTCGGCGACGGCAACCGCTACGGCCTGATCGGCGCGAACGGCTGCGGCAAGTCGACTTTCATGAAGATCCTCGGCGGCGACCTCGAGCCGAGCGCCGGCAATGTGATGCTCGACGTGAACGAGCGCCTCGGCAAGCTGCGCCAGGACCAGTTCGCCTATGAAGACATGCGCGTGCTCGACGTGGTGATGATGGGCCACACCGAGATGTGGGCCGCGATGGCCGAGCGCGACGCGATCTACGCGAACCCAGAGGCGACCGACGAAGACTACATGAAGGCCGCCGACCTCGAGGCGAAGTTCGCCGAGTACGACGGCTACACCGCCGAGGCGCGTGCCGGTGAGCTCTTGCTCGGCGTCGGCATTCCGCTGGAACAGCATCAGGGCCAGATGAGCGCGGTCGCGCCGGGCTGGAAGCTGCGCGTGCTGCTGGCGCAGGCGCTGTTCTCGAACCCGGACATCCTGTTGCTCGACGAACCGACCAACAACCTCGACATCAACACGATCCGCTGGCTCGAAGAAGTGCTGAACCAGCGCGACTCGACGATGATCATCATCTCGCACGATCGACACTTCCTGAACCAGGTCTGCACGCACATGGCCGACATGGATTACGGCACGCTGAAGATCTACCCGGGTACCTACGACGACTACATGCTCGCCTCGGCGCAGGCGCGCGCGCAGCAGGTGGCCGCGAACGCGAAGGCGAAGGAAAAGATCGCCGAGCTGCAGGACTTCGTGCGCCGCTTCTCGGCCAACAAGTCCAAGGCACGCCAGGCGACCTCGCGCGCGAAGCAGATCGACAAGATCAAGGTCGAGGACGTGAAGCCGTCGTCGCGCCAGAACCCGTACATCCGCTTCGAGGGCGAGAAAAAGCTGCATCGCCTCGCGGTCGAGACCGAGCACATCTCGAAAGCCTACGACCACCAGATCTTCAAGAACTTCAGCATCGCGGTAGAAGCTGGCGAGAAGATCGCGATCATCGGCGAGAACGGCGCAGGTAAAACCACGCTGCTGCGCTGCATTGGCGGTGACGTCTGTGGGCTGCACCCGGATTCCGGCACCGTCAAGTGGGCGGAAAACGCCAACGTCGGCTACATGCCCCAGGATCCGACCGAGGAATTCGCGAACGGTGATGTGCTGACCGACTGGATGGGCCGCTGGACGCAGGAAGGCGACGACGACCAGGCAGTGCGCTCCATCCTCGGTCGCCTGCTGTTCTCCGGTGACGAGGTGAAGAAGTCGGTGAAGGTGCTGTCCGGCGGCGAGAAGGGCCGCATGATGTACGGCAAGCTGATGCTTGGCCGTCACAACGTGCTGCTGATGGACGAGCCGACCAACCACATGGACATGGAATCCATCGAATCGCTGAACATCGCCCTTGAACAATACGCGGGCACCCTGATCTTCGTGTCGCATGACCGTGAATTCGTGTCCTCGCTGGCCACGCGCATTCTCGAAGTGAAGAATGGCGAGATCATCGATTTCCGCGGCACGTATGACGAGTACCTTGCGTCGCAAGGTCTGGAGTAATCGACAAGACGGGGCGTCATGGAAATCAAGACCATTGAATTCGACAAGCCCGCCGCCGATGGCGAGAGCTGCGTCGCATCGGCCTGGGCCAAGGTGCCCGAGCCGCTGACGCCGCAGCAGCGCGCGCAGCTGAAGGAGCGCGCGCGGCAGCTGCTGAAAGACAAGGGCGCGGTGCTGGTCGCGCATTACTACGTCGATGCCGACCTGCAGGATCTCGCCGAGGAAACCGGCGGCTGCGTGTCCGACTCGCTGGAGATGGCGCGCTTCGGCCGCGACCATGCGGCGCGGACGCTGGTGGTGGCCGGCGTGCGCTTCATGGGCGAGACCGCGAAGATACTGTCGCCGGACAAGACCATCCTGATGCCGGATCTCGACGCGACCTGCTCGCTTGATCTCGGTTGTCCCGCCGACGAATTCACCGCGTTCTGCGACGCGCATCCGGATCGCACCGTGGTGGTCTACGCGAACACCAGCGCCGCCGTGAAGGCGCGCGCGGACTGGATGGTGACCTCGTCAATCGGACTCGACATCGTCAGGCACCTGCACGAGCAGGGCAAGAAGATCATCTGGGCGCCAGACCGCCATCTCGGCAGCTACATCCAGAAACAGACCGGCGCCGACATGCTGCTGTGGCAGGGCTCCTGCCTTGTGCATGACGAGTTCAAGAGCATCGAACTCGATCTGCTGCGCGCCGAGCATCCGCAGGCGAAGGTGCTGGTGCATCCGGAATCGCCGGCTTCGGTGGTCGAGCAGGCCGATGTGGTCGGTTCGACGTCGCAGCTGATTGCGGCGGCAGTCAACATGGACGCGCAGGAATTCATCGTCGCGACCGACAACGGCATCCTGCACAAGATGCGGCAGGCTGCGCCGGGCAAGGTGTTCATCGAAGCGCCGACCGCCGGCAACAGCGCGACCTGCAAGAGCTGCGCGCATTGCCCGTGGATGGCAATGAACGGGCTGCAGAACCTGATCGACGTGCTCGAGAGCGGCAAGAACGAGATTCATGTCGAGCCGGCGATTCGCGAGAAGGCGGTCAATTGCATCAACCGCATGCTCGATTTCGCGGCGGCGAAGAAGGCGAACGTGCGCCCGTCGGCTGATCTCTCGGCCGAGCAGCAACTGTTTGACGGCATTGGCCCTGCATGAGCACGCTGAAGAATCCTTTCGCGCCTTTCGATGCGGCGCTGGCCGAAGCCTTCGAGGCCAACATCCGTGCCGCGCTGGTCGAGGACATTGGCAGCGGCGACTGGACCGCGATGCTGCTGCCTGAATCGTCGCAGGTAAAGGCGAGGGTGGTGGTGCGCGAAGATGCCGTGCTTTGCGGCGCGCCGTGGTTCGAAGGCGCGATGACGCAGGTCGATCCGCGCATTCGCATGCAGTGGCATTTCGCGGAGGGCGAGCTGATGCCGTCCAATGCCGAGGTGTGCAGCATCGAAGGGCCGGCAAGATCGCTGATGACGGCAGAGCGTCCCGCGCTGAATTTCCTGCAGCTGCTGTCGGGTGTCGCAAGCGCGACCCGCGACTACGTGAAGCTGGTCGACGGCACGAAAGCAGCCATTCTCGATACCCGCAAGACGCTGCCAGGCCTGCGCCTGGCGCAGAAGTACGCGGTGCGGGTCGGCGGTGGCAAGAACCAGCGACTCGCGCTGTATGACGGCATCCTGATCAAGGAGAACCATATCGTCGCTGCGGGCAGCATCAGGGCAGCGATGGCAGCGGCGCACGCGCTGAATGCAGGCGTGTCGATACAGATCGAGGTCGAGGATCTCGAAGAACTGAAGCAGGCGCTCGATGCAGGCGCAAGCTCGGTCCTGCTCGACAACTTCACCACCGACATGATGTGCGAAGCCGTTGCAATGACGGCGGGCAGGGCAGTACTCGAGGCCTCGGGTGGTGTGAATCGCGACAGCGTGCGTGCGATTGCCGAAACTGGCGTCGACCGCATCTCTATCGGTAGCCTGACGAAAGACGTCAGGGCGACTGACTATTCGCTCAGGGTCACCGGCTAGGCATTCCTGTTCAGCCTCATTTTTTCGCAAATGCCAATTGAAGGCAGCGGACATGGGATGACGTAGTGCCCATGGATCGAGCGCCGGTCAGTACTCCATTCAGGGAACAATGCAAGCATGCCGTATTACATACGGTGCTCTTGTTCACCTCCGGAGTAAGTCCATGGCGACCGCAGTATCTACCCCCCATTCCTGTGTTCCTGTGATTCGAGGCCTTGTTGGCGATGTCACGGAGTTGATCGTCGCTTCGCTGGATCGGCCAGCCATGCGTTCAATGGCGCGCGCCAGCAAGTTGTGGAATCAGTATCTGAAAAAAGAGTGGCATCTGCACAAACAGAACTGCGACGATGCAATTCAACTCATCAATTCGAGTGTTCGACCACGCCTTCGACTGAGGAGGTGTATGGATAAAATAGCGAGAGTGGCCCCGGCCGAGGAAGCACAATTCTTCGCTACGGTTGCCTGCTACGGTGTAACCGCCCTGGAACACTCGGCGATGGCAGACATGATGACTGTCTTCAGCGCTGCCATCAAGCGCCCACTACCGGATTCATTGCAATGCACGCTTCAGCATATGAAGCCGTGGGATGAATTGCCGCGCATCAGCAAAAAACACATCACTCGATTGATCGATTCTACTTTTGAGAAGGATTCCGACAGAAAGACTCGACTTGGCGGGGTCCTTGCAGCGATCCGAGAACTTCCGGATCGTGCGAAAAATTACGCCTTCATGAAATTGATGTCGGGATTTTCTGTCAAGCGAGATTTCTCAAACAACAAAGGTGATTTTTGGGTTGGAGAAGAGCGCCTGGCAACGCAATTCATACGCGTCGCTCATGAACTCGTGCCGAAGACATGGCATAGGCGCCTCGCTTGCCGGGAAAAATACTCTTTGCCAATGGCTGGATTTTTTTCCAAAACGTTTATTGGCATGGCCATCCTCTGTTTGAAAAAATTTCATCGCAATGAAGAGCTCGGTGCTGCGCTGCTCCGGCTGGTCATTACCAGCGCACGAAATCTTCCGGAAGGTCGCAGGAATTGGAAGGGCTTGCGAGCCAGCGTGACTAAAAAGACAGAGTATGAATTTTTTGCCATCAATAATTTGATCTACGCTGTTCTGAATTTATGCCTGAGGAACAAGAAGACAAAACACGCATACACGAAGATTTACAAGGACATCTTGTGCGGCAGTGGATTTCTTTCTGAGGGCAAGTGGATTAAATCCAGAGAGTACTCCCGATATTTCGCGATTAATAAAGCACTGGTTCCATATTATTAAGCGGAGGCGCTATCGCCGTGGCGGCAGCTTCCGCACCGGTGACAGCACCGTCGGCAGCACCGTTGGCAGCGCCTTCGACAAAGTCTCCGGAAAGTCCGGGCTGTAATGTCGGCCTCGGCTTTTTCGTTGCGACAAGGTCCTCAGGAACATTTTTGCTGGTTTCTCTACAGATCGAATTGTTTTTCGATCTTAGGAGCTAATTCCATGTCGGTTTCGAATTCAATCTCTTTTATCCCCGTTCCGTCGATTCCCGCGCTCGTTCCCGACGTCACGCCATTCATCGTTACATCGTTAGCATTGCCGGAAATGCGGTCCCTTGCCAAGACCAGCAAGGCTTGGAATCAATACTTGAATGAGGAATGGAGGTTGCACGACTGGAACTGTAAAAGTGCGCATGATTTAATCAAGGCAGACAAGTTTCCACAACTCCGTGTCATTGAATTTTTCATCCGGCTTGCAGATGCAAGCTCACACGATATTGCAATAACTTTCCTGAAGTCTCCGTCAATAAAGCTTCTCTCTGCCCCAATGGAGATCGTCTTGACGCTTGCAAGTGTGCACACCAAGGCGCCGATGGAGAGCAGCGTTCAGTGTTACTTGAAGGGTAAAGGCAATTGGGATGCACTTGATCCGACCATCGCTGGAAAAATAGACAATCTGGTCAACTACGGCACGTTACCGGATGAGGCCGGTGGCGTTGTTTTAAAAAGAATTCTGAGCCTGTTTGCAGATTTTCAGGACAGCGCAAAGTCCTATGCCTTTACAAATCTGTTGTTTAATCTTTGTGCGCGTCAGGGTTTCCACGAGCAGGGTGGCAGGTTCTGGCGCGCAGCCGGCAACAGGTCAGCCGATTTTATGGCCACGGCAAAAGACCTGCTGCCAAAAGAATGGAATTCATGGCTGGCTACCTATCGGGAGCGTAGCTTCTGGGGCTTGCCAATCGGGCGTTACGCCTCGT
>JACCDH010915973.1_pt1 | contig 27282 bp, 24 predicted proteins | sample 7442481 | NCBI WGS metagenome assembly JACCDH01 (sample SAMN15323433, study PRJNA562643) | freshwater metagenome | isolation source: river surface water | place: USA:Blue River Watershed | collected 2017-08-15 | reverse complement strand
AATTTTGTTTTTTGTGTTAATCCTAATAATCGAATTGCTTCCAATATTCTCAATGTACCAATACCATCTACATTGGCTGTGTATTCTGGTTCCTCAAAACTCACTTGAACATGACTCATTGCACCCAAATTGTAAATTTCATCGGGTTGTACTTCCTGAATAATTCGAATCAAGTTCGTGCTATCAGATAAGTCCCCATAATGTAAATGAAGGTGTCTATCAGGGATATGTGGATCCTCGTATATATGATCAATTCTTTGGGTATTAAATAAAGATGATCTTCTTTTAATGCCATGCACTTCATAACCTTTGTTGAGTAAAAACTCGGCTAAATAGGCTCCATCCTGACCTGTAATACCTGTGATTAGGGCTTTTTTCATTCTTTGTTTTCTAGGTTATAAATTTAAAACTAATACCTAATAGATAAGCAAGATTAGTTTTAATATTGCTTTTACTTAAAATCTAACAATTCTAGATAATTGTTGAAAGTATATTATACAGACAACTCATATTCATCAGAACCTGGCAGAATTTAATTTAGATCCCACTAGCATAAAAAGCCTCTATTACATCTTTGTCACCCTTTTTACTCTCTTAATGGAAAAATGATCTTGGAATAGGAAATAGTTTATAAGCTTGCTCATTGGTACACCAAATTCATGCACTAACTCTTGTATTAGCTTTTTATTTGTAGCAGCTCCCGACCTTCTTTGAGAACAAATCCTTCAGAATCGGATTATCAATAGCTACTTCAGCATACATCATTTTGATTCTTGTTTAGTCTTCCTAAAGGTTAATAATATCCTTACACCGGTAGACTCCGTATTTACTATTCGATTATTAATAGGGGCCTCTTAAACAATATTCTCACGGGCTAGTCCTTAGGGTTTTACACCTTCATGTTAATTTAAAATTGAAACAATCTGTGGCTCTGTAAATCGTGTCTATTTCTTAATTGCAGTTTAAATTTAAAATTTTCGCTCTAATATTAATCTGTCCAATTTTTATGGGACACCTGCACAACAATATAATATAAGATAAGATAAGATAAGGCAAAGAAAAGAGAGGGTTCAGTTATAAAGTATAATGCAATTTCAAATAGCAAACCCATTGAAAAGATATTAGAAGGAATGATATGGGAAATACTGAAGAGGAAACATTAACTGATTAGGTAATCCTTAATTATATTTCGTTGTAAACAATATTAAAAATTTATTTATCACAAACTGGATGTTTAACTTTTTGGTAATTTGTGAGGTGTAATGTTATTATTCACTTCCTTCCATCTCTATAATAAGAGTCTTAGTTTTCTAGATCAAAAGAAATTAATTAAAAAATAATATAATATATAAATAAGCAAATTAAAATAAATAAGGTGATCTATATTATTTTTATATATTTCTTCATAAATAAATAATTTGGGTAAATTTAAGAAGTACCATGAAATATTTTCCAAATAAACCATTTAAAAGATAACATAAACTCTTCAAAATATATTAAAGTAAATATTTTAGTGTCTTTTCGTTCCAAATGATCTAAAATTTCTGAAGCTGGGACATACCATCCATTTTTTAAAGATATATAATCAATTACTGACTTGAAACGATCATCCAAAATTCCATTTTTCACAAAACCGTTTCCGAAGTGAGTATAAATAATACAAATACCGTTTTCAACTTCAAGACGATCTATATTAGCTTTATTTAATAAACTAACAAACGATTCAACATCTGGGGCTTCAGATGATAAGAACCAATTATTGACATACTTTGTCGAACTACGTTTATGTACTATTTTCTTTGTGATTCTGAACAAATTTATTTCCGGGAAAACTAAATTTCGAACATACTTTATCTTCTTTTTACAAATGTCTCCCCAGAAATATATGGAAGATTCAATCTCCCCTTGGTAAATTTTAGAACTCACCCCTTTTGGATTAAACAATGCAAACAAGTCAAAAATGATATTAAAAGGAAAAATAAGACGTTTACTTCCCCAATAAATTGATTCGTTATCTTTTATATCGTTATGCTGAACCAAAATTTTACTTTCGCCAAAATTTTGTTCAAAAAATTCAAAGCCAGAAATAATTTCAGTTCGATTTGATGAAGACCAAGACATGGAATGCAAACATATTTCAACACCCTTCGATTGAATTTCCTTAACCCAATTAAAATAATGTCTATTTAATAGCGTATCTCCATCTACGAAAGAATAAATATGAGCATCAAGACCCGGTCTAACCCATACTGACTTGGTTGTATAAATTTTTTTCTCAATTAAATAATCATAAATTATCGGTGCATTTTCTAATGTAGAATTATCAGTGTCATCTATAATTGTAAATGCAAATTTTTTATTATCTGGCCACATAATTAAAGATTAATTGGACCGTCGCCGTCTGCTCGTGTAATCCAAGAGTTTAAAATATTAAACGAATTTTCTGTCTTATAAACAAAACCAAAATTTGAAGGCAACGTAATGAATGATGATTTTGAAAGTATAGAATTAAATTTTTCGTAAGTAGAATTAACCAAAATCAAGTCACAGTTATTCATAAGAGCTATTTTTTTTATCATTTTGATGAAAATAAAATAGTTCTTATTTTCACATAAAATATCAACAATAGTCAATGTCTTTGAATTGAGAAAATATTTGTTATTGCAATGTTTAGTGATCTTCAAAATCATATATCCTACATATCGTCCTTCAACTGAAACTCTATATTTTAATAAATCGTGAGGAGAATTACAATATAATTCATTCAAATTCTCGTCATCTTTAACGGCAATAAGATCAAAATTACTTTTTAAATTATTCCAAAGAAAACTATCAGTTGAATTAAATTTAGAAAATAATTCGATATTTACATGCCTACATTTATGAATTTTAAACAAAAAATATTTTCTAATAACATCTAAAAATAAAATTAGAAATAAAAACCTTGAATGAATTCTAAATTTAAATTTGTTAAAAATTATTAATTGTATTAAGCTACTTATACTAATTGGATATGAAAAAAATGGAATTAAATATGATTTAAATTTATTTTTTATTAAAATTTTAGGTAAAGATGTTTTTAGACCTCCCATTCCTAGTGCATGCATATTACTACTCAAATTAGAAATGTATTTCATGAAGTAAATAGTTTGAGAAATATAATTGAAATCTGTAATAGATTCAGAGATTGGTAATTGTATGTCCTGAAAATTAATAATTTCTCCTTTCAAATAATAATTTTGATTTTTTATTGCAGTAATAGGACGTATTATTTCTGAATTTTCAATAAGAACATAAAAATCCTGCTTTATAAAATTATTAGATTTGGCAAATTGCCACTTTTCAGGATCTGAGAAAGATAAATTTGCTGATGAAATTCTTTTGTTAAAATTAATCAGTAGTTTTTTATGTATTTCTTCAAAATGAGTAATCTTGAATTTATCCATTTAAACTAATTTAATAATTTTTTAAACCTAGTAGAAACTGATATACCATCAACAAACTCTATTCGTGCAGGAACTTTAAATTTATCTAATTTTATCTTACAAAAATCTTTAATAATTTTTTTTAATTCAATTTCTGAATAATTATTAAGTTCCATCTTTCCATTTAGAACAATTTTGGCAGCTACCATTTGACCGGTGATAGGATTTTTCTCACCATATACTAAACAATCATCAATATAATTTAACGTCATTAAAATTGACTCTATTTCAATAGGCATAACTTTTAAGCCACCAACATTTATTACTTCATTGATTCTTCCTACTATTGACATATATCCATCTTCATCTTCAATTATAACATCCCCAGTCTCATACCAACCATCAGAATCGAATTTGTCAGATTCCATATTTAAATAGCCGTGAATATTTAACTTTGAACGTATATATAAAATACTGTTTACTACTTTATGCTCATATCGATCGTCATCGATTTTAAAATATAAACTATCAGAAGACTTACTAATTGTCCTTAAAATTCCAGTCTCGCTTGTGCCAAATGTTTGTAATAATTTGACATTAGGCAAAAATAATCTCAACTTATCTAACACTTGTTGAGGCATTCGCTCAGTACCATATGATATAAGTTTTAAATTTTTAAGTCTATGAAAAATTCTTTCTATGTCAATTAATAATAAATTTAAAAAAGTTGGAGTAGTAGGTAAAACATTCACTTCATATTCTTCAATTAATTCCACAATATGATCTACTGTTCGAAATTTTGGAATAACAATAGTAGAGCCGTCTTTTAAACAACTTAAAAATGTATTTAACCCGCCAATATGATCAAACATCAAAAACAATAAAATTTTAATATTTCGTTGACGCTTTGTATTGTTAGAGAACGAGGACATTAAATTAGAAAATTTATGTAGCATCATTTTAGGTGTGCCAGTAGTACCACTTGAAAACAGAATTACTCCTGAATCAAATGAACTTTTTTCAATTTCGCAATTTTCAATGTTGAAATTATTATTTTTATTATCAAATTTGAATATAAAATCGGTTTTAGAAATTTTTATTTTGTTATTTATTTCGATTTCAGATGTTGGTGTGATTGGAATAAACGTATTACCGTTTTTATTTATGGAGAAGGCTAAAAATAAAGCCGCACTTTCAAATGTGAAATCGCTAATAACTGAAATGTTAGCATTTTGATATTTTTCTAAAATTTTATCATAATAAACAACTCGATTATATAACTCTTCAAAAGAATAAGATTTATTATTTTCAATTATTGCAGTACCTGTAAAAGATTTTATAAATTCTAACATAATATTTTATCTATAATCCCCCTAAATATATAATTTGTCCAGTTATCATATTACTATTTGGATGTATGAAAAATTTAATGACGTTTAATACATCTTCAAAAGTGCCTAATCTTTTTATACTTTGCTTATCAATAAGTTCTTGTAATTTTATTTGCGGTACAGCTTTGATTAAATCAGTTTGAATTGGAGTTGGACCAATAGCATTAATTTGAATATTACTATTAGCTAATTCTTTTGACATGATTTTTGTCATCTTTTCAATTGCAGCTTTACTTGATGCATATATCATTTCCCCTTCAAGATTTAATGGCACTGCTACTGTAGTAAAATTAACAATTTTGCCACCCTGTTTTCGCATCATAACTTTACTAACTTCTCTTGAAAAGTAAAAAGTACCATTAAAATTAGTTTCAAATATTTTTTTTACAGTTGTTGAAGGAGTTAAAATTGAATGATTTAGTGATGCAATTCCGGCATTATTGATAAGTATGTCAATTGATCCAAATTTTTTCAATGCAGAATCGACAGCCATTTTAACATTTTTTTCAATTGTTATATCACAGATAACATGATAATAGTTAGAATGCTCTAACATTGATTCACCTCTGCTGCACCCAACAACATTATAAGAATTTTCAAGAAAATATTGTGCTAAATACTTCCCAATACCTTTACTTGTTCCTGTAATTAGAACTGTATTATTTTTCATTAAGTTTTTCATTTATAAAACTTACAAAAGTTTCAATATTGATAAACGGACTAGTTGTTCTTGACATCGCTTTTTCGTCAGTTAAAGTTAGATCCGAACCAAATTTAGTATTAATTAAATCCTCAACCTCAACAATTATCTGAACTAAATCAGATGAGTCTAATTGGGAAGTAGATCCAATTAATCTTGTTCCATAGTTCACATCATTAATTTTTTTATCAATTTCATTTAAGTATGAAATTATTACGTTCTTTACTAATTCAAAAATTTCTTCTTTTTTATAATTTTCCATATATTTTTATTTATAAATCAACTTTTCCTTCTCTATTGGTTACAATACTTTTAGCACCAGGAGGAGGCATTGGATAGAGATTTTGCTTTCTTGATGAAATATTAATTAATAATTCAGTTGCATTTAGCTTTTTCAAAATAACTACCAATGTACACAATGCTTTTTCTTTAGAAATAATTGCTATAATAGTTAAATAAATCAATTTAATATCAATTATAAAAGTTCTTTTTTCAATATAGAATATACCAAGCATACTTTTACCTGGTCGTATCAACTGGTTATATGCAATATCTGGATCACCTTGATCCTTTAATATATCTCCTTCATCTGAAAAAACAATTGATGAAAAGTCTGTTATACCAGGTCTAACAGTCAATAATTTTTTTTCTTCAATTGTATATAAATCTGTTTCTCTTTTGACGTTTGGTCGAGGCCCAACTAGGCTCATATCACCAATTAACACATTCCAGAGTTGTGATAATTCGTCTAGTTTATATTTTCTAATAAACTTACCTACTCCTGTAATACGTTTATCATTTGATGAAGTTGAATCAACCCCAGACTTATCTGCATTAACGATCATTGATCTTAATTTGAGCATTTTAAATGGCTTTTCGCCCTTTCCAACTCTTGGTGCTATATAAAATGGCGAATGCCAATCTTGAATCCAAACTAAAAAGATTACTGGTAACAATATTGGTGAACTTAAAATCAATCCTATAAAAGCTAGAATAAAATCGAATACTCTTTTCATAATTTATTTTGTAATTTGAATTAATGCATCTAAAATGTCACATTCCTTAATATAATATTGCTGTTCTAGTACTTTACTTGTAGGAGCTGGAGAATTAGGCAATGTGATTCTTTTAGGAGAACTTTTCAAATATGATAAATCAACCTTTTCTATAACACTTGTAATTATTTCTGAAGCCATTCCACAAGACTCCCAATCTCCATCTACAACTAGAAGTCTGCCGGTTTTTTTAACCGATTCTAAGATATCATCAATTTTCAGTGGATTTAATACTCTTATATCAAAAAAGTCTGATGAGATTTTATTTGAAATTTCAATAGACTGACAAGCTCTTTCACAAAGAAGTGAGGTGTAACTTAACCCCACAACAGTTACATCATTTCCATTACGAAGCTTTTGTGGCTTAACATTGTTCAGGTCAATTATTTCAATTTCAGTATACTCTTCTTCTTTTTCATAAAGCCATCTATCGTCAATAAACATAACAGGATCCTCAGATAATACACTTGATATCATCAAATTTCGTGCATCTTTTGCTGTATAAGGCATTACGACTTTTAAACCGGGAATATGTGAAAACCAACTATGTAAAGACTGAGAATGTTGCGCACCTTGTTCACCACCTCTATTTATTATAGCTCTAAATGTAGCTGGAGCAGAAGAATTGCCTCCAAACATGTGTCTCCATTTTGCAGCCTGTGTTACGATTTGATCAACTGCCAATAACATAAAATCAACACGCGGATGAACAATCATTGGCTTATATCCACATATAGCCGCACCAACTGTTGCACCTGTAGTTGCTAATTCAGAAATAGGACAATCTATAACCCTCTCCTTCCCAAATTTTTTATCTAGGTCGGTCATTGTAGCACCAACATACCATGGACTCCATAAACCTTGACCAATTATAAAAAATTCCTTGTGATTGGAAAGTAAATACTCGTATGCTTCCAATATGCCTGCGGCATATGTTGTTGTTTTTTTCATCTTTAATTAGAATATACTGGATTAAATAAAAAATCTTCTTTAGGAAATTCGGCCATTTCTGCTTTATCCCAATCGTCACTAATTTTTTGATCTAATTGCATTAATAATAATTCATATTCTTGATCACTATAAATTTCCTTGTCTTTCATAGCATTAAATAATCTTTTAATTGGATCTCTTTGTTTCCATTCGGTCAACTGATCACCTCTTTTTACTCCGACATCAATATCGTCCCTGTGACCTACGTGACCTTTCCATCTATATGTATAAGCTTCAAGATAAAAAGGTCTATTATTTCTTATTTCTGAAATTTCATTTTGGAGTAATTTATACATTCCTACAACATCATTACCGTCTACGGTCACACTTTTAATATGATGTGCATTTGCAAAGCGTGAAGTAGAATTTGATGGCTGTCGTAAATCGATATGCAAATGACTTGCGAAAAGATTGTTTTCACAAACATATAGTACAGGGAGTTTCATTATTGATGCCATATTAAGAGACTCGTGTAATACGCCTTCTTCACATGAACCATCGCCAAAATAACTAATTGCAATATCGCCTGTTTTATCCATTTTAGCAGCCAGCCCAGCTCCAGTAGCAATAGGAATTGTTGCACCTACTATTGGAACAGAACCTTTAAACCCATTCTCATTATCAACTATATGCATTGATCCTCCCATACCATGTGAACAACCATCATATTTACCTAAAACTTCAGCAAAAAGCGAATAAGTATTTTCATTTAAAGCTAAGAAATGTGCATGCGAACGATGTGCTCCAAAAGCCCTGTCTGACTTTCTCATTATCAATGCAACAGCTACACCAATTGCTTCTTGTCCAATACCTAAATGACAAGGGCATTTAATTTTCCCAGTTGCTACATTCTCAGAAAGTTTTTCTTCTGCCTTCCTAATGAGAATCATTTTTCGTAACATATCAATTAACAATGATTTTTCAATACCATCAATATCAATTTGATCTCTAAATTTAAGAGGATTTATCAATTCACTAACTTCTTGATTCATTACTTATAAAATTTAATTATTAGTTCAGAAACATATTGAACATCTTCGTTTGATAAAGCTGTATTCATTGGTATCATCAAACATTTTTGAAACATTTCTTCAGTATAAGGTAGTCCTGTTCCTGTAAATCCTAAAGATGTAATCGAATGAACAGGTTGACCACTCCATTGTATTAAAGTACCTACACCATTATCTTTTAAATATTGCTTAAGTTCATCTCTCTTTTCAGCCTCGATTTCATAGTTTTGATATACATCAAAATAATCTGAATTTGAATTTGGTGCTGGTGGCAAACGAAGTTGAGTCAAATGACCCAATCTATTTTGATACATTTGTGCAATCTCTCTTCTCCTTTCAATTTCAGTTGAATAAAAAGTCAGTTTAAAATCAAGAATAGCCGCTTGCAAATTATCAAGTCTGGAGTTAAAGCCCCACATTACAAATATACCATCGTCATTTCTACCATGATCTCTATATAACATAACTTTTTCGTACATATCTTTATCATTTGTAACAAATGCCCCAGAATCACCAAAGCTGCCTAAATTTTTAGCAGGATAAAAACTAATTGTTCCTCCTTTATCAAAAGTTCCAACCCCCTTGCCTTTGAATTTAGCACCAAGTCCCTGGGCTGCATCTTCTAAGACTATTAAATTAAATTCTTTGGCAATTTTCATGATTTCCTCCATGTCACAACATCTTCCATTTACTTGAGTTGGTAAAATTGCTTTAGTTCGTGGAGTTATTAATTTTCTTACAGATACCGGATCCAGCATATGATCTTCTTTACAATCAGCTGGAATTGGAATTGCACCTACAAAATGTATTGAAGCAGCCGTAGCTATGTACGTGTGAGAAGCAAAAATTACTTCATCTCCCTTGCCAATACCTGCAGCCATTAATGCAATCCATATAGCGTCGGTTCCGTTAGCAAGACCTACAGCGTACTTTGTGCCAGCAAATTTTGCAAGATTCTCCTCAAAATCACGTAAATCCTTTTGAAGAATATAGGCTCCTCTATATCCAACATCTTTAAAAATTCTTACGAAATCATCTTCATGTGATTTAAATAAATGAGGATAATTAAAAAATGGTACGTTTTTCATAAAAGTTGATTGTTAAATTAAATTGTTCAAAGTTAGTTAAATATTATGTTTAAATGTAATAAATACTATTTGCTTGCACAAAATACTATTTTAAAGGAATAATTTTTTAAGAATGGAAAAATATGATCCAATTTTCTAATTATATTTGCTGTCCTATTTGATGAAATAAAAAGCATTAGTAAAGGAGCTATAAAAGTAAACACTCCGAAATACTTAACTTCTACATTTAAAAAAATATCCTTTAATAATTTAATTGTATTTTTATTTGGCATTCTTTTTAAAGTCATATAAGTTCTATTACCTCTTAAATAATGAACAAAGCGGTTAAATCTATATATTGGATTATGATTAAATGAATCAACACAAATAAACGTTCCTCCACGTTTTAAAACGCGATAAACTTCATTAAAAAATAAAGCATTGTCTAAATAAGATAAGCTACCCGCACAAGTAACAATATCAAATTCTTCGCTATTATAATCTTTTAAATTCTGAACATCTCCAACCTTAAAATCTACATTCATTTTAAGTTTTTCCGCACGTTTTTTACAAACTATAATACTTTGTTCTGCATAATCTATAGCGACTACTTTTGCACCGTTCTTTGCGCCCGTGAAAGAGTGGACCCCATTCCCACAACAAAGATCAAGTTGCGTTTTTGATTTAGATGTTTTGTTATATATTAAATTATGATAATATAAATATGGAGCCTGAAGATACATAGGAGCATTGTCTGTGCCCAATTCAAGTAATAAGTCTTTTTCTTTTTCGATATTATTCAAAAAAATTGTAGAGAATTTATTATATCGTTTCTGTTCTATACTTTTATCTTCCATTATAATTTATCACGACTTGTTTAATATGATCGAAATAATTTGAATAAATACTCTCTGCATCAAAATTTTTTGAATATAAATCAAAAATTTTAGGCTGCATATGTTTAAGATTGTCCTTTATAATAATAAGCTCTTTTATTTTATTAGCCAGCGAAATCGGATTGCCAAATTCATAGTGGTAACCTATTTTATTTTCATCTATTAATTTTCCCAATTCGCCATCCTTTAATGTTGAAAGCAATGGCAAACCAGCAGACATGTATTCTATTGCTTTTCCAGGAATTGAACTAAGGAAAGCTTTATTAACATTATAGGGACAAAGTCCTATATCTGATAATTTTAAAAGTGTTCTAATTTGTGCAGCTCCCATATATCCTGGCAGAATTAACCCTTTAAGCTTTGCTGCACTTTCTTTCAGTTGTATATCCTTGTCACCACTACCACATAAAATGATTTCAAAATTTGTAATATTTTCCTTATTTAATAATTCCACAGCATTAACAACAGTGGCGAAATCAAACTGATATCCAAATGTTCCAAAAAAACAGATTCTCAACTTATGAGTTGTATTTACTAATTTTTCTTTCCAAAATAAATCAGCAATTTCTAAATCCTTTTTATTAAACTGATTCCTTAGATAAGCCAAAGGAAATATAGCATCATTTTGATTTTGATTTCTTCCCACTTTAAGAAGGCCCAATTTTAAAAATTCACCAGTTATTCCAATTAAGCCTGTAGCTGATGTAAATACTTTTTTTGTACTTCGAAATAAAGGCGATAAAAAAAATTTAACAATCGGTTTAAAAACTGACGGAGTTATATCTATAAATACTTCAGGCCACATATCTCTATAATCAATTATTACAGGAACACTATTTTTATTCCCAAAATCTGTACATATTTCACAAAGTTCAAGTGTTGGGAATGCAACAATAATTATATCTGGCTTAGGAGAGATCATTATTCGCTTTTTAAACGAATTAGCTATCTGTTTATGATCAATAATCCTATCGACAGAAACATTTCGCTTATACCCTTTTCCATTTAATGCTATTACATGAAGATTCTTATTAACATCAAAGTCCTTTTCTCCGTCAAATATGTGCTCTTTGGTAAAATGATTAAAATTACTTGTCCACCAAACCACTTTGCTATTGGAGTTCTCTGAAATATATTTGCACAAAATACCAGTACGATGTAATCTCAGTTTATTATCGACATGTGGAATGGGCTCTCCTATTGTAACAAACCAAATATTCATATCAAAAATTAATTAGGTTATCAATTATGTGTCTAGCAGAATCACCTCCTCCGTAAAGGTTGATTTTATGATTAAATAACTTATCCTTAAACTCAGCAAAAAATTTTAGTATATTCTTTTCATCAGTTCCTGCCAATATATTGTACCCATTTTCAACTAATTCAATCCATTCAGTTTCATCTCTTAATGTTATACAATACTTATTGAAGAAATAAGCTTCTTTCTGAAGTCCACCGCTATCAGTCATTACCAATTGACAGTTTTTAAGAAGCCATATCATGTTGAAATAACCAACAGGGTCGATAATACAAATATTTTCAGTATCAATTTTTTTATTTATTAATAAAGATTTAGTTCTTGGATGTAGGGGTAATATTACGGTTATATCTTTAGAGATTTTCTTTAACGCCTCAAATATACTTTTAAGTTTTAAAAGGTTATCTGTATTTTCTGCACGGTGAATTGTAACAAGTATGAAAGACTTTAATTCATCAGGCACATCTTTAGGTTTAATAGCTTGATCTTCATAATAATAAGCTGCATCTTCCATTATATCTCCAGTATAAACAACTTTTGAGGGCAAGAACTTAAAACCTTCTTTATCCAAGTTTTTTATTGCGTTGTGAGTTGGGCAAAATAAAAGTGTACTAATCCTATCAGTTATTATTCTATTCAATTCTTCTGGCATTTCTAAATTATAAGAACGAAGGCCAGCTTCAACATGTGCCACTTTTATTTGTAATTTAACCGCAGCCAAAGAGCCTGCAAGTGTTGAATTTGTATCTCCATATACGAGCACCCAATTAGGTTTTTCTTTTATCAATACTTCTTCAATTTTTTCAATCATTTGACCAGTCATAGCTCCGTGATTTAGTCCATTGATGCCAAGAAAATAATTAGGGCGTGGTATTTTCATTTCATCGAAAAAAACATCGCTCATATTAATATCAAAATGCTGTCCCGTGTGAATAATCACTTCCTCAATATTTGAATGTGATTGAAATTGACGACTTAGAACAGCTGCTTTAACAAATTGTGGCCTTGCACCAACTATTGAAACAATTTTCATTTAAATCAAATTATTATACAGGTCAATTAATTTAATACTTTCCGCTTCCCAATTATATCTCTCTTTAATTGCGAGCTCCCCGTTTTTGCCAAATTTTGCCGCAAATTTATAAGATGTTGCAATTTTTTTAATCCCATCAGCAATTGACTTGGGGTCAGAAGGATTAACACAAATGCCACATTCATTAGTTTCGATAATCTCTTTCCATAAAGGGAAATTAGAACAAATTACCGGCAATCCAGCGGACATATATTCAAACATTTTATTTGGCTGAGAATTGCAATGATTAGGAGCTGGTAAAAATGTCACAATCCCTGCAATACACTTTGCCATCAAATTGGCAACTTGTTCTCGATCTAAATGTCCGCATTCGACAACATTTTTCCATCCAGGCAACTCTTTAACTTCCTGTTCAAAATCAGATTCAGTAAATTTACCTGCAAGATATAATTTAACATTAACTAAAAACGCAGCTTCTACTAATTCTTTCACACCTCTCAACCTAGATATAGCTCCGACAAAGCAAACTGCATTTTCTTTTTCTTCTAATGCCTTTTGCAAAACTAACTCTGAAGTAATTGGAAAATTATTGACATTTACTGATTTTTCATTCAATTTAAGGACTCTATTGTTTATAAACGGAGTAGCAGCAATAACAGCTTCGAATTGTTTAATACTTTTATTCTCGTAATATTCCAAAATCACAGAAAAGGGAACTCGAAATAATTTTGGAATATACTCTTTCGAAAGTGTTTGACGAGGAAGATCTTCATGAATATCATAGATCACTTTTTTTCCTGCTTTTTTAAGCTTTAAACCCACTGGTATCAATTCTGGGTCATGAAAATGATATATATCTGCTTGCAATTTTAATGCAGCTAAATAAACCAATCTTGGAAATTTTAAGATTCTTACAAAGCGAGATGAAGCTAAGGAAGTAACAACATCAATTATTTTGATATCTTCAATAATTTCAGTCCCTTTTCCATCAGCAACTATCAATGTTACATCATATCCAGCTTTTGAAAGTGAAATACATTCTTTTTGGAATATTCGTATATCATATCTCAAATGAACTGAAGTAAGATGAACTATTTTTTTATTTTTCATTTAATACTTTAACTTTAAAAATCTCCTCCCACTTAACAATATTATATAACCTCCATTTGGTTCGATGATCCATTTCGGGAAGGTTCTTTATGAGATCATTTTTATGAGATATTTTATTAATAAGAGTACTCTTCTCAAGCAATTGATTTAATTCAGGTACAAGGTGGTTAATTATTTCATTTTGCGGGAGATCAAACCCAATTTTGTTTTTCCTCCACGTTATAGATGAAGGAACCTCATTATCAATAGATTTTCGCAGAATGTATTTAGACCAGCCGTCCTTTATTTTAAACAAAGGATTAATTGACACCGCATTCTGTACATTACGATAATCCAAGAAAGGTAATCTTGTTTCTATAGAGAAAAACATTGAATTTTTATCTTCATACCGCAAAAGATGAGGTAGTTGTGTAAAAAAAAGTTCTTGACGTTGAAGATTAAAAATGTTTCTATAATTTTCGGCCATTTTTATATAAACTTCTTTATTCATTAATTTAAACGAATTCTTTTTAATAAAAGTGTTCCTAAGGCGAAGTATTTTGATTCGGAGATATGAATTTGTGAAATAAAATATATAACCAAAAAGGGTTATTAAATTCAATTTTGACTTTTTGACTACATTTTTCAGGAATCTTACTTTATGCAATCCATTTAATGATAAAAAGATAGATGGATAATATCTTTCATAACCAAGTAAACTCTCGTCACCCCCCTGCCCATCCAAAAGTACTTTACAATTCATGGATTTCGCCTTCTCCATCAATAGATACTGAAGTACTACAGAGGCGCTACCAAAAGGTTCTTCCTGAACTTTAATCACATCATCAATGTGCTGGATGACGTTTTCTTTTGATCCATCAATTATAATAAGATCAATAGGCAAGCCTTTTATCAGTTCTTCAACAAATGGCAATTCATTGTACTTGGGATCGTTACTTGTTGACACATGAAAGGCTAGGAAGTTTTCGTCAGATGCGTATAATTTACAAGCAAAATAAGCAATAGATGAACTATCAAGCCCTCCACTCAAGCAGGTTCCAACTTTCACGTCGGAGCGAAGTCGGAGTCTAATGGATTTAATAAATGAATCTTTGTAAAGAGCAACACTTTCCGACACAGATTTTGACTGGATATTTGGAATTGGTGCCAGATCAAAATACCTGGTTTTTGTTTTGGAATTGTCAGCAAGGCGATAGATGAATGAATGAGAGGAAGGTAGTTTTTTAATCCCGTTAAAAAAAGTCTCTTCAAGATGATCCTCCATACCTGCAACTAAGTAATCAATCAAAACACCCTCGTTGGCTGTGATCTCATGAAGCAACGGCAACAATTGTTTGATCTCGGATCCAAATGCAAAATAAACCTCGTCATCATAATAATAAACAGGCTTTACCCCAAAACGATCTCGACTAATAAATATTTCATCATTTCGCTTATCTAATATTGCAAAAGCCCACATTCCGTTAAAATGGTTTACACAATCTTTACCCCAGTGATCGTATGCGACCAGTATAACTTCAGTATCGCTCATACTTGAAAAAGTATAACCCTGTCCAACCAATGTTTCTTTTAATTCCAAGTAATTGTAGATCTCACCATTGTAAGTAATAACATACTTTTCCTTATAAGACATTGGTTGATTTCCATCGTCAGAAAGATCGATAATGGAAAGACGCTGGTGGCCAAAAGCAATATTCTTATATGAAAAATAACCACTTGAATCAGGGCCTCGATGACTGATTACTTCATTTAACTGCTTAATTAAAAACGGTTCAATCGATTTACCTTGTTTACTGATGATTCCGGATATGCCGCACATGATTAATTACTTTAGATTGAAGATATTACGTATTTCTTCGAAGAAATAAAAGGATACTATAGCAGGCTGATTAAGAATAATTTCTGATTTTTTTATTAGCTACTCTTTCAAATAAATCCTGTATTTTCTTGATCAATTTATAATATACATCCCAGGTCGGATAGTCTGTATATGCCCGTGGAGTTGCATTCATGATGTCTTCAAACTCATCTTCACTGATTCCCAGTTTACGGCAGAAAAAATTAATATCGTATTTAAGACTCAGTTCATTATCATATAAAGGAAGATTTAGTTGCAGCAATGCTTCTTCTCTTGTCATTTGATTGGTAAGGATTAAGGTCGAATAGTGCGGTAATCTTTTGTCAAATCCAAATTTACGGGGCAAGTAATAATTTTGGTAAAACCTTGTAAAAACAGATTCTCCATGTTTTCTTCCATATTCTTTAAACCCTACTTTTTCTACCAGTTCACTTATAGCTTCAGTTCTGTTATAAGGCATGAAGTTCAAGGGACGGATCGTTTTCATCTTCCTGATAAAAGGATAATAGATATAATACTGGAAGAAAGAGATCGTTCGGTAATTTTTAAGTTTGATCGTACCGAATTTTTTGTGAATAGCTTTCAGATTAACAGAATCCATAGCGCTATTTTCCCAAGAGCGGGGTACTGCTATTCCTTCGGTGGCAGTGTTGCCGCCACTAATCACATAAGAAATATTGTTACTAACTGCATAGTGATACAAAATAGCAAAAAAGGCATGATCTTGTGGAACATCCTGATTAGCAATTCCTGATTTTAAATAGGCACGCTGGAGATCACTCATTTCTTCCCAATCAATCACATATGTATACAGATCGTAGTTGCAATATTTAACTATACGTTCAATATTTGAAACAGCAATCTCACTATTCCAACCTGCATCCACATGAACTACGAGTGGCCTCAATCCGTACTCCTTTATTTTTAAGGCAAGATAGGCACTATCTACCCCGCCGCTCAAACCAAGAATACAATCATATTCACTGTTCTTACCATCTTCTTTAACCTTACTAAAGGTTTCTGACAGCATTCTTTTCCCTTCTTCATTAGGGTGCCAAAGCCTGGAAGTAACATCTTCAAATTCAATACAATGATTACAAACACCCTCCTGATTAAATTTTATATTTGGGTCGCTTGTATCCATCACGCATTTAGTACATATCTGATATTCCATATTCATTTAAACAAATTTTTTGATGTTTCGTATTGGGGATATTGCAAAAGCACAGCATCGTGCTTACCATGATACACAAAAAAATTCCCTCCACTTACAGCTGAAACATGTGATTCTTTTACGGCATCCTTAAAATGTTCCAATGTTCCAGCCCCCCCGGCTGCAATTACGGGAACAGATAATATTTCTGTCATTGACTTCAGTAAATGAAGGTCATATCCTGACCTAGTCCCTTCTTTGTCTATGTTGTTTATAATAAATTCACCTGCCCCCATCTGTTGTGCCTGTTTTGCAAAATCAAATGGATTCATTGAAAATTTTTGTGTGCCCGACTTTATATACATTTCATATTTGCCAAAGATATTTTTTTTTACATCAATCGATACCACCACACTTGAAGAACCTGCTATGGAAACAGCATTCCTGATAAATGTTGGATCTAAAACCGCATTTGAATTCAAAACAATTTTTTCAAAACCAATCGAAAATAATTTTTCAATATCGTTGATGTTTTTGATTCCACCCCCATACGAAAGAGGCATGAAGGCTTCTGATGAAAGGGCTGTTAACAATTTAAAATTAGGGGCGGAAGCATTAATAGAAGCGAGAATATCCAATATTAGAATTTCATCAGCTTCTTTATCATTAAATATTCTTATTGTATTAATTGGATCGCCGATATATCGATGGTTTTTAAATTTTACACCTTTTACAAACCCTTGATTCTTTAACAATAAAACGGGTATTATTCTTATTCCAAGCATTATATTTCAAGAAATTTTTGCATTAATTGGAGACCAAACCTATGACTTTTTTCGGGGTGAAATTGTACTCCGAAAATATTGTTGCTTTGAACCGCACAAGGAAAATCATATCCATAATTGGTACTTCCTATGATTTCAGTTTCCTTTAATCCAGTAACATGAAAAGAATGTGTAAAATAATACCTAATTTCACCGTTTATATTCTTAAACAATGGTGATGTAGAATTGTATGATACAGTATTCCAACCCATATGCGGTATTTTCTCTAAGGTCATCCTAGTTTCGTCAAATTTTATAACTTTACCTTCAATCCAGCCCAGACCATTATCCAAGCCTTCTTCGCTTGTTTTAAACAAAAGCTGCATACCTAAGCAAATCCCTAAGAAAGGTTTATTTTCTTTAAGGGCTAGTTCTGCAAGAGAAGGTATCAAACCTGTATCACGTAATTTTTTGGCCGCATTGTCAAATGAGCCTACCCCGGGTAAAATGATACTATCAGCCTTATAAATATCTAATTCTTTTTTTGTAATAATCGCTTCAAAGCCCAACTTCTCGATCATTTTGCAAATTGAACCTGTATTTCCAATACCATAATCTATAATTGCAACCATTATTTTAAATTTAAAACATTTTTATAAGCATCCAAAAGTTTAAATTCCTGACTTTCCCAACTATACTTTTCAACTATTCTATTAATATTTTGTTCAATTATATTTAAATCCAGGGATTTTAGCTTTTTTACACCTTCAGCAACCTCCCTTATAGAAAAATCTTGGGCAATTACTCCAATCCTGTTACTCTCAATCAAAGTTGCCATTTCTTTTAAATTAGAAACTAAAACAGGCTTTCTGCACATTAAATATTCAAGAACCTTATTTGGTAAGCAATAATAGTAACTTAAACAATGATTTTCAATTAAAGAAATACCGAAATCACAAGAAGCAGTGAATTCTAAAAGTTTAGATGGATGAACAGCGTTTAAAAAATATATATTTGGAAATTCATTTGCATATTTTTCAATCTTGGTTTCTAAAACGCCATACCCAATAAGAACTAGATTACAGGATTTATCAGGTAGAAAAGCAAATGTATCCAGCAATATTTCAATACCCCTACCTGGTACAAGACCACCTTGATAAAGGAAGATTTTATCTTCTTTATTGAGATCCAGTATTTTTCTGATAGTTCCGTTATTATTTGGGTATTGTAAGTTAGGAGCATTATAGACTGAATAAACTAGTTTTTGTGGGAATCGTTTTTGGTAAATATCTTTTATACTATCGTTAACAACAATAATACAAGAGACAAACCTAACAAATAAGTTTTCAATATTCTTGAGGATAAATATTTTTAATCTATTATTAGAGGTGTATGGCTCTAATTCATGTGCATCATAAATTAATGGTATATTACAAAATATATTCATAAATGCTCCAATAGGAAGTAGATCAATTACGTGAATACTGACAATACTTTTAGGCTTTTTGATTATTAAAAAAAAGAGACGTAAGAAAAGTTCAAAATAAATTAAAGGAGAAATTTTTCTTAAAATGGGTATGAGTCTTATTTTTAATTTAATTCGTATTAAAATAGCATGTGTGCCGATACGTTCAATCTTAGCAAGATTATCGTTATGTAAGGCAATAACATAAATTTTTTTAAATAAATTGAATTTTGAAACGGTATTAATTTCCTTCAAAACTCTACTTTCAAATAGAAATGGAGTGAGAGAAATATGAAATAAGTTACTAAACATTAATTGTTTGTTTTAAAAAAAATTTTTTATACCCCCAATACAGAAATATAATCATCAAAGAGAATATCCACTGAATATCAAATAAAATACTATCTATTCCAGATGCAATAAAACTAGTAAAATAATCAATCATAAAAATATAAAAACTCGTTACGTATACATTCGGCGAACTTTTTCTTAAAAAAAGAAATAATAATTCAAACAATTGAATAATAATTCCAAAAATAAACATCGAAATGTAAGAAAAAACCATGCCAAAACTAAGCATCCAATATGCAAAAAAAACAGTTGGCATGCTTCCTTGAATTCCGCTCTTGACCAATTCAGGATGTGCAAAATCAAAAATCAAAACAGTTAGGCTAATTGGAGAAAAACCAAAAAGATTCATTGGATTGGGTAGTGACTCAAAACCAACTGGTCCAAATTTTTCTAAATATAATTGCCACCAATATAATGGATGTACCTGTCCTATAAATACTCTATGAAAGATGGCCCCAAAAATATCCGATATAAATCTCCCTTCCATACCCATTACAAAACTGTATAATAAAAAAAGTAAAAAAAGAGTACTAATTAAAAATTTGAAAATGATTTTTATTGGTATTTTTAAAGATAGCAATTGTTGCGTTAAAACTAATAGTATAAAAATTTTGATAACCGGTGTTTTCTCTACATTAAGCAGTGCAAAAAAGATATTTGAAAATAGAACTAAAATAAAGAAAATGAACCAATATCTATTTTTGCTTTTTAAAAGAAATGAAACAACTAATAGGATATTTGGGATGTTTTTTAAGAACAATTGATATCTATGTAACTTGCCTCCAAAATTATTAGTAGCATCACTTCTTAAAATCCCCAATTCTGAAGCAGCGAAACCATCAAATAAATGTAGAATAGCAAGATCACCTACATTATTTAGATAAAGAAAAAAAGCAAAAAATGAAAAACTCAATAAGGTAATCCCAAACCACAATGAATAAATTGAATAGTCAAACCCGTTTAATAATAGAGCATCATTCGAACTAAATGAACTAGACTTTAGAGAATTGATTCCTAGAAACGCATTTAGAAATATCGATCCAAGAGGTACAAGTATTAAACTAGAGGATGATAAAATCCAAATATTAAATAAAATATCTTTACGATAATAAAAACCATAATAATCTTCATATTCAAACTGATACAAATTCAATGATACAGCGCCTATATAAATAAATACAATATAAAAAATATTATAAAATTGGAAAATGGTAACTGTTTTATTATTAGATAAATAATTTTTTATTAAAAATCTATTTAAAAATAATAAAAATAAAGACATTGAAAATATTAATACCTTATCCATACTAATCAAATATTTGAAATCAAATACAAATATAATTTATATACGTCCGAATTTAGATCAACGAAACGATCGTTGTGCCATAGCACAACAAATGAACCATTATATTTTTTAGTCTTATTAAGAAGTTCTGTCGATCTATTTTTTGCCTCTTGAAAACTTAAATTTAAATAATCAAAATAACTGCACTCCATTATAATTAAAGGCATTTCGACTAAATTAAGTTTACGTTTTTTTTCAAAATCGAAGATTGGAAAACTATAACAAATTCCACATCGAAATCCAGGGCCGTCATAATAACCTAATGATGAATCAAAATTCAACCCTATATTTTCCCAAATTCTAGAAGTTTCGCTTATATCCCATTTAAGATAATGTTGCCGACCTCCCCAAGACAATTGATTTATATTTAATTCTTTGCACACTTTAAACAGATTATCTTTTTCTGATTTTATTAGGTCACTATTTCTAATCGATTCATAACTGGGATGAAGACCTATCATATGGCCTTCAGCTGAAATTGTTTTCAATAGATTTTTTATATGCAAGTTGCTTAAGCTATAATTACAATCATATTTGACATTTGAAATCCCTCCAAAAAAATTAAAATAACTTTTTACACCATATTTGTTACTTAATTTAATAATATTTTGAAATGTAAAAAAAGGATCTTTTTTTATACCGAAAAGTTTTGAAAATGCAAAAGATTTTATTCTTTCAAAAAATACTGAAAAACTTTTTCTCTTAATTAAATCTCCTATTAATTGATAAGCTAAAGACTTAAAACTTAAAAAATAGTATTGAGCCACATAATCTACATCATGCGTAGGTACAAAATTGAAATTAAATGATTTTCTATATATTTTGAAATTTTTACTTTCTATAATATTCCATAAAAATTCAATATATTCATTGACTATTGGCCTGTGTAAAAAATTAAACTTATAAGCAATGCAATTTGAAGCGGAAACCCTTCCGTGAATATCTCTATTGGTATTTATATGATCCTCCCAACGTGTTAACATAAAAAATATTGAAGCTATAATATCAGACTTGCACAAATAATATGTAGAAAATGTTTCAAATATTTTAGAACAACCCTCTGGATGATACAAACTAACAAATGATTCACTTTCAGAAAATTCCACATTCATATAATGTATTGGATTTGGTAAATTATCTATTGAATGATACGGTTTCTCCAAACTAAATTTTCCAAAAAAATGATCTTCAATTACTAAAAATAAATCATCATTATAGCTGAACATATATTTATCTATTTGCTCATTAATAACAACATCATAGTGTATTCCGAAAACGTCATTAATGAGATAATCTAGAACATACAAACGCTCTTTTGTGAAACGTGGAGGAACTTGAACCTTTAACATTAATTTCTACAATCTTTTATTTCTTCACTAAATAATTTTAAAGTTTTAATTTGACAATCTAAAATGTTTATGAATGGTCTGATTTTCTTTAATTTATAAATCGAATTTTCTAAACTTTCGCCATTATATATAAAAAATGCAACTACAATGGTAGCAGCTCTGCTAACACCTTCAGAACAATGAATAAATATTTTATTTTGATTATTAATTGATTCATTTAAAAATTGGCAAATAATTTTCAAATCATTTATACTGGGTGTCGTGTGCTCTACAATTGGGAAATATAAATGGTTTGAAAAATTCAGTGAATACAAACAATCGTCATATTCATCTCTTAAATTAATAGAGCAATTTACTCCATTTAATTTTAACAAATATTTTCCAAATTTTGAGTGTTGACAGCCGATTAATAAATGTTCGTTAATCAATGAATAACTCATTAACTGGATACCTGTTAATTCGGAAAAGGATCTATAGATTGCTGATTTAAAGCCATAAATTTTACTGCGATAATAAATTTTCAAAAATTCAGTATTTTTGAAAAATATATGAGCTAAATTTTTAAAATTTAAGTTGCATTTTATTGTATATAAGTTGGGTCTAATGTCATGGAGAATTATATTAGATTTGACTTTTATATTAAATAAATCTTTTAGTATTTTAAAAAATGATTTTGGACGATCAGCAAAGTGAAATAACTCACCTTCAATAGGCCATTGAAATCTTAATCCTATCTTGTAGTAGTTCTCATTTTTTTTATACCCTCTATTTGAAATATGATTAATCATCTCTAATGGAAAATTTATTCCTGATGCTAAAGCCAAATCATGTGATCCCCAAAACTTAGGATTCACCTCAATTAAGTAAAACTTATTATCTTTTATTGATTTTTTAAATTCAACCATTGCAACCCCGTTCCAATTTAATAAGTTCAAAATGCGTGAACCCTGTTCATATAATAGTTCATCATATACGCTTTCAGCACAGGTGCTTGATCCTCCACTTGCTGGATATTCTCTAATTCTACGATGCATAAAGTACGACTGACATTTGCCATCAATATAAAAAGCGAAAAAACCATAGGCCTCACCTTCAATATATTCTTGAATTAATGGAAAATTAGAATGATTAACAGAAAATGAAGAAGCCGACCTTAATAATTGAACTGTGTCATAAATATAAATTGCCTCCGATTTATTTATTTCATTCTTACTTTTTAATACAACAGGGAATCTAATTTGTGATAAATTTGTCTGTAGCTCTCCTAGATCACTAAAAGACCAAGTTTTGGGTAAATTAATACCCTTACTCTCTAAAAAAAAATAAGTTTTATCCTTGTTAAGGCAAATTTCAATCGTTTTAAAATTGGGAACAAAAATATTAGATAGATTTGAAATTTGATTACTAAATTTTGAAATCAACTCTACAGATTTAGCTCCTACTGGAATTATCAAATCGTAGTTTGATTGAGATAAAAATTCTAGAAATTCTAGTATATCAAATTCATTAAATTTAACTTGAGGATATGTAGTAGAATTTGAATATTTAGAAATTCCAGATAAACTAATTTTATTTCCAATTAAATCAACAGTATGCCCTAATTTTCCTAGTGAGCGGACAATACCTAATGTGTGTTTATAGTCACTATCAGTCAATAATATCTTCATGTATATTAATTAAGGATGTTCAAATGATAAAATTATTTTGCGATCATGTCCTTTAATTACAGATGATAACATAATAAATCCAATTGTATAAACAAAAATTTCAAGCAATGTTATTATAACAATTGACTTTAAAAAATCCACTTTTAGCAATGTTAAAATAGTAAAACACGAGATGTAACAAAAAAAGTAAACAACTTGCCAATAACCACCTATAACGATTTTGTTAAATGCAGTGAAAATAATTGTCATTGGCGAAACGACAAACCTAGCAATAAAACTAAAAATTAATATTTTACTTAGTAAGCCCGCCTCAATCCAATTTGCTCCAAATAAGAAACGAAACAAAATTGGACCAAGAAAATACAATGGAACAGCAAAGCACAATGAAAACAAAAGGAGATAATTTGCATTTTTTTTGAAAAATGGCCATATTAATTCCTTGTTTTTTTTACGTTTAACTAAATCTTGATAGAAGATATCAGAGAAAGTACTACTTAATAAACTGCTTGGTAAAAGAATTATTCGCGCGGCAAAAAAATAATTACCCGTATTATTTGCCCCGAAATTACTCATTAGGAAAAATATGATAGCTTGAGTTGAAAAAATATTTAGAATGGCGGGGAAAAGAGAGTTTTTTGGAAATTGAATATACTCAACTGCTACTTTTTTTAACCTAATAAAATCAGGGCAAGAAAACAGTTTTCTTTTATACCTCCTAGGCAAATACTTGATTAAATAAATTACATTAATCAATAATCCCAAAAATGCCGAGATTGCTAGTCCATTAAAAAAGTGTTGCCTTGAAAATATTAAACCAAATATTACTGTAAAAAAAGATTGTACTACCCTTCCAGTTGAATTAATTTTAATTTGTCCTATTTTATTGTGAAAATAATTTAATGTAGCTGAGGCTGCGGTTAAAATTGTTATTATTGGAATTAAAAAAATGAAATTAATATTGGAAACACTGGAATTTAAAGCATAAATGACTACAATGATTAAAAATGTTAAAGCTAAAATATAGGATACAACAAAAGATAAGTTAACCAAATCAAACGCTTTTTTAAAAGAGTCTGGTAATAATATTGCTAATTCATAGCGAAGACAAGATAAAATACTTATAATTGCAACTATTGATGAATAGATACTAAAGTGTCCGAAATCAGAAGGGTTATATACCCTAGATAATAGCGGTGAAGAACCAACTGTAATTATCTGAGCTAATAACGTACCTGTTATTAAAGTGATGAAATTCTTCATATATGAACTATGAAGATTATCTTTTATGAAATGAAGACTTGGCATTAAAATTTTCTAATCTTACTTACAATTTCAATAGCTTTTTTACAATCACTTAATCCAAATCCGTTACCTTCAATTATATTTTTATAACTTGATGTATGTAATTCCGTGAACCCGTCTGAAAATTCTATCTGTTGACCCCCGATTGTTAATGTTCTGAAAGTTCGTTTCCCTTGTTGCTTTACCTCAGAAGGTATCTCATTATAATCTATACTTAGCATCCAATTTATCCTAGCTTTCTGTAAATATAGTTTACCTTCTGCAGTTACAGAATTTTGATTTGTTACAACAACTTTTTCTAAATCTCCAAAAATCCACGTTAACATGTCAAAAAAATGAACTCCAATATTTGTAGCAATCCCTCCAGATTTAGTAATATCACCCTTCCAGCTTCTATGATACCACTTACCCCTTGATGTAATATATTTTAAATCTATATCATATATTTCATTTTCAGAAGAGTTCTGTATTTTATTTCTCAATTCAATAATTGCGGGGTGTAATCGAAGCTGTAAAATTGTGTTTACTTTTTTTCCTGTCTCTAGCTCAATCTCTTCCAAAGCATCTAAATTCCATGGATTTAAAACCAATGGTTTTTCACAAATCACATTGCAACCGCTTTTCAAACCAAAACGAATATGAGCATCATGAAGATAATTTGGTGAGCATATAGAAACAAAATCTAAAGCATTTTCCTTTCTTTTTAACTTATCAACAAACCTATCAAACCTTTCAAATTCGGTAAAAAATTCAGCATCAGGAAATAAACTATCCATAATCCCAACTCCATCATATGGATCATATGCTGCTATTAAATTCGCTGAATTATCTTTAATAGCCTTCATGTGTCTCGGAGCGATATACCCGGCCGCACCAATTAATGCAAATCTTTTCATTTTAATATCTATTTTTTAAGTTTAATAACTTGGTTATCATTTAATGAATATAATTCATTAGACTCAGGACAAATTGCAATTTTATTTACAAAATTTAATCTATGCCCATACTCGCTCATCCAACCAATTTGTTTAGCTGGATTTCCAACAACTAAGGCATACGGAAGTACTGTTTTTGTCACTACTGCTCCAGCTCCAATAAAAGCATATTGTCCAATATCATGTCCACAAACAATTGTAGCGTTAGCTCCAATGCTAGCCCCTCGACCTACATGAGTTTTTGCATATTGTCCCCTTCTATTGATTGCACTTCTAGGGTTTATTACATTAGTAAATACACAAGATGGGCCTAGAAAAACATCGTCATCGCATATTACTCCAGTATAAAGAGACACATTGTTTTGAATCTTTACATTATTACCTATAATTACTTCTGGAGATACAACAACATTTTGCCCTATATTACAATTGTTGCCGATTGTGCAATTAGTCATAATATGACTAAAATGCCATACTTTAGTTGCTATTCCAATTTTACAACCTTCATCAACTATTGCGGAAGGATGAACATAATACTCCATTATTAAATTATTTAAAAAATGATTGAATATGTTTTGCGATAAACACTTGTTGAGCTTCGGTTAATTCGGTATGCATTGGCAAAGACAAAACTGATCTACAAAGTTCTTCTGTTGTATTTAGGGAGCCTTTTACAATCCCAATTGTTTTAAACGCTTCCTGCTCATTCAATGGTACAGGATAATAAATCATTGCCGGTATACCTACAGTTTCTAAATGCTTTTTTAAGTCATCTCTTTTGCCATTTTTTATCTGCAAAGTGTACTGATGAAAGACATGAGTTGAATTGTGAGCTCTTACTGGAGTAATGAGTTCACTTATACCTATTAATAATTTATCATATCTATCAGCAGCGCATCTTCTTGCATTTGAATATTCATCTAAATGCTTTAATTTAATATTAAGTATCGCAGCTTGGATTGTATCTAATCTAGAATTTACTCCAATGTATTTGTGTACATATTTTTTTACTTGCCCATGATTAGCAATCATTTTAATTCTTTCTGCTATTTCAGGATTGTTTGTATAAATGGCTCCGCCATCACCATAGCAACCTAAATTTTTTGATGGGAAAAAAGAAGTACAACCTATATCGCCCATTGTTCCTGCTTGTTTTTT
>JACCDH010175631.1_pt1 | contig 27300 bp, 21 predicted proteins | sample 7442481 | NCBI WGS metagenome assembly JACCDH01 (sample SAMN15323433, study PRJNA562643) | freshwater metagenome | isolation source: river surface water | place: USA:Blue River Watershed | collected 2017-08-15 | reverse complement strand
CTCAGTGAAAATGACGGAGCAGGCATTCTGTTTTCAACGGAAGCCGACACCTTAGCAAACGCCTTAGCCCAAGACTGGGGTAATTTCAGCGATGTACTCCGAGCAGCGTTTCATCATGAACCAGTCGAAATGCAACGCAGACAAAACCGCGAACACTTTTCTGTTGAACATCCGCGCTTATCAGTTCTACTCACCGGGACACGTGGCCAAGTATTTCGATTGATCCCTAGCACAGAAAATGGACTTTTCAGTCGCTTTATGTTTTATTCGTTTCCGGCTGTCCCGAGTTTCCGGGACGTATTTGAAGGAGATGGGACAGATCCGGGACAACTTTTCCGCAAGTTGGGACACTTGGTAAGGCACATGTATCAGTTTTTGAAGGAGCAACCAGAACCCCTTCAGGTTTACTTAGTACCCGAACTTCAGAAAGATTTCATTGCGTTTTTTCGAGAACTCACCATAGATGCCCACAAAGGATCGGGCACACCCATCTTAGCCACCATTCACAGACTTGGGCTCATTAGCTTTCGGATTTCCATGGTGCTTTCCTTGTTCAGGTATTACAACTTCCCCAAACGAAAACCCCAAACACGCATCAAAATTCAAGAAATAGACTTACACATAGGAAGTAGCATCTGTTGCACCTTACTCTACCATGCTAATATGCTGATTGCCGACATGAAAGACGGTAGCAAAATCATTCAAACACAAGCCCGCCAGCAACTCTTCTTCGAAAAACTACCATCAGAATTTGCCTGGCTAAAAGCCGTCAGCATCGGGAATGAATGTGGCATGTCCACCTCCTCAGTTAGGCGATACCTGTTAAGTGGTCAATTTGAACGAATTGGCAAAGGTAGTTACCGCAAAATAGTCAAAGCAGACCCGGTGAACAGTGAACAAATGAATAAATGAACATTAAAATGCAATTAAGTACAAAACTATTGCAATTACAATTTTAAGCAGTAGCATTTTCCATGAAACAAACCTATACTCGTCTTCATGTTTGTTGAATGGAATAAATAGACTGACAAATTGAATAATAAAAAAGTATGCAAAAATCTTTTTGTACCATTTTAGCTTGAAAATAGACACGTACAGGTCAAAATTAACCGATTCTACTTGAAAAATGAACAGTGGAATTATCGCAATAAATAAAATACTTAAAATTAATTCTATGATCCCTGGTGTTTTCGATTTTAAGATGGTTTTAATTTCTTTTTTCTGATCCTCATATATGTAAGTGAGATTAATGTTTTTCATGTTTTCACAGTCAACTACAAAGATATTTCCAGGAATTGATATTGGTTTCTTGTCTCCTTCTTTTAGCTTATATCTTTCAGCATTATGTAAATATAATTTACTCAATGCAATGCCATCTGAAATTGAAAGTTCGTAATCAACAACAATTCCTGAAAATAAAGCCGTTTGAGAGTTTTGTTCGATTAATACATCTGCTTTTGTAAACAAGTGATTTTTTTTTTCCTGTTTTAGATGTCTAAATTTTTTAAAATCAAAGTGCTCACCATTTAGAACGTAAAACCAATAATTTTTAAATCTCAATATTTTGAACCTTCTATCTAATTTTGTAATCCTAATAAATCTTCCAGAAATTGCTCCAATTATTGCGCTTGTTAAATACAAAAAAGCAATGAATGGCCCGGCCTGCTCTATAAATGATTGCATGAGTGACGTGCGTCTTTCATCTTTATGCAAAGTACTAGAATTGTTTAATTCTTTAAGTTTATTAATAATTAACTCAAGTTTAATTTCAGTAAAATAATAATGGTAGATTAAAAATACAGAAATAAATATCAATATACCTGGTATAACAGCTATAATAATTTGATTAACAATGCTATGTCCAGCATTAAATTGTTTGGTGAAATCTCCGTAGAAGAAGAGTCTTCTAAATAGAATTCCAGGCAGTAAGATTAGTGTAATAATTATTATAAATCCAAGCGAAATATCCATTATTATTTATTCTAAATAACAATATCTTCAAGCGATCCTGAACTTTCATTCGAAATAATTTTTTTATTTAATTCGTTCAGTTTATGCTTGTCAGAAAGTATTCGCAATCCTTTTTTTGAAACTATTTTACTATTATCATTTGCAAATAATGATTTTAATAGAAAAATCGCAAACACACTCATGATTAATGTTGTAAAGGCTTCCTTATTTTGAGGTGCTTTTTTCATATTTAACGGTTTATCTAATTCAAAGATAGATTAAAACTTTAAATTTTTCATTAAGGATTTGGACCAAGGATCTGTAATTAAATTCTGATGTTGCAATATAATTCAAATTAAGGAATAGTATTTATGAATTACACTAACAGGACATTAAAGGCAAATTAAAAAACTCACAATAATTAATGAGACTCTATTTACATTAGTAAAATTCTGATCGAATAAATGTCAGTCCGTTTTTTTTCATTAATCTATAATTATCTGTCAAATCATTCCAAGATAAAGTTTCATAAACGAATAGCCAATATCTGTCAAAATCATTCTTTTTTAATTTTTTTGATAGGTCTTTATATTCTTTGAGATAAGAATTATTGTTGTGCTTCTTGTCGTACAAATATGAAATCATTAAAAATATACAATCCTGAGAGTGAATAGAATTTTGCTTAGTTGATGAAATATCAATATCAAAGTCATATTTAATCGCCCAGTATAATGAAAAGGAACACACTTCGTATATTTTCCGACTAAGCCCAAAGGTGTAATTGTCTTGTGCAATTCTTTTAATAATACTTTTATCAATTTTGTGCGGGTCAAATACTTGTGATTCAAGAAGATTAATTAAATAGGGATAAAGTAAAACCAAATGGTGAATTTGTTTAATGTAGTAATCTTTTGCGTTTGTATCTAAATGCTTTTTAGAAAGAATTTTAATTGCATAATTTATAATAGAAGCATCTGAATCTTCGGATAACATTAATTCAATGGTGAAGTCGATGAAGCCTTTCAGTTCTTTAACTCTAATTGCTTCTTTAAAATTAACTGTGTACGAGTTGGTAAAATTGAAATTATTCAATTTAGTTACCCAATTCTTCACACTAGCCAATGGCAATGGAATAATTTTTGACTTTTTGCTATTTAGCGTTAATTCATATTTTTTAAGTTCTTCGGATAAACTCAAAAAAAATCTATCAGCTTCTTCTTGTGTATAGATATAACAAGTATAGTCATCGATATTTCTTACGTATTTAAATCCTTGCTTGGTTAGTTCGTAATCAATTGCTACAAGAATAATTTCTGATATTAGATTCGACGAGTGAGGCCCTATTAGAACACCGTTTGTTTCTCCGTATTTTAAATTACGAGTATAGAAATCTAATTGATTAAACCACTCGTTTTTGTCCACTCGTTTTGATTTTGCCTTGGCAATTTTTTTCCCAACTAGGGCCCAGGAAATCGAATGACTATAAATACTAGGGAAACAATTTGAAATATCTGCAATAGCAACAAATTTGCTTTTAATAATTATATCTTGTTCTGGATCACCGTCCTTTGAGAAATTTTTGTAATTCATTTCAAAAAGTTCGAATCTGTCTTCAAGCTTTCTTAAATGAAGTCTACTAATTTTGAATGTATCATTTATTGTTTTGTTGTTGAAGTGACTCTTTAATTTAGTCCAATTATCCGATATACATTTTGCTTGATTTGCGTAGGCAAAAGGTTCAGGTATTGCCATTGGTCTTGGAATATTAATATTCCGCATACTTGAATATCTAATATAGTCTTTAGGTTTTCCATTTTTTGGAAAAGAAAGAGTTTTGGTAAACGTTAAAAAATCAATACTTGTCAAAAAATTAGGTATTTTTTCTGCAAATAGGCCATAACCAACCAACCCATCATACAATTCGATATCTGAAATTTCATTTTGGTAATCAATGTATTTTTTCATTGGTCTAATTTTAGTTCGAGATAATCATTTCGGGTTTGATGTAGTTTATTTATAACCTAGTAAGTTTTCTATTTGATTGTCCCAATTTTGAGAATGAATAATTCTTTGTTCATGCAAGTTTTGAGTAATAATTTGCTCTTTTGTGAACGTAGTAATAAGTTTCCAATCCTGACCCAAAATATAAGTTGCATTTCCGTTATAAATACTTTCTAGTATGAAAAAACTCTTATTTTCAAAACCAAAAATTATATAGCCTCGAAATCCCGCGGTCCCAACAGCAACAAAATTTGGAGTAAATGAAGTAAGTTTATCAATACGACGCTGAATAATATCAAGTCTATGTTTAGGAGAAGAGTTTATAACCCCTTGAACTCTTTGTTTTATAACTTCCCAAGGATATTTTCCAGCTGGAAATATGTTCCAATTTAATCGCTCAACTTGAATACTGAATGCTGGAAGGAGATTATCTTGTAAAATTTCACACTCTCCAAAAATTTCAAGGAACATATTCACAATATGTTTTGCATTTGCCATATTTTGATTAATATTTGATATTGCTGGAGAAATTAGCATCGGCTTGTTATCAATACCATTTTGTATTCTAAGTTCAATATTGGGTGCCGTAATTTTCTGTCTGCAAAACCTTTGATATGGTATATAAACTACATGGTAGAAGCCACGCCAATCTTTAATTTCTATTTCTCTGTAAACGGTTTCTTTCGGATGATTTTTAAGGATAGTGTATCCACCATTTGCATTGAAATTTGTAACTGGTCCTATGATAGCTGGAAGAACTTGTTGACCAATTACAATGTTTTCAAACCCAACTTGTGCAAGTTGATTTATAAAATCATTAACACCTGATAAACCCACATAGAAATTTGCTCCTGAAGAGATGCCTGTTAAATAATTTTCCACTTTTCTAATTCGTCTTTGTGCAATTCTCATTTTTTATTTAATTTTTTGTTTTCGAAATGTTCCAATATATTTTTTTAAATGAACTTACATTTCCACTTTTACATTGAGTGCATAATGATTTTTTCATGGCAACAAACACTCAATTTTTTACATTGAAAAATGTTAATTTACCCACTCCCCACCACCAATCCAATGGTATTAATACCTGAATTAATCAGCACTTACACCTAAATCACTTTAATAGACATTTTCACGTCTAAAGGGACAAATGATATGGTCATTAAGTGGTAAGATGAACCAGTTTAAAGAGGGTTAGAATGAAAGCGAGGGCAGGGGAGGATGATCATCTCTCGGTTCTGATCCGGAGTAGGGTAAATTTGTACTTGATTTATGATAGAATCAGCTAACTTGACTAAGTGACTGGGTTGAAATTCCCTGTAATTTCAGATTTTTACAGTGTTATTCCTATGAAATTTCTTTAGGATTACCTTATTCAGGAAAAAAACCGGTGATTTCCTGATTTTTTACTTGATTTTTCGTGAATAGACTTAAAAAATGGGTTCTAACTTGTTAATTCCCCATGTTTCCATAGAAATTAAACAATTATTGAGTAAAACGAGATTTTTCGTAATAGAATTTTGGTTACTCTAGATAAGCGTAATGCTTGACGGGATTTCCTTTTTTTCTTATTCAAAAACATGAAAAAACCCTTTTAACTCATGAGTTTTATTGTACATATCTTTTACTTCCATCCTGTAGAAATAAACTCCCTCAGTAACCGTCTTGCCCTCATTTAATTTTGCATCCCACAAATCAAGCGTTATTGGATTTGCTGAAATTTGAGTAGCATATTCAAATACTGAGTTGCCCCAACGGTTAACTATAGCACACTTAACCTCTTTTGCGCCATTTATAGTTACTGAAAATATATCATTAATGCCATCATCATTTGGGGTAAGTACATTTGGAATTTGAATCATTAATGAATCAAATACGCTTATTTGTAATGAAAAAGTGTCTGCACATTGAGGGCTGTTATTATAAGCAATCAGACCTACTGAATAGGTTCCTGCATTTGTAAAATATTGACTTTCATTTATATCATTCGAGAGATAATTACTATCTACATGCCAGATATAATGATTCGCACCAATTGAAAGGTTTGTAAATTCAACAAGTAATGGCTTTGGACCTGATTGCGGATTTGCTGAGAAGGATGCATTGACTTGAATGGTCTCAGGTACAAAGAGGTTTGTATCAGAAGTACATCCGTTGTTGTCTTTAAGAGTTAGGGTATAATTTCCAGAAGAAAGGTTTAAAAAATGATTCATATTCTGAAAACCACTTCCGATTGAATATTGTAATGGGTTGACTCCACTTGCGACAATAGTAACCTCACCATTATCATTCCCACAAACGGATGCAACTATCGAAATATCTGTTATTTTCGGATTATCATTAACTTTTACAAATACTTTTTCAGTACGAGAACACCCAACTGCATTTTCTATACGAACTACGTAAAGCTTTGAACTATTGGGCGACGCAATGGGGTTGGCAATGTTCGGATTATTTAAAGATGTTTGATCGTGCCAGTTGTAATGAAGCCCTCCACTCGCAGAAAGTTGTATGCTCTCTCCTTTGCAAATGATCGTATCCTCGATAATACTCGTTGAAAAGGTATCGCAAGGGGTTGAATATGCATTGATAAAAAGTAGATTCACATGTGGTTGATTAGCCGCTGGATGGAGACTCGTATGCGACAGATTAAGTGCATATTCAGTTGATCCATTGGAAATAATTGAGGAAATATCTGCTAATGCATCAGCACCACTCATAGACAAATTGGATGTATCATCGTCTAGACCGAACAAAGAATCGTTTTGATAAAAGAAATGACCTTTGGATCCCGAACAATTAAATAACGGATTAACGGCATCTGCAACTCCAATTGTACCGAGCGCATTCTGATTTACATTTACAATTGTACCTTCATACGTATCATTACAAGCTCTATCTAACATTAATGACAAACCCACAGGTTTATTAGTGTTTATAGGATTCATATTAGACATGGAGTAATTCTCATATCCAACATAATCTTGGTTATTTATCCAAACAGATGTTGCAACTTTTGGTAAGTTTGGGTTATCGTATTCAATATAGAGTAAAGCGGTACACCATCTCCAATTGATCGGTAGTCCTGGCTGAAACGGAATATCTACATCAAATGTAGTTGCTGGGGAAAGCATTAAATCTTCAGTTATATCCAGATAGTATAATTTAATCGGATTGAACCACGGATTTGTATGATGAACGGACATAATACAGTTCAGTGTATCAAATAAATAAGGATGATTATTGACCGTAATGGGAACCGTAGGAGGAAAACCAACTCGATATGAAAATAAATATGCTTTTCTAATTGTACTTCCTGGTTCAATGTAAAGATCAAAAGTACCTGAGCCAGTTCCCATACCTGCTGAAAAACCTCCGGCAGTAACTCCACCATAGAAAATATCTTGATGAAATAATGTTTGTGCATACAATGTTTGCTCATTAAAAAGCAACATACACGTGGTTACATAAAAATATATTGAGAACAGTTTCATAGAAAAAACATCAAGGGACGGATACATCCCTTGATGATATCGAAAATTAATAATTAATTATAAGTTTTTGAGATTCAATCACTTCATCTTTATCATATAACTTCACTATATAAATACCGGGTGTTAATTTATCAGGATTAATAAATACTTGATTACTCATATCGTTAAACCTATAGTTAGCTACAATTTGCCCTGAAATAGTAAACACTTCTATTGAAGTATTTTCCAGATGCACTCCATTTATTTCTTTTAATTCAAGTATTACCTGACTTTCACCGTTAGAAGGATTCGGAAATATTGTAAGAAAATTCACTTTGTCAGATTGAAGATCAGAATTATTTCCTTTCATTCGTAATCCACTACCAATTGTTGCTAATGGTTCAATTACGGCCAAGAACAAGCTGTCAAATGAAACAGAGAGCAAAGCTTCACCTTTAACAGAATTGATTCTATCATCCTGATCATAAGCAACGTACTCAACTTCTTGCTTGATATTCAAATTAGTATTTAATGCATAGCAAGAGGATGGCTCTTCTCTTAATAACTGATAAAGGTCTGCCATTTTTATATAATTATCGTAACCAAATTCTGTAACAAGACTATCTCTAGTTATGGAAGTATTTATTGAATCACCTTTTGCAATATAAGTATCGCATAATTGCTTTTTGCGGATTTCTATACTTTCTTCATTAAGTATAATTGCAATACTATCCAATGGGTTTGAGATCAATGTGTCATTTATCAAAAGTCGAATTCTCTCATCAATCAATCCATTTCTTTCACTTTTAAAATACCCCGTTTCATTCAATAAATAGGTCATTGCTGAAACTCCCGACTGAGCATTATTAATCTCGGATAACGTTTCCTCTGGAAGTGACATCGAATTTAGCAGAGCTGTAATTGAATCTGATACTGGAGAGTTTGCAATAATAATTTGTTCTAAATATTCAACGGGTGGATTAACAGTCATATATGCTATTAATACTTGTTCAGATAAGTACGGTGAAGCAGCTAATAATTCGTTTTTAACTTCAGTTGTACTCAATGTACTAATAATGTTAAGAAGATTATTAGTATTACCTGCATCAACCTGATTTTCTAAACTTGATATAACAAGTTTTAATGAATCGGACTTTTCTTTGAGTGTAGTATGAAGTGTAATGCCATTCTTAATTTTTGATGGACACGAGTTTGAGTAATTATAATATACAGGATAAGTTGAGTTAAAACATTGTTGAGGTGCAATGATGGCCGTATTGTAGTAAAGAGGAGTGGTAATCACGTCTGCATGATGCGAATAATTGAATTCCAACACGCTGTTATTAGCAGCAAAATCGTTTTGCGGATCAAATGTTGAATGACTAAAGCGGTTGCCTGCTGGGGATTTTATTGCATTTAATGGTTGTGTAACCGGACTAACGCAATAACCTTGTTGAAAAGCGATTCTGCCAGAGGTTACAGCAAGATCAGCCTCGTAAATATCTTTGATAAAATTATTACACTTCCATTGCAATCCCACATTGTTAGGGTTTTCATCTCCAGGATTATAGAACACACTATTGATATTTTGGGATTGACCACCAACTTTTAAGTTAAAAAAATCATTTCGATAAATAGTATTATTGGAGGGCCCGGAATTATTAACTATGATTCCATATGAGTTACCATTGGTTGATACGAACGGATCGTTAAATTCCGAATAGGTATTTTCTTCGACAGTATATGCAGAACATCCATTGAGATAAAGACCATAAGTATTGAAAGTTTGATTTGGTGCAGCAGACCTGTAAACTTCAAATTTATTTCTTGTAATTGTTGCAAAATCTGGCCCGCCTAAATAAATACCGAAATAGTTATTTGTAAATTCACTCTGATCAACTTTTAGGGTTTTTAATCCATTTCCTGATAATGCTCTAATACCGAAGTAAAGAGAGCTAAATTCATTAGGTTCAATGTTTGTGCATGGAATTGTATTATTATTGCATGCGGCATTTACAAAGTACTGTGCATCAACACTGTAAATCCCCCACCCCTGTTTCCAGTACGTATATTCATTCGGGGTGTCATTTCTGAATTTATTACCATAATATTGAATTCCAACTACGTCATGCATAAAAACATGATATGTAGGATACAGGCTCTCATTATTTAATAATCCAGTTGTGTAGAAGACACATCTCGTAAAAAGACTTTGATTGTTACTTCCATTTGGTGCATTATATTTTCTAAACTCAATATCCTGGCGGTTATTTTTGAAAGTAGAATTCCTTGCTTGAATCACTCCACCTGTGTAATTGAAATCATATGAAGTGAAGTTATATGGATAAGTTGAACTTGAATTAATTTTAACTGCGACAGCACCTTTTAGTGCATGTTCTATAACGGATTTATTTTGCATAATAAACCAACCTTGTTGAGAGGTCAAATTGGATATTTGATTTTGATTATTATAACCGTGTACCTGAACTCCTAACCACATTGCATTCGTGTCACATCTTGTATCGGCTGAAAACGTAGTGCCATCTAGAATCAATTTTCCACCTGCCAGACCATTACCTCTTTCCACTACAACTTTTGCTCCAGGAGCAAACTTGAAAGTCATATTTTGAATTGTTACGGTTTTACCCGCTGGAATAATCAATTCTTTTTCAATAAATACTGTGCCAGTTGTTGACGCAAAAGGATTTGTACTTACTCCAGCAGTCCATGTTGCGTTTGAAGATACATTGAAAACAGTTGCGTCATAATAAGAGCTAGAAATACAACACTGAGTATTGACAGAGAAATGGGAAGAGTAATTCATCCCATCAATTTGATCAGGTAAAGTATAAGATGAAACAAATTGTGGCCCTGCATAATCTAATGTTTGATTGTATGTAATCAAATGTGCAGAGTTATTCCAATTTGCTGCAGCTGGCGTATTTGGATTGCTTAATGTAGCGAGTCGATTATTTGTTGCAAAATAAAGTTTATTATCTTTTCCAATTTCGATTTGAGTCCTTTGAAAATCAGATTGACCAGAAACTACAATTGGGTAAGAAATATTTGTTGAAACGTCAATATACTCTATGGGATTTGGGTGATTGGGAGTCACATTATGTACTACATATAAATAATTGCCATTTGGTGAAAACTCCAACCCAAACGGATAGGTTGCATTTACTGAATATCCTGTAGTATTGTAAAAATAATAGAATTGATTTGTGCCAGGAATTATATTTCCACTCGAATTTAAAGTTGTATGAAATACATGACTTGGACTATTGATTCCAGATGTTTGAGTTGAGGAAGATGCAAGTTTGTATTCGCCGTTAGGTAACTCAAGAAGTTCTAATTCTGCACGCTGTACTGATGATTCTTCACCGCCACAGTTAATAATGTAATTGTCAAATATAGGACCTGAAAGAGTTATTCGCATTCTATAAATATTTGAAAGCCCGTCATGCACAAAAAGAAACCTACTATTGTCAGAACGTAATTTTGAAGCTGCAAATCCAATTCTTCCTCTAAACCAATCATTGCTTGGCAAGCTTAGGACTTGAGCATTACCAGAACTAAAATTTTCTAAAGCACCATTTCTACCATTAGTCCATTGATTTGGGAGATTTAAATCAAGTATAGAATAAAAGGGACGAGGAAAATTTCCCTGAGTTGAAGAAAATAAGTAATACCTCTGGCAATTTCCTGGATCAGGTACAATTGCAATTTCCTGCCCGCCTTGAATTGTTCCATAACTAGAATGATACATTTCATCTATGAAGTAGCCATCTTTATCGAAGACTTTGCCATCTATAACAAAGAACAACAGGTTACCATTGGCATCTTGCATTGTATTATGCACATTTTGTGCTTGCTCCCCTTGATAGTCTAATCCTAGCACACCGCCAATTGGAAGTCCTTGAACAGACACATTGTTAAAATAACTTGAGGGTAAACTCCAAATATTGTTTTGCGCGTTAATCTTTAGAATTGTAATTAGGCTAAAGGCCAAAAGCAAAGAATTGGTTTTTAGAAGCCATAAATGAAAGTACTTTTTTCTCATGGAAGTAGATTTAGTTAATAATGAACTAAATCTATTCGAGTTTTTTATCAGAAAAAAAAATACAATACCTTTATTGACAAGGTGTTATTACCTTTAAAAATCGAAAATATTCTATTTATATCTTGAGAATCTTCGCAACTTTGAGGCTTCTTCTTTCTCTTGAATTTCATCCAAGATTTCTTGATTGGTTCTTGGTTTGTAGAGTCCGTCAAGTATGCTCAGGCGAATGAGTTCGTTAGAAGATTTTACATTGTATGCTCTTAAAATCCTTAGTCGGTCATTTTCAATTGTTTTTCTGGCCAGACTTAAACGATCTCCTATTTCTTTGCTTGTTAGGCCATCACAAATAAATCTAATTATTTGCACGTCACGTTCAGAGAAATGATGGGGGTTGGTTTTATTAGGCTCCTTCATTTCTTCAAAAATGACCTTTTCGGCAAATTCAGAAACATATCTGCCTTTCTCCATTACCTGGTTGATGGCTAGTGTGATCTCTTGGATTGTGCTCTTTTTTAACAGATACGCTGACACACCTTCTTTTATAAGTTCCATTGCAATATCTGGGTCGCTATGTGTGGTGAGCATGATAACATGAATCTCTGGGTGCGATTCTTTAAGTTTACGAAAGGTTTTAATCCCATCAAGAACTGGCATTTCAAGATCTAGAAAGACGATGTCGATCTTATATTTAGGCAATTCATCTAAGAATACCTGCCCATTTTCAGCATTAAAAACAAACTCAACATTTGGAATATTACCGATAATATTTGAAAGACCATCCCGAACAATATGTTGATCTTCAACAAGTGCAAATCTTATACTTTCAGCCATATTAAGATAGAGTTAGTATTGTATTTAGTAGAATCTCACCTGATGAATTTGTTCTAGAGAAATTTAATTGACCATTGATCAAATGAAGTCTGTAACGAATATTCATTAGTCCCAGACTATCTGATTCTTGCGAGAATTTTTCATAGTCATTTTGTGACATTGCCAATCCGTTATGTTTTATATGCAATTGCAATTGATGATCTTCAAGACTCAGCACAATGTCTATCTTCTCGGGCCTACTATGCTTCATTAAATTTGTAATCAATTCACTCGAAATATTGAAGAAATGAATCATTGTATTCTCTTCAATTTCTGTATCTTCAGATAGATTAGTTTTGAAGGTGTATTTGGTTGCTAGATGCCCCATTTTTTGAGAAATCGATTTTTCTAAGGCTTTTGAAAGGCCAAACTTCACCAAATAATGTGGCACTAAACTCTTGGTAATGGTACGCAGTTGTTCATGGCCTATCTCAAGAAGATCAGCTGCTTTGAGCACATAATTTTGATCACCATCACCATTTGTGTTCTCTTGAACTGCTGCTAATGAAAGGTTCAGTTGCGCCATAGATAATATGCCCCCAACCTCATCGTGCAGTTTGCGTGCAATTTCACTTCTTTCTTTTTCTTGGGTCGTTATAGCAATACCAACTTTTTCAAGTTCTTTTTTTTCAATTTCCTCTTTGAGTAATGCAGCACTTAAAAGTCGAATCTTTCGATTTTTTCTGATTAGATTGATGAAACTAATACCGAGAAAAAAGAGAAATAGCATTGCTAAAACTATAACAAGACCTAATTCTTCTTTAGTAACCATTGGATTTTTGATAAATACAAATTAAAAATAAGATTGACCGAAATAAAAAATATAAACCCCAAGAACATGATTTTTTTTGACTCAGACATTAATTCTTGATTTAAGTAATATGCAAAAGCAATTAAGTAAAAAAGAAATATTGATCCTATAACTTTCTCTTGTACTTCTGTGATTTCAATCTTTTGCAAAGATTTAATAGATAACCCAATAATAATGGCAAACGTGGTAAGTGAACTAAGTAAGCATGATTGTATTATCGTTGAGGTAACGGTTAAATCAAGGATAAAAAGTAATAGACCTAGAAGATTGAATAGCCACAGAAATTTTATTTCTTCAATCTCATTTAATATTTTGAGAACAACAAAATAACAAAGGAGGATCGAAAAATGAATAGCTGGGAAAGAATTTTTAATAGCCTCGGCAAGAACTATTGACATTAAATCTGTCATAATCCTTACCGAGACGAAAATCAACAAAAGGAACCTGATCCTTTGAGTTGATAAATTCAAATTATGTTTATGATCGATGAAATAAATCCCGAATGGAAGAAGACCCGATAAAGCGTAAATATAATAGTAGATTAAAACGTGATTCAAGAATTCAGAGGATTAATTGATGAACAGAAACTAGGACAAGCCCAAACCCCGTCTGCGATCAACCCTTCGTAAATGTCATTGCCAGATTTATCAATGCCATTGATCACTAACGTTTTTTCATTATTTTCATTAATGCCCATATAAATACGAAGTCCTTCGCAATTTAATTGCTCTAGAATATCAGTAATAAATTCTTTTGAGATTGCATAACCAATTGTTTCTCCCATTTGTATACTTGCTCTGTAGCGAGAGGTCATTTGCGATGCTTTATCAATTGTTATGAATTCTCCTATTTGATTAGTTGTAGACATGTCTTTTATTTTAAAATTAATAATTAGATTTTTTCTTTCCCAAAAATATGTTTTGAAGAAAAAATAAGGGCATATTCGATTGAGGATAAGGTAATATTCCTTGAATAAAAAGGTGTAATTACCTTTTTATATAGTAGGTTATTACTTTAAGAAAAAAATGGCGGAGTATTCATTGATTTTCTGGTTGATAGCTTAAAAATGAAAACTCAAGCCTACTTTTAATGATAAATCAAAGCGGTTTGGATAGTTTGGATGAAATTGTGGGTATTCATCAAGTTCTTTGTGGTTGACATAATAGAGAACTGATCGCAAATCAAACTTATAAAAGGCGCTCAATCGATTGGTAAGCTGATGTTCTAATCCGACAAAAGCATTGAGTGCCAAGTTGCGTTCATTATATGAATGAGTATAGTGCCAACTTGAGGTAAAAAGATACGTTTCGCCATATCTGAAGCTGATACCTGTCCCATAGATTAATGATGTTTTCTTAAAAATGCTATTCCCTCGTTGGTATTTAAGGTAAAGGGTGCGTAAATCTCTAGAACAAACATCTCCCATACGATGGTCAGCCCATATTTCTTTATAATTATTGACAAGTCTTGTATACTCGACAGCAACACTGTTTTTTGGATTAATTTGATAGGCATAATCAATGCCAACCGAACCTAAATGAACTCCATGAAAAATACCTTCATCTTTTGATGTGTAATTGAAATTGAAAAGCGGTGTCTGGTCGAAGTAGGAGTGAAATAGACCAGATTCGAGTGACAGTGTATGTTTTGATTGAGCATGACCTATACTAAAAGTCAAAAAAAGAATGATTTGAAAACTTATCTTCATTTCTTATTTATTGATGATTATCTTTTTATTAATTGATTGCGTTCCATTGTTTATTTGAACAATGTAAGTCCCATTACAAATATTTTGAATATCCGTAGAGAAATAGATTTCCTTGGTTGTAAATGAATGAATAGTTTTTCCAGATAAATCCAAAATTGAAATTGAGTAATAATCTGAAGACGGAAGTTCAAAGTATAAAATTGAATTTACCGGATTAGGATAAAGTAAAATATCATTATCTTCCATGATATCTTGTGTTTGAGTCATCTCACAGTCATTTAAAGACCCGATTCCAACCGCGTACCAAGAATCAATTGTTCTCTGATGTTCAATAGAACAATATCCAAATAAGGCGATTGCTGCCTCAATAGTTGCTTCACGTACATCAGTAAATTGACTCGAACTTTGTAACCCTGAGGTCATAGTGTTGTAAGCAATTTTCATGGATTTTGACATCCCTATTCCTGAAATATTGTAATAATCATTATGATCATTAACCCCAGTTTCCCCATTTGTTAAAATATAAAACCATTTGTTTATGACTCCGGAGTTGATATGTATACCACCATTATCATCATTTCCATCATACCAAAATTCGCCTAAGTATGTGTCAGGTTGTCCAATTTCTTGAACTCCAAATGAATCAAAGTGTTGCCCGAGTGATTTTGGATCACTTAGTGATCTCTTGTCAATATCGTCCAACGCTACCTGATTTCCAAAAATCCAATTAGGAATTCCTTGATCTAACATGTTAGTTTGAAAAATAACACCAAAAATATCACAGAAAGATTCATTTATTGCCCCACTTTCATACTCTCCTAATAAATGGCTAGTATGATGAATAACGCCATGCGTATATTCATGCCCTACAAATGTAGGGCCTGCTCCAAGATAGCCCCCTAAGCCAGATGTACCGAATTTTAAAGTATTGTGATTATTGTGTGGAGTAAACTCAGCATTATTCTGATTCCATTGAGACCGGACTCTGATTCTCATATTATTATTATCTTGACCACTTCTACCGAAAAATAATTTATAGAAATCCCAAACAGTAGAAGTTAAATAATGAACTGTAGTTTCCTTATATTGACCTTGCTCCCAGATGTCATCATCATCATGGACATCATTAATTAAATTCCATGGAAGATTATGATCTATTCTGGTATGAATAGCTCGGTCATTATTATTTGTTTTCAGAATATAGTTTGGAGTAAAACCACCTTCCCACTGAGTGTCAATTATTTTTTGACCGTAATTTGCAATTACTGCAGGCCCATCATGGAAAGATGTATTTAAAGCCTTTATAATTTCACCTGTATTGGCATCAACATGATATATTACTGTTTCAAATGGATTTAAAAATGTAATGGGAATTGCATATGCTAACTTGTAACGGCTACCACTAATAACCATGGTCATATTTTTAAACGTATCGACCGCAAATAATAAGGCTGCATCGGGATACCAGGTAGCATTTACATCATTCATATCGTCCTGAATTTGCTGCTCGTATTCCGGATTATTCCAAGCGAATTCGTTTCTACCTAATCCATTTAATTTTTCAATTAATGATGAAATAGCATCTTTTGGGTCTAACTTGGGTGTTACATCTTGCTTAATTGAATCTACAAGTTTGGCATTGATATATACCAACTTATTTTGTTGATTAAAGTGTTCAATGCAACCTGCACCTTCAATGGGTATATTTTTGAAAAGTTGTTGGTATTTATAATGGTTATATCCTACGAGACTATCTGTATGATAGTCAATAAGTGCCATTTGATTGTCAAGGTCTGGTGTGCTAACTCTATATTGATGGTAAAGCTGGCCGGGAATAAATACGTTATTAGGATTTATTCTATAAAATCCACTTTCTACAGGCGATGATAGGTAAGGATTAATAAATTGAATGAAATGTTGGTATTGCCCAAAAGAATATAGGCTCAGACCAAAATGTAAGGTAATAATGAAAAGTAGTTTTTTTCTCATGGTGGAATTAATAAAATTGAGAGGCAAAAATATCTTAAACCCGAGAGCTCTAAAAACTTAAGATACCTTTTTTATAGGGTGCAAACACCCGTGAGAAATGGGGAGAATACCTTTTTTGATGATGTATGTTCTTTGATTTTCTAAAAATGAGTCATCCATTTTTATTACCAAAGATATAACCAAGAGTCAGTGTTATTATTGGGGTAATTATCCCCCATATTTCTTTTATGTTTTTGAAATCATTTGTTTTAAAATAAATCAAACAACTCATGATAAATCCTACAAGGATTAAAAAAATTATCAGGATTCCTGAAATGTTTATCACATTTAAATTAATGATCAATTTAGAAACGAATAGACATAAGGGATTATTTTGGCTTTAGCACCAAAACTAAAATTGAAGCTAAAAACATGTTCGCCAGTTCTATTAATTTTTAGGCACTACTAAACCTCTTGATGCCCCATTTGCCCACCTTGCGATTTCCATTTCACAATAAGATTTCATTGTAGATGCGATTTGTTCAGGATTGTTTTCATATAATTCATAAGCAGTTCTTGCTTCTAATATAAGATCGCTTTTTGTGAATTTAACCCCATGAAAAAGCTTATCTCTAATTCTACCTGCAATTTCTACAACATCATACCTGTATTTTTCCCCATCTATGTGGACTTCGGAGAAAGCCCCCTCTTCAAGTCCCAATAGGTATTTAACGGCTTTGCGACTAGGTTTTTCTTTACACTTTATTTTGTGAGCAAGGCATTCTAAGCAACTAAAAAATCGAGCTATTTGAAAATGCGGATTGGATTCTTTTAATGCATCATGGTACAAACTTAAACCAAATTCAAAATGTTCATCTTTTTCAATTGCTTCGATTATATTGTTTATCTGATTTTTATATTCCTGTCCTGTATTTCCGAAGCCTAATCGTAATTTTTTATTACTATGTGGTAACAATAACCTGAAGTAGCTTTGGTCTTTCGTTTGGGTAAGGACTCCGAAAGCTGCTAATTCATCTCCGGAAGCCCAACTAATCACTTTAATGGCCTTTTTAAATTCAACTTTAGCTTCATTTTCTAAAAGTTCAGGTGATGCATCCGTTGAGTTTATAAATACAAGAGCAACCACAGGAAATACATCACTACCTTGAGTAATCAGGTTATTAAGGCCACCTTGATCCACAGCTACCTTTGCAATTTGCGCTGAGTATTGGCCTAAATATTCTGCCTGAGATTGAAATCCTAGGGTTTTTAATGGAATTGCAAACAAATTTGCCTTTATCTCTAATGGTTCCTGAATAAATGCACCATAATATAACTTATGAACAGCTGGTCTTAATTGTAATATTTCCTTTAGATATTCTTCGTTCATAAAACTAGTGCTAAAATTTTTGCACGTCACCCCGCTTGACGTAAATATTGATTTTTATATAAAGTTTATTTTTTCTAAAATATCTTTAATGGTTATGTTTTCAATAACAACACCATTATGAACGGATATCGGCCCTCTATCTTTTTGAGGTATTTCTCTCGTTAGCATCGCAACATCAACGCCATATACTATTCCATCAGCATCAAAAACTGGGCCACCACTCATTCCATTTAATGATGTGTCTTGAGTCATAAAGCCTATATAGTTTTTGCCATTAGTGCTTGCCGTAATGCCATCAATAATAAACGTAGGTTGCCAGTATTGTCTTACATTACCTACATTTATTGAGCCGTCAGAGTTTTGAATGAGCTGCGCTAAAGGATACCCACATAAACAAACATTTTTCCCAACCTTCGGTTTATCAAAACTTAATTTTACAGGAGGCAGTCCGCCCGTCTCAACTTTTCCTAGAAAAATGTCTCGAACAGGGTCGCTAAAAACTTCTACAATTTTAACAGGCGAAATGACATTGTCAGGAACATTTCCTAAATACAATAATGTAGAATTTGGAGGAACATCTGTTGTTACATGATGTGCTGTAATAAAGTGTCCTTGATCATCTATAAAAAAACCAGTGCCAGAAACTCCAATTTGAGTTGTCGGGCCTTGAATAGATTGAAAAAAAACAGGAAAGATTGAATTTTTGATTTTTGCAATTGAATGTTGATACATAATATTTTTAATTAATGACTAACTTGTATTTTTCTTTATTCTTATAAATTAATAATTTGAGCATTTAGTTGCATTTGCTTTTGACTCTATCAAAACTACAAATACCCCCCTCAAAAAATCAACGGTAATTCCACCTTAATTCTACCGGTCAATCATGTTTGGGAGTTAGGAAGTTGCATGGTTTGCGAATAGATCAATGCTTATTCAGGTAATTTGCAGTGTTTTGCGTCATTTTTGAAGGCAATATTTGATTATATGGATATAAATAGGGTATATTTGTGAATAAATCACAAAAACACGGCATTATGGTAAATAGATTTTCGTTTGAAAATATGCTATCCTTCAAAGAGCCACAAGCGTTTTCTTTGAAAGCTTCTGCTAAAAAAGAGCGCTTGTTTGATGATAGTCAGAACTATGTGGAAAATGCGAAGGATGTGAAGACACTTACATCTGCGGTGTTGTATGGTGCCAATGCCAGTGGTAAAAGTAATTTGATTAAGGCTTTTTTGCATTTTAGGAATTTCATTATTACCGGGAATCAGAACCTGGATAGTTTGGAGTTTGCTGTGCCGAATTTTCAACTTGATGCAGAGAAAGCTAAGATGCCGGCACAATTTGAAATAGACTGTTTTTGGAAAGGTAAAAACTATCGATACGGATTTAGTGTCGTGAATACCGGCGTTGTGGAAGAATGGTTGTATGTCAAAGAGAAGCGCGAGTCGGAGGTTTTTTATCGCAAAAAACAAGCGTTTACTATACCTGCAAAACATAAAATTTTGCACGAATTGACATCTAAAAAGATGGTTCATTCCAAAGCATTCCTTGTCACTATTGGTGCACAATTTAATGATGCTGCCTGCGCAGGGTTTTTGGAGTGGGTCCATCATTTCAATATTATTTCTGGTATTGAAGACCGCTCCTATAAAGCCTACACCGTCAAACGAATGAAGGAGAGTAGCGCATTTAGCGAGAAGGTGGTGGAACTCATCAAGTTTGCCGATTTTGGGATTGAGGATATCTCCGTTAATTCATTTCAAGGTCAAAATATCAAACTCACTGTTGGCGACAGTTCTTCAGTTGAGCTTGAGCCCAGTACCGTTGATGACTTGATGTCAAAAAGGTTTGTAATGAATTCAAAAGGGATTCCAGAGTTGAAGGAATTCCACTTCGGTTTATTTGAATCAGAAGGCACTCAAAAGTTTGCCCATATTGCAGGGCCAATTTTAGATGTATTGGAAAATGGCAGTGTGTTGGTCATTGATGAGTTAGACACCAAGCTGCACCCTGAACTAACCGAGCGTTTGGTACTTCTATTTCACAACAAAGAAATGAATCCGAACCATGCCCAATTGATCTTTACCTCCCACAACACAAACTTACTGGATGCTAAAATTTTCAGAAGGGATCAAATATTTTTTGTCGAAAAAGACGCATTCGGAGCCTCCAATCTTTACTCCTTGGCTGACTTCAAAAAAGATGGCAAGTCCACCAGAAATGACGAGAACATTGAACAAAATTACCTGAAGGGTAAATATGGTGCCCTGCCATTCCTAGGCGATTTTGACAACCGATTAAATCGTTAATACATGCCTCGTAAACTGATTCATAAAAGTCCGATGAAAGCGCGTCAGGTTGTGCAGCCCCACAATCTGCGTCAATCTTTTATGATTTTTACCGAAGGCCAAACCGAAGAAGGCTATTTTAAAAAGTTTAAGGTGCGGTAATAGCTCAGTTTTGATGGAAATTTGTCAAATAATTTTTCATTGATGTTTAATTGTTAAACATGCAGAATGCAAATGTTTCATCTTGTAATTGTAAATTATTGAAAAATTATGTATACTTGTAAAGCATTGAAAAATAAGGTTTAAACAATTATTAATGTTAATTCACACAAATTACATCTGTTAATTCATCAAAAAACAAATTTCAAATGTCAGAAGCAGTATTTAAACATTATAACTTGAAATTGGTGGAGCCAACGTTTGACTCTACCCTAACAGATTTAATCATTGAATTGGATCACTTGCGTAAAAAACAACTAGGGGGCTCAACGCACCCTAAAGTGTTTTTTCAATTGAAACACATCTTTCATACTTTAGAAAGTATAGGATCAGCAAGAATTGAAGGGAATAACACAACAATTGCTGAATACATAGAGACAAAATTATCAGATATTAAAGTCGTTACTCCGAGTATTCGTGAAATTCAGAATATTGAAAAAGCGATGGCTTTTATAGAAGAGAATGTTAACGACTACCCAATTAACAGAGCATTTCTTAGTGAGATGCATAAAAAGATAGTTGACGGGTTACTTCCACCACCGGATGGAGAAGGTGATTCTACACCTGGGGTTTACCGAAAAGTAAACTTAAAAATTAACAAATCTTCACATAAGCCACCTGAGTGGTTAGCAGTTGAAGATTATATGAATGAATTGCTTGAATTTGTAAATAAAGATGATAGCCCCAAATATGATTTACTTAAAACAGCAATCGCACATCATCGTTTTGTTTGGATTCACCCATTTGGAAACGGAAATGGTAGAACAGTTAGGTTATTTACTTATGCCATGCTAGTAAAAGCTGGGTTCAACGTAAATGTTGGTAGGATTATTAATCCTACGGCGGTGTTTTGCAGCAATAGGAATGACTATTACAAGTTTTTATCTGAAGCCGATAAAGGCACAGTTGAAGGTCTTACATCATGGATTGAGTATGTTTTAAAAGGTCTAAAAGATGAGATTGAAAAGATTGATAAATTGTCTGATTATAATTTCTTACGCAAGGAGATTTTACTTCCTTCAATCAATCATTCTTTAGAACGAAAGTTTATCACGGATGTAGAGACTAAGATTCTAAAAAGAGTCGTGGATAAACAGGTAATTTCAGCATCAGATATAAAAGATATTTTTCCAGGAAAAGCGGATGCAGAAGTATCTCGACAAATCAGAAAATTAATTGATCGTAAAATGTTAATCTCAGAGAAAGAGGGTACACGCAAGTATGTTTTAAGATTTGATAATAATTATTTAATTAGGAGCATTATCAAACAGTTAGGCGACAAAGGCTTTTTACCAGTTCGTGATGAGGAGTAAGTTAGTGCTGGTTCAGTTCATAATACTGAACCTTCTTTTGAGCTGAATAAATAAGCAATTCCAAATGTTTGCTTGGAACCCCGCCTGCCGCAAAATATGTGCTAGAAACGGGGCAACTTAGTTTTAGTTATTAATTGAAATACTGAGAAGCACTAAGCTTGAATTAACCACTGAATCGCCACTTTTGGGTAGGTGTTGTTATATGCCGTCTTTCTCGTCATCATATTGTTTTAATTGTTTTCACAATGTCGTCAATTTTATCAAACGGCAAGCTGCAAAGGAAGAAGTCATGTGTATTTTGTTTTTTTTCGTTGCCTTCATTGAAAAGAAGTCGCATTACTGTGCGTCGTCAAACTAATTTACATACTACTGTCGAATCATTTTTTTCGAAGCAATTATTTTACCATCCGTTACTAATGTGTAAGTATAAACACCTGTACTTAGATCGTTTGCATAAACAGTTAATTCAGAAAATCCACGATCTTGAATTTCAACACTTTGGATTAATCTTCCTTCATTATTGTGAAACAATATTTGGGCAATTTTTATTTCAAGAGGTAATTCCATTGTTATAGTGGTTTGCTCTGCGAAAGGATTTGGTACGTTTTGATTCAAAACAATGGTTGAAGAGTTGCTTAATTCCACTTTCATACTATTGTTAATAGGTTTTGAATTTGTTTGATTCATAGAAAATGTTTCACCATTACATAGATTCAAATTATTGATACAATTTTCTAATAAAGTCAGACGATCATTTAAAGAATTGATTATTGAATCTTGAGAAGAGTTTATGGTTGCGAGTTCTTGTATTGCTTCAGTAAGAATCGGTACAACTTTATTGTAATCAACATGAAGTAAAGAATCAGAATCCATATAAGTTAAACGACTATCTACCGTATCTACTTCTTGTGCAATAAAACCGATGTGTTCTGTTGTATCAAAGGAATAAATTGGATTAGTTTGAGTCCAATAATATGAAACACCACGCAAGGAACTGATTATACCCAACGCATTCTGAAGGTTTGAGACATTGGTTTTAAGGCTAGCATCACTGAGAGTTTGTCTTTCCACTTTGGTGTCTAATTCTTGAACGGCCTTGGCTGTTATGGGGATTATTGCATTGTAATTTAAAGACTTATAAAATACTGGTTGGCTGATGTATTCTCCTGTACTATCTATTAGTCCTGGGTTTACACTTTGGTTTACCAATTCAGGAAGTATTGTTTCTACATCTTGAGCTATAAATCCATATTGCTTCTTACCAGAAAACACAAATTCAGGGTGGGTAATCGTATCAAAATAATATGATTTAGGTTGCAGGTGATTTAAAGTTTCAAGTGCGGATGTAATATCAGTTATTCCTGTTTTAAAAATTTGATCTGACAATACTGTGCCGCCGACAATTTCAACATCTCCATTAAAATACCCAGCTCTTTGTATGGAGGTTGTGTTTGTTGTATCAATGATGCCACAAATTGCATAGTTATAAACAGCATTTGTACCTGATGCATATCCTTTAACGCCTGTAAAACCTGAATAATTATTACCATTACCTCTTGCAATTGAAAACACCCCGGTTGGCGAATAATTGTTAAATCCTGGTCCGTTTATCTCATTTGCATCAAAAAAACCAGCCCAACATCCTAAACCTGTTTCATATGCATTTATCCTAGCTCTTAAATACTCATTACAGTTGTAGCCTGCACCTAATCTATTTTTGATATTTGATGGATTTTGTCCAGGAAAATAAATGTTTTTATTGTTCATAGTAATTTGGTAATCATTTATTAATGGGTTCGAACTATTACCACAATAATTCCCTAGAGCAGAAGAGCTAGAATTTACATAAATAACATTCCCATTTGCATCAACGGATAATACTCCATTACCAGGATTGGATAACGGTGTATTTGAACTGTTTAAGAGTCTGAATTTAAGACCGCTAGATCCATTTGTTGATCCGAAATAGGGGGATGTTGTTGAGGCAAAAATTTCTAGTGTATTTAATGGAGAAGACCCTGTGGTTTGAAAATTTCCAATTCCAACACGGCCATTATTTCCATCAGCCCATAATTGAATTAATTCTAAACCACTTAAAGTTTCTGAAATAGTTTGTGAGTTATTCACCAATGGTGACGTAAATGTGAATCGAAGTACTGTTCCGTTATTTATATTATTTGACGGGCTGTCTCCAAAGCTGATAATCGATTCTGATTTTTGACTTGTTAAATATCGCTGACCAACATACAAGTTGTTTGAGCTTTGTGAAATATACATCCCAACGTCCATCCATGACCTGTGGCCGTCATTACTATTAGCCCCAGTACTAGCCGTATTATATCCCAGGTGCAACAAAGATCTAGGTTGTGTTAATGGAACAAAAGGATTGTGAGAAATCCCCACTCTGGTTAAGTTTGCTATAAAACCATAAGGGTTCGAATTAATCCCATTATTAAGTGCGCCAGTATGAGAAATACGAATTCGTTCTAATTTATTAGTTTGTATACTTATACGATCATTTTCTTGTTGATTTATTATGCCTGGCATATTTGTAGAAGTTGTACTTGGAATTCCCATTCTGAATCCGTCAGTATAGGCACTACCTGTTAATTCGTCAGAAAATTGAAGATAAGATTCAGTAGAGTCTTCTGTGTGGATATGTAATTCGACTTTTGGTTGATTGTTGTTATTGAATTCTGGCCCCATGCCAATATTCCCATTGGTGGTTAAGCGCATCACTTCTCTTCCATAATAAGACCTACCTGTAAGGTGGTTTACATCTAATGAATCTTCTCCAGAGGTGAAGCTAAAAATTAAATTATCAGGTGTTCCAGTCCCAGGACTTGTCCCGTAATTATCATTCCAGTTGATTACAAAATCACTAACATCATCACCAGTTGTTAGATTCATTTTACGTACTCCTATAAATCCTGCGTCAAAATTGTTTGAAAATAGCAACCCATTTCTCATCCAAGATCGATATCCGTCAGTTTGAACATTATTACTTTCATCACCAATTAAATGAAGTAAGCTAAATGCACCATAATTAGATTGATTCATTGGATTTTGTCCGATAGAATTTTCGTATGCAATGGCATCAGGATTATTCGTTAATAGGAGAAATCCTTGACGATCGCGATTATATCCATTTATTGGATAACTTATTGGGCCATTAAGCTTCATTCTTAAATCGGCTCCTGTTTTGAAGTAAAAAGCTGAAGTCCAAAGTGGGCCAATAATATTTGGAGTATTTTGAGAACCATTGTTACCACCTTTATTCCAGTCTTGACTTGTTAAAGGTGATTGAATTGGAGGAGTTTGACCGTGTAAAATATTGGTAATAATTAAAATTGTCAGTAAAAAAAATGTTTTCATATTAGTTATTTAATAAATGTATAAATCCATTATTAATCAATTTTTCATTTAGTGTTAAAACCCAAAAGTAAACACCATCCGCTCTCGAGCTTTCTTGCATTTGGGGAGTTGGAAAAACTGTATCCTTTTTTGAGTCAAACACTGATATTCCCCAACGATCGACGATGTTAAGGTGCATATTCAAATTCTCTATAAACTGAAAACAATCGTTTATATCGTCATTATTTGTGGTGACTACATTAGGAATTCTAAGTGAAATTGGATACAATTTTACGTCATCTATGAAAAGGTAGCCAATCGTATCCCCCCATTGCGTTATTTCAGGGCCTGATGCACAACATAACTCGGGTATTTTATAAGCATTTACATTCGTTTTACCCACTGATGGATACGCACCAATTTCTAGAAATTTTTCTCCACCTTGTGCTTTATAGTACCAAGCATAATAATGCCATTGATTGTCATAAGGAACACGTTCATTTGCGACCAGTGCATTTGTATTTAACTTTGGCCCCCAATTTTGAATTACTTCTGCAGTGTCTAGTAATCTGAATCCAAATTGATCGGTAGAAACATATGCTAAATTTGATTGAAGAGCTTGGAAGCTAAATAGATATAATGAATCTTTTTTTAAGGTAGTGGTCAACTCTATTTGAGGATACTCGTACCAAGAAATTATGTTTTGTGACAAATCAGGTGCTGGAGTGCGCCCGATGGTTACAATTCCACAGAAATTTTGACCTTCATATGCATGGGCATTCAAGAACGAAATTGCATTGTAATCAGCCCACCAAATATCTACAGTTGCAAAATTTCCTTTGTACCAAAACTTGACAACCTCAAAATTTTCAAAATTAGGCGGTGAGGTATAAAGTTCTTCAAAACCTCCATTTGGCACTAAATTCTGAGCAAATAGGGGTGGGTAAAATGTTAGAACAAAAAAACTTAGAGCTTTGAACATTATTTCTTCTTTGATTTCGCCGGCTTTGTCTTACCTTTCTCCCATTTCTCATAATTTTGACCATCGAGGTTACTATCTAAACCCTTCTTAGTTAAATCATCATTTTTATACTTTTTTGCCATCTTTGAAATTTCAATGAGGTTAATTTTCTATATCTTCGGGCATGTTCAAAGTAAAAATTTCTTAAGATTTTTGTGAAATATTCTAATATGAGGTGACACGCTCGCTTTTTAATTGTGCTTTAGATACAATAATAATACTTGAAATTTCTTCATCGTCAATGTGTCGAGTTGCGATCTTGAATTTTTCAAGGAGTGAAGTTTCAATACTTTGAACTCTGTCTCTTATTTTTACAATTGATTCAATGTCGATAGTATCTGTTGTCATGATTTATTGTTAGTTTACAATATGCATACGTCGTTAATTACAATAATGAAATAAATACATATCAAAATCAATCAAAATTAACAGACCCACCCATTAAATGAAAGGGTACAAATACCTAAAATCGCTAGTATTTATACCTTAATTTCAACACAAAACCACAATCAATCATCCCCCATCTCCAACATAGGCCGAACCATTTCTCGCAACCAGGGGACATCGACTCCATAAGAAAGAAGTCTGGTACCGGGAATTTTCATAAGCGCTTTTACTTGCGACACTTCAAAATAATTCCTCTTCCTAATCCGAGTAGGAGTGAGCTTACCTGCTTTGATGTAATTGTCCATGGTTCTGCGGCTGACGCGGAGCATTTGCATCACATCATAGGTGTCTACCCATTTAGAGGTGAATTCGCCAACAGGGTTTTTGAAGTTCTCGAAATCGGATCGAAATTCCTCCATTTGAGATCTCATGATTTTGAGCTCCTCAAAGAGCATTTCGAGGGTGACGGTTTTACTTT
>JACCDH010334357.1_pt1 | contig 27312 bp, 25 predicted proteins | sample 7442481 | NCBI WGS metagenome assembly JACCDH01 (sample SAMN15323433, study PRJNA562643) | freshwater metagenome | isolation source: river surface water | place: USA:Blue River Watershed | collected 2017-08-15 | reverse complement strand
TGCACGCCTGGTAGGTCGGTGAAGCGCACGTCTAGGAACTTGACATCATTTGCCTTGATGTACGCAATCACTTCGGACGCGGTCTTGAACATTGAATGCCCTCTCATAGGTAATGGGATAGCGGAACGCTCCCAAACCTAGCGGAGGTTTGTTTCGGGAATGTTAACCCTTGCGCTTTGGTGGGCGGACTTTCATCGGGTCAATACCCTTGGGGATGGGAAGTGCACCTGAGGCACCCAGGGCCTCTAGTCGATTGGTGACAGCAGTGACCTCAGCGCGAGTCATGCTCTTCTTGAGCTTGTAGACAGTCTTCAGTAGTAGGTGGAGTCGAATTCCATCGGCTTGTGAGACCTTGAGTTTGTGCACGGTTGCTCCGGGAGCCGCGCGATTAATCTTGCGCGCCTCGTCCTCGAGCATCTGGGAAACTCTGGCACCTGAACCCTCGGCGATTAGCACTACGCCAGCGGGGCCTACCATTCGGTAGACAGCCTCTTTGGTCTTACCGTTTATCGCAACCGGCATTGCGTTCGCACGCCATGAACGCCGAATCTGGCTGTCTAGAACCGCACCAACGGCTCCTGCCTGACCCTCGATTCGCATGTAGGCATTTCGCTCGGCGCGCTTTGACATGATGATCATGGCAATCAGGATCCCGGAGGTGGTTCCGGTGATACCCCAGAGCGCTAGAGACCAAGGGTTTCCAGAATCGATTACAAAACCAACACCGAGACCGGTACCCAGGGCTAGAAGAAAACCAAGTGCAGCCGCCCAGGCGCTTGAAGGATCTGACTTTGCGGTGATCTTGTACACCTGCATTAGCTGCTTGAAGCGACCAGGCGCTTTGTTTTTCTTCTCTTTAGGCACGTCAGTAGTTTAGTTAGGCAACCGCGGTTGCTTGGCTGAATTCGAGCTTGTCCGCAAGGTGTTTCAAATCTGCAGGAATCTCGCGCCCCTTGGCGATCATCGACTTGGCCCACAGTCTGCCCGCTCGGTAGCTACTCCTGACCAGAGGTCCAGCGAGCACTCCAAGGTATCCGAGCTCCTCGGCCTCTTTGGCTAGCGCGACAAACTCATCCGGCTTCACCCAGCGCTCAACGGGGGGGTGTCTAGGAGAGGGGCGCAGGTACTGAGTGATGGTGATGATGTCGGTGCCGGCGTCATAGAGGTCTTTCAGGGCCTGCGATACCTCCTCAAGCTCCTCACCCATGCCGAGAATTAGGTTGCTCTTAGTAACCATGCCAGCGTTGCGCGCCTGAGTGATTACATCGAGGGAACGCTCATAGCTAAAGGCAGGGCGAATGCGCTTGAAGATTCTTGGAACTGTCTCGACGTTGTGAGCGAATACTTCAGGTTTGGCGTCAAATACCTTTTGCAGTAGGTCAGGCTTGCCTGAAAAGTCCGGAACAAGGATCTCAACTCCAGTGCCGGGGGATTGCTTGTGAATTTGGCGAATTGTCTCAGCGTAGAGCCAAGCACCCTCATCCGGTAGGTCGTCTCTTGCAACACCGGTGACTGTCGCGTAGCGCAACTGCATCTGCTGAACCGATTCGCCAACACGTCTAGGTTCATCCGCATCGAATGCCGCCGGCTTACCGGTATCAATCTGGCAGAAGTCGCATCTTCTGGTGCATTGCGAGCCTCCGATTAGGAAGGTGGCCTCACGGTCCTCCCAGCACTCGAAGATGTTGGGGCAGCCAGCTTCCTGGCATACGGTGTGGAGCTCCTTGTCCTTCACGAGGGAGTGGAGCTGGCGGTACTCGGGACCCATTTTGGCGGTGGTCTTGATCCACTCCGGCTTGCGTTCGATGGGGACCTGGGAGTTTCTAACCTCAAGCCTCAGTAATTTACGCTCTGGCTTGTCGCTCATTTGGTATCTCTCCCATTTTCTGCACTACTAGGGTAGCTGCATCAGCAGGCGTGATGAGCCTTCCAGTAAGAATCGATAGCGTCGTGGTGGTTGCATCCGAGATCCCGCAGGCAACAATGTGCTCGTATGGATCGAGTGAGTTGTTGCAGTTCAATGCAAATCCATGCATTGTGACCTTCTCTGCAACGCGAATACCGATCGCGGCCACCTTCTGCGTTCCAAGCGGAGTCTCGACCCATACACCGGTTCTTCCTGCGACCCGGGTTCCCTCGACCCCAAATTCTGCAATCACGTCGATTAGAACCTGCTCGAGGTATCTGACGTATCCAACAACATCGATCGGCTGGGGGAGTCTCATGATTGGATAGCCGATTAGTTGACCGGGACCGTGCCAGGTGATTTTTCCTCCACGGTCGGTTTCTACGAACTCACTGCCATCATCTGGCAGCTCGTGAGCCTCGGTTCTTTTTCCCGCCGTGTAAACGCTGGAATGCTCCAGTAGCAGCACGGTGTCAGGCGCTGTGCCTTGCACCACCTCGCGGTGAAGATCCCTTTGGAGTGCGAGACCATCACCGTAGGAAACAAAGTTCGGATCTAGGCCGACCGTTCTAAATTCAGGCATGTGTCTAGGCCCAACTTCTCAACAGGGCTAATGATTCCGCCGCTGGCTTTCGAAATTGAATCGAGTATTGGGTTATGAAACCAATCAAGTTCAGAGTCCTAAACCGTTGCATCGTTGTATTTGGAAACCCGTTCCTAATCGAGGAAGTGGAGATAAGAAAAACGCCCAGGGGGTCCTGGGCGTTCTATCTAGATTCCTAGATTGGCCTCGAAAGCTCCGGCCTCTAGTCTTGCCTTGACATCGGTGAGGAACCTCGAAGCATCTGCGCCATCGATGGTCCTGTGGTCGTAAGACAAAGCTAGGTAAACCAAAGAGCGGATCGCAATCGACTCGTTGCCCTCCGCGTCCGTAACAACAGCTGGACGCTTAGTCACGATTCCAGTTCCAAGAATGGCCGACTGTGGGAGGAAAACCACAGGGGTGTCAAACAAGGCACCACGTGAGCCGGTGTTGGTCAGAGTGAAGGTTCCACCCGAGAGCTCATCTGGCTTCAGCTGGTTGTTCCTGGTGCGGTCAGCAAGGTCAGAAATCTGCTGTGCAATCTGGGCGATGTTCAATGAACCGGCACTGCGGATCACTGGGGTCAGCAAGCCGCGCTCAGTGTCAACAGCAAAACTGATGTTCTCGGTTGGGTGATAAACAATGCTGTCACCGTCAACCGAGGAGTTGATCTTCGGGTGGGCAGCCAAAGCCTCAGCGGCAGCGAGGGTAAAGAAAGGCATGAAGTTGAGCTTCACGCCAGTCTTCTGGACAAACTCTGCCTGAACGCGCTTGCGAAGATTAGCAATACGAGTGACATCAACCTCGACAACGGTGGTCAGCTGAGCTGTCTGCTGCATGGAGGCAACCGCACGCTCTGCAAGGACCTTGCGCAATCGACTCATTGGCTCGGTGGTGCCGCGAAGCGGTGATGGAGCAGCAGGTGTGTGGGTAACAGCTGCAGTAACCGGGGACGACACTGGAGCAGCAGGGGATCCCGCAGCTAGAACGTCTTCCTTGCGAATGCGGCCGCCAACTCCGGTGCCACGAACATTCGCAAGGTTTACACCCATGTCGTTCGCTAGCTTGCGAACAATTGGAGTCACGTAGTTAGGGTCAGACTCGTTTGGCTCCGAAACCACAGGGGCTGACACGACTGGTGCGGTAACCACTGGGGCGGCAACAGGCGCAGCTACTGGAGCGGCAACAGGAGCGGCAACAGGAGCAGCTACCGGTGCCGGGGGAGCCGCGACCACTGGGGTCTCGACCACCGGTGCAACCGGTGCTGGCTCAGCTGGAGCGGCAGCAACCGGTGCTGGCACATCGGCAACCGGAGCCGGGGCGGCAGCACCCTCACCGACGATTGCAAGAACTGCACCAACAGCCACGGTCTCGTCTTCTTGGACAAGAATCTGCTGCACCACACCGGCGAATGGCGATGGGATTTCAGTGTCGACCTTGTCGGTTGAGACCTCAACTAGCGGCTCATCAACCGCAACAGTGTCGCCGACCTTCTTGAGCCAGCGAGTGACAGTTCCCTCGGTTACTGACTCTCCAAGTGCTGGAAGTACTACTTCGCTCATTGTTGTTGATCCCTTCTAAACCTAAGCGTGTGCGTGAAGTGGCTTGCCGGCGAGTGCTAGGTGTGCCTCGCCGATGGCCTCGTTCATGGTTGGGTGTGCGTGTACAAGTGGGGCAACGTCCTCTGGGTAAGCCTCCCAGTTCACAATGAGCTGAGCCTCACCAACCTGCTCACCGGCCCTGGAACCAATCATGTGGAAGCCAACAACCGGTCCGTTCACCTGGCGAATCAACTTGATTACACCGGCGGTGCCGAGAATGTTGCTCTTGCCATTTCCTGCAAGGTTGTATTCGTAGGTCGATACCTGATCCGCACCAAACTTTTCCTTAGCCTGTGCCTCGGTTAGACCAACGGATGCGATTTCCGGCTCGCAGTAGGTAACTCGAGGAATACCCCACTCGTTTACTACCACTGGGTTTAGACCAGCAATCTCTTCGGCAACGAAGATTCCCTGCATAAAGCCGCGGTGTGCCAGCTGTAGGCCAGGAACAATGTCTCCAACTGCGTACACGCCAGGGAGATTGGTTGCGAGGCGCTCGTTGGTTAGAACAAAGCCGCGGTCCATTGCCACGCCCTGCTCCTCGTAGCCAAAACCTGTGGCGTTAGGTGCACGACCTACAGCCACCAGAAGAAGGTCCGCCGAAATCTGCTCACCGTTTTCAAGCTCAACGGTCACAGAGGTTGGACCCTGGCTAACGCTCTTGAACTTGTTGCCCAGCTTGAAGTCAATTCCGCGCTTGCGGTAGGCACGCTCTAGACCCTTGCTCATGCTTGGGTCCTCATTTGGCACCAGTCGGTCAAAGCCTTCGATGATTACGACCTCTGCTCCAAAAGAGCGCCAGATCGATGCGAACTCAACACCGATTACACCGCCACCAAGGATCGCGACCTTGTTTGGAATCCAGTCCATCTGTAGGGCCTGGTCGGAGGTGATAACGCGACCGCCGATCTCAATACCCAGGGTCTTGGTAACCGAACCGGTTGCAAGTACAACGTTCTTGCCGGTGTAGCTCTCGGCACCGACGGTTACAGTCTTAGGACCGGTCAGTCGTCCCTCACCAGTTACGAAGGTGATGTTCTTTGATGAAACAAGTCCGGTTAGACCCTTGTACAGCTTGTCGACGATCGAGTCGCGGTACTTATTGACAGCGCTCATGTCGATGCTCTGGAAGGTAGCGTTCACTCCGAAGTGTGAGGCTTCCTTAGTCACATCCGCGACCTCTGCCGAGTGAAGCAGTGCCTTGGTTGGAATACAACCGCGGTGAAGACAGGTGCCCCCGAGTTTGTCCTTTTCGATGAGGGCAACGCTCATGCCCAGCTGAGCGGCGCGAAGGGCTGCAGCGTAACCGCCGCTTCCACTTCCAAGGATGACGAGGTCGAAATCGTGATTAGCCATTAATTAGAGCTCCAAAGTCGGCGAAACGGCTTAAGCCTACTACTGTGCAAGCTGCCTAGCGAGTTCGATCAGGGTTCTGATCATGATGCCGGAGGCACCCTTAGGAATTACTCCGTAAGGTGCTGCGTCGTTGTTTGCAGGACCAGCGATGTCCAGATGGGCCCAGGAGGCGTCCTTGGATACGAAATCGGTTAGGAATTGAGCCCCGACCATCATTCCGCCAGCTCGGTTACCAATCTTGACGTTAGCTAGATCTGCGATCTCGCTGTCCAGAATGGTTCTCAGCTCTGGCGGTAGCGGCATCTCCCACAGCAACTCGTTTACCGTGTTAGCGGCCGAAAGCGTTAGCTTCACAGCCTCGCCGTAGCCCATAACTCCGGCATAGCGGTCTCCCAGCGCGATTCTGGCTGCACCGGTGAGGGTCGCCACATCAATGATGTGATCAGGGTTCTGCTCGGACGCCAGTGAGAGACCGTCGGCAAGCACCAGACGACCTTCGGCGTCGGTGTTCAGCACCTCGACAGTCTTCCCATTGCGGATGGTGATTACGTCTCCAGGGCGGGTTGCCGAACCGGAGGGCATGTTCTCTGCCAAGCACATATAAGCGGTGACATCTACTTTTAGACCAAGGGTCGAGATACCAAGGATTGCGCCCAAAACCGTGGCACTTCCAGCCATGTCGTACTTCATTCCGACCATTCCCTCGGCCGGCTTCAAAGAGAGTCCACCGGTGTCGAAGGTAATTCCCTTACCGACCAGGGCAACGTGCTTACCGCCACCACGGTAGCTGAGCTTCACAAGCCTTGGCGGACGAACCGATCCCTTTCCTACCGAAAGGATTCCGCCGCATCTCTCCTGCTCAAGCTTTACCTCATCCCAGACCTCGACCTCAATCGGAAGCCCAGTCGCGAGAGTCTTGGCCTCCTGGGCCAACTTGTCCGGCCAAAGTTCATTTGCAGGCAGGTTGATTAGCTCTCTGATTGCCACAATTTGCTGCGCAATCTTGCTCGTTGCACTTAGGTCTGTTCCCAAAAGCGCCTCGGGAACCACAATCTCAAAAGTCTGAGGCTCTGTCTTTGACTTCTTGAATCGGGTTGGCGTTTTTCCGCCGAGCAAAATTCCCTCAGCTAATTCGTGAAGCTGTTGTACCGAGGAGATCTCTGCTAGTACCGAGATGTTGCCGATAGCCTCACGTCGCACAACAGCCCCGAAATCACGAAGCGAGAGATCGTTACCTCCAACTACCAAAACAGCGCCCTTTGGACCAGGCACCTTTGCGGCAGAGCCGGAGGTTGCCTTTGCACCAAATGCGGTAAGCGCATCTGCGGTTGGAGCAAATTCAGACGCTACTGGCTCAAATCCGCTATCGGAATAACGAGCCGCGAAGGTTGATTGGGATGGGGAAGTTACCAAAGAAATCGAAGTCATGTCGAAAAGCTTAGGTGGGTTAGTATCGGCTTATGAGTGCTTTGTATCGTGTCCTTGCACCGACTGAGGAATTGACCGGACTCCCGATGCTTGCGATGCTTACTGGCTTCACAGATGCAGGATCGTCAATCAACCAGCTCTCTGGCCACCTGTTCGCAAACCTCGAGTCCGAACTCGTAATCAGCTTCAACAACGACGAACTTCTTGACTATCGCTCCAGAAGGCCCGTGCTCTTTTTTGAGAAGGACCACATTGAGTCCTATGAGCCAGCCGAGCTCGGCATTTATCTCATGCGAGATGAAGCAGATCAGCCTTTTCTTCTTCTGGACGGATATGAACCGGATTTTCGCTGGGAGGCTTTCTCCGAGGCGATTGCCGACATTTGCCAGGACCTCGAATTGACATCGTTCACCTGGGTGCACTCAATTCCTTTCCCGCTGCCGCACACTCGTCCGATTGGAGTGACGGTCTCGGGCAATCGCAAAGACTTGATTGAGCGTTTCTCAGAGTGGAAACCGCAAACCCAGGTTCCTGGAAACATTGTTCATCTACTGGAGTACACCCTGACCAAGGCAGATTTCGATGTCGCGGGGTTTGTGCTGTTAGTTCCGCACTACCTCGCCGACAATGAGGTTCCGGGGGCCGCAGTGGCTGGATTAGAGCTGATCAGTGCCGCGACTGGGCTCGTATTCCCGTCTGATGAGCTTCGGGATTCAGCAGCCAAATTCCTTCAGAAGGTCAACCTTCAGCTCGAGGACAACGCGGAGCTGGCGAAGTTGGTGGCGACTTTGGAAAGCAGTTACTCCTCAAAGGATGGTCCTGCCAGAGCGCCCATCGGAAAGCCTTCGGCTGAGCCTCCAAGTGCAGATCAGCTAGCCGAGGAGCTCGAGAACTACCTAGCCGCCATGCGGCGAACCGGTGAGGACCAGGAATAGATTCGCGAAAATCAGCGTTCTAAATTGTGAAATGGTCACATCCGTGACATAATTTGCGCCTAAACCCTTTCAGGTCTTGCGACTTGACAAGGGTTTAAAGTCTGCCCAAAAAAGAGGTTTATCATCGCAACTATCTCCAAGGCCAAAGCCAAGGCCGAAAAGGCTCCTAAGAAGTCGAAGGCTGTTGCTGACTTGCCTGAGGGCGATGAGGAAGACGATGAAGAAGTTGAACTTGAGCCGGTAGAGGACATCGTTGCTGAGGCACAAGATGCAGTAGACCTCACAGTCGAGGACGAGGCAAAAGAGGAACTGGCCACCGAGTCAATTCAGCTGCCAGCAGATGTCTTAGTTCTAAGCAACGATGACGATGACATCCCGGTTCAGAACCTAACCATCTCTGGTGCTACCGCTGACCCAGTCAAGGATTACCTCAAGCAAATCGGTAAGGTTGCCCTTCTCAATGCTGAGCTTGAGGTTGAACTCGCTAAGCGCATCGAAGCCGGCCTGTTCGCCGAGGAGAAGCTGTCTCTAGCCAAGAACCTCTCACCCCAGGACCGCAGAGATCTGACCTGGGTAGTGAAGGATGGACAGCGAGCGAAGAGTCACCTCTTGGAAGCCAACCTGCGCCTAGTTGTCTCACTCGCTAAGCGCTACACCGGGCGTGGAATGCAATTCCTTGATCTGATTCAGGAGGGAAACCTCGGTCTGATTCGTGCGGTCGAGAAGTTTGACTACACCAAGGGCTACAAGTTCTCCACCTACGCAACCTGGTGGATCAGACAGGCGATCACCAGAGCCATGGCCGACCAGGCTCGCACCATTCGAATTCCGGTTCACATGGTCGAGGTCATCAACAAGCTTGCTCGCGTTCAGCGCCAGCTATTGCAGGACCTTGGTCGCGAACCAACCCCTGAAGAGCTTGCAGCGGAATTGGACATGACGCCCGAGAAGGTTGTCGAGGTTCAGAAGTACGGTCGTGAGCCAATCTCTCTGTCCACACCACTGGGTGAGGATGGAGACAGTGAGTTTGGTGACCTGATTGAGGACACCGAGGCAGTTGTACCTGCTGATGCAGTCGGCTTCACAATGCTGCAGCAGGAACTCGAGCGAGTCTTGGATTCGCTTCACCCCCGAGAAGCTGGCGTCATTCGCTCCCGCTTCGGCTTAGGTGATGGAGTTCAGATGACCCTAGATCAGATCGGTGAGAAGTTCGGCGTGACTCGCGAACGAATCCGACAGATCGAGTCCAAGACCATGTCAAAACTTCGCCACCCTTCCCGCTCCCAGCTGCTTCGGGACTACCTGGATAGCTAGTTGCGCACCGTTGCTGCGATGCTGCTGGGCAAAGCTGCCCGGTTCCTACTGAGGCTGGTTAGGCGCGGTGGGGGATCGGCATTACCCGGAACAATCGCTTTCAAAATCCAACCAAAGCTCCTTGCAAAGGCTATTGAGTCAGCCCCGCTGGGCTTGATAGCGGTTTCTGGAACTGCCGGCAAGAGCACGACCACAAAAGCAATCGTCGAGCTCCTTCGCGCCAAAGGGCTTGCGGTGTTCACAAATCCATCTACCGCGAACATCAAACAGGGGCTATACGCGGCCGTGCTTCAGTTTGGCAACTGGCGAGGCAGGATCAAAGCAGATGTCGTGGTGTTGGAACTCGATGAGGGCCATGGTGCAGCCCTGATTGACGTGTTGAAGCCAAGAATCACTGTGTTGACAAACGTCCTGCCTGATCAGCTCGATCGGTTTGTTGATCCTGAATTCGTGCAGCAGAAACTGGAGCGCATTGCGAGGGCTAGCAGCAAGGTGGTTCTCAACACGGATGACCCGAATCTGCTTGAGATAGCGACAGATTTGAATGTGATCGGTTACGGCCTGGCCCGCTCCTTCGAGGATGACAGGCCAGAATACGCAATCAATTACTCGCAGCCCGCTCGAATTGCACCGAAATTTGAGGTGCAGCGAATCGAAGATGCATCGGCGGAGATTACAAGCGGCGATACTCATTACTTTGTCAAGCTTCCAGCTGCCGGTGCTCACCAAGCACTCAACATCGCGGCCGCAATCGCCGCGGTATCGGAATTAAGTGAGATAAGTGCAGATCTCATTGAGCAGACGCTTGAAGCCATGCCTCCGGTCTTTGCCAGAGACGAAATGGTCGAGCTCGCGAGCAGGCAGGTTCGCCTAATGCTGGTCCAGAACTTCGTTTCCTTCAATCTAAATTTGGAGAACATAAGTGGAACCGAGAGTCCACTGATGCTGATGGCGGGATCCGACATCCATGATCCGAGCTGGCTCTGGAATGTTGATTTCTCAAGGCTGCGCAGGGTCGATGTGGTCGGTGGCCTGAATGCCTACGACCTTGCCTTGGTACTTAGCTACAACAATGTTGAAATCGGCACGGTGATTCAATCGCCTCAGGATGCGGCAGATTACTTTTTGACCCTCCCCGGCGACCAGCCAACAATTTTGTTCTCGGCAGATGCAATGCGTAGAACTCGAAGACACCTGGGGTTGGCGAAATGATTTCACTTTCGAGTTTTGAACCTGAGCTATTCAATCGAAATGCAGATCAGGGCAATTTGCAGGTGCTTCGCAAGCAGCTTCAGTGGCGCGGTGTGGAATTCGAGGAGCAGCGCGAATTCAACATTGAAGCCGACTTTGTTCTGATTGGCGATGCATTCAACGCGGTGACAAAGCACTATCAGGGCCAGCTGCTTGAACTTGTACCGATGCTTGAGAAAAGGCTTGAGTTGGGGCGGCCGACCTTGCTGGTGGGTTCGAGCTACGAATTCTTCCTAGGTGCTGTGCACGGACTTCCTACGACCACGCGCGGGGAGCGAAGAAGTGAGTTTCGCAAGGTGTCTTATGGCGACTTGAGCGCTTTTGGCTACCGCAACACAGACCTGAATGGCCAAGACCTTTTTGTAAGAGGCGCTTTCATCGGTACAACACTCTTTGGACCGGTTCTTGCGAAGTCTCCAGATTTGCTGAACACGATTCTTGATGGCCTGGGCGTTGAGGCAAAACTTGATGAATCAATGCAGAAACGTCTGGACGGCTATCTAGCAGAGGTGATCAGGACCTCTAGCGCTGGCTGAGTTCGCTTGACTGGTCGTGCCAGTTGATCGAGATTGGCTGAAGCTTCTCTTTATTGGCGTTGCCGTGGTGTGCACAGAACAGCAGTTCGCCAATCTCCAACTCAACGCGGATGTAGGCCTGCGCTCCACATACATCGCAACGATCGGTGGCTACTAACTTCTCAACTGTGTTTTCCATCGCGACTATTGAAACACGGAAGCAGGCGAGATTTGCTTGATTTACCTTCAGTTTCGCTATCTGCGAAGTGGCAGCAGGGCTCTATCGAACCCATCGGTTAGCGTTGCCCAGTGGAAAACTACTCAGCACGCCATCTTTCGGTCCTAGAGGGCCTTGAAGCCGTTCGCAAGCGTCCTGGTATGTACATCGGTTCAACCGATGGTCGTGGTTTGATGCACTGCCTCTGGGAGATCATCGACAACTCGGTGGACGAGGCATTGGCCGGATACGGCAAAGAGATCCGAGTCACCGCACATGAGGACGGATCGATTGAGGTTCAGGATTTTGGTCGAGGCATCCCAGTAGACATCGAGCCTCGAACTGGACTCTCCGGTGTTGAGGTGGTCTTCACCAAGCTGCACGCCGGTGGAAAATTCGGTGGCGGCTCGTATGGAGCCTCTGGAGGCCTTCACGGTGTTGGTGCTTCGGTAGTAAATGCGCTCAGCGCGCGCCTTGATGTTGAGGTTAACCGCGATGGCCAGACCTGGGGCATGTCATTTAGGCGTGGTGAACCCGGTAAGTTCTCTGGCCCAGCTCCAGATTCGGAATTCAACGCATTTGAAGATGGCTCCGAGCTAGCCAAGTTGGGCAAGATTGCCAAGGGAGTAACCGGCACCAAGGTTCGCTACTGGCCAGATAAGCAAATCTTCGAGCAGTCAGCAGCGTTCTCCCTCGAGGACCTCAAGGGCAGACTGAACCAAACCGCATTCCTAGTCCCTGGGCTCAAGCTAACGGCCGAGGACAAACGAACGGGAGTTCGCCTCGAATTCGCCTTTGAAGGTGGCATCTCTGAATATGTCGAGCACCTGAGTCAAGACCAGGCGGTAGTCCCAACCAAGCGCATCTCAGAAGTCGCGTCCTTCAAAGAGACGGTTCCAGTGCTGGATGAATCCGGCTCCATGGTGTCCAAAGAGGTAGAGCGCGAGTGCAAGGTCGAGATCGCCCTTCGCTGGGGTGTCGGTTTCGATACCGAGATCCGCTCCTTCGTCAACATCATCTCGACTCCTAAGGGCGGAAGCCACCAAGCCGGTTTTGAGCTTGGACTACTGAAATCGGTCAGAAGTGCAATCGAGGCCAACTCAAGAAAACTCAAGGCCAATGGGCTCAAGGTGGAGCGCGAGGATGTCGTAGCCGGCCTGACTGCCGTTGTGACCGTGAGCTTGCCCGAGCCCCAGTTTGAGGGTCAAACCAAGGAAACTCTGGGCACACCAGCTGTAAAGCAGATCGTTGCAAACGCAGTATCTAGGTACCTGGACTCATTCCTATCGGGAAGCATTCGTGGCACAAAACAGGAGGCCGAAAAGCTTCTCGAAAAAATCGTCAATGAGGCTAAGGCCCGGATCTCGGCTCGCACGCTCAAGGACACTCAACGCCGAAAGAATGCCCTCGAATCTTCCTCGCTGCCTACGAAGCTTGTGGACTGCAGAGCGAGCGCAACAGAAGGATCCGAACTCTTCATCGTTGAAGGAGACAGCGCATTAGGCACCGCAAAGCTTGCTCGCGACTCGAAGTTTCAAGCGCTCTTGCCTATCCGAGGAAAGATTCTGAATGTTCAGAAAGCTTCAATCTCGGACATGCTCTCTAACGCCGAGTGCGCGTCGATAATCCAGGTTGTTGGTGGGGGATCGGGTCGCACATTTGACCTTGAACAGGTTCGCTACGAGAAGATCATTCTGATGTCGGATGCCGATGTTGATGGGGCTCACATCAGAACCCTGTTGCTCACGCTGTTTTTCCGCTACATGCGTCCACTTGTCGAGGCTGGTCGGGTTTACGCAGCCGTTCCACCCCTGCATCGCGTGATGGTGCAAAACGGACGAAGTAAAGAACCGATCTATACATATTCTCAGCAGGAGCTAACAGACCTTTTGCAGCGACTAGATAAGCAGGGTAAGAGTTACCTGCAGCCAATCCAGCGCTATAAGGGTTTGGGTGAAATGGATGCCGACCAATTGGCAGAGACCACCATGCAGCCTCACAACCGCACACTTCGCCGCATAACAGCTAGTGACGCGGCAATCGCTGAGGAAATGTTTGAGCTACTCATGGGTTCTGACGTTGCCCCTCGCAAGGATTTCATCATCGATGCAGCAGACGACTTTGATCGAGAGAAGATCGACGCTTAGTAGTGCGATCTAGAAACCAGAGCCGATGTATCTTTCGAGCTTCTGGCCACTTGAGTCACGCTTTGCATCCAGTGGAAGCTGAGGGAGTGGGTTGCCATCAAGGTCAAACAACATTCCAGCCTCAAGAACAGCAGCGAAATAAAGCTGATCCTCACCCTTTAGGAAGCGCTGGGACCGGACTCCCATGGCCGCGCGTCCCTTCCGAGGAATCTCGCTCAGCGGAGATATCTTCCCTGCACCGGGATCAGTGTCGCCAAGTGCAACAGAAAGGTTTGCAGCAGTTGCGAGGTAACCATCTGACTTGGCAACGCCAAAATAGATTGCCCTCGAATTCTCAACATTGATACCGGCCATTCCCGAGGCCGGAAGACCCTGCGGCCGGACCGCGCTGGCCGCAAAAATAAGCACATTCGCTTCCTGGGTAACAAATACAAGTTCATCGGTATCGCTGGCTTGAGCGACGCCGATTACCTGGTCAAGCTCTTTCAGTGCAATCAGTGAAACCGAGTCACGATCAGGCAGTGGCCCGACAACTCGCTTGACCGTGCCCTGGGATGTGCCGAGCGCGTAAGTGGTGTCCGTTGCCCATGGCATGAAACCAACCACCTTGCTTCCAGTTCCTAGGAACTCGGTTGCTTCAGGAACCGCTCCCGATACACCAGGGGAATAGTTCGGCAGATCAGATATGTGAACCCGGACAGCATCACCGGCATCGGTAACGAATCCGATGTCGCTTCTCGTGGTGCTATCAAACAGCTTTTTGCCGATAGCAAGCTCCAGCTCACCCGCATAGCGGAAGACGCCACCGGTTGGCGAGAGATAAATGCTCGTTGGCTCATCGCTGAGCTCCTGAACCACGACTCGGGCCCGAGTCTGAACCTGGATTCCACTGGCATCAACCAGTTGAGTTCTGCGGTCATCTCCGTAGCTGTCACTGACCTGCTGCAGCTCTTTGGAAACCAGGTTTCGCATCAACTGCTCTGATGCCAAGAGTCTTGTGAGCTCCTCGATTTCACGGCGCAGTTCATCGGCCTCAGTCTCGAGCTCAATCACCGAGAATCGAGTGAGTCTGCGTAGCCTGAGCTCGAGAATGTGATCAGCCTGCAAAGTTGACAGATCGAAGATTTGCATCAGTCGAGTTCGAGCAGACTCCACCGTGTCCGAGGTCCTAATGACCTCAATAACCTCATCAATGTTCAAAACAGCAATCTGCAGTCCTTCTAGAAGGTGCAAACGAGCGCTCTTGCGATCCTTGCGATTGCGACTGCGGCGCTTTACAACCTCAAGTCGATGCAGGATGTAGACCTCTAGGAGCTCCTTCAAGGAAAGCTGCTTTGGGCGCCCCTCAACCAGAGCCACATTGTTCACGCCAAAGTTCTCTTCAAGTGGAGTGAACTTATAGAGGGCTTCGATAACGCTTGCTGGGTCAAAACCGGTCTTTAGCTCGATCACAAGCTTTAGACCATTCTCTCGATCCGTAAGGTCAACAACGTCGTGGATGCCCTCGAGCTTTTTGGCATTGACCGCATCACGAATTCGATCAATGACTCGTTCTGGGCCGACCTGGTAAGGAAGTTCGGTGACAACGAGACCGGTTCGTCTAGGACCTACATTTTCGACACTGATCTTGGCCCGCATGCGGAAGCTACCGCGACCGGTTTCGTAGGCCTCGGTCAATGTCTCGCCAACTAGGGCTATTGCTCCCGAGGGCAGATCCGGCCCCGGCAAGACTTTCATGATCTCTGATAGTTCTGCCGCTGGGTTCTGAATCAATAGCTGAAGTGCTGCCACAACCTCCCGTAGGTTGTGGGGTGGCATGTTCGTTGCCATGCCAACAGCGATACCCGCAGCACCGTTAACCAAGAGATTAGGAAAGGCCGCCGGTAAAACACTTGGCTCGGTTAGCTGAGCGTCGTAGTTGGGAACGAAATCGACAACGTCCTCATCTAAAGACTCATTGAGCAAAAGTGATGATGGAGCTAGCCGCGCCTCCGTGTAGCGAGCCGCGGCAGGGCCATCATCCAAACTTCCAAAGTTTCCATGCCCATCAATAAGTGGCAATCTAAGACTGAAGTCTTGAGCCATGCGGACTAGGGCATCATAGATGGCACCATCGCCGTGGGGATGGAGCTTACCCATTACCTCGCCAGTTACACGGGCCGACTTCACATGGCCACGATCGGGCCTGAGACCCATTTCACCCATTTGATAGACGATTCTTCGCTGTACCGGCTTTAGGCCATCCCTGGCGTCAGGGAGCGCTCGTGAATAGATAACCGAATATGAGTATTCGAGGAAGCTCTCGCGCATTTCTTTAGAGACGTCTACGTCAATAATGCGTTCGTTGGACTGCGTCATATTCCTCGGTGTGTAAAACTTCTACGGTGCCCACGACTCTACCTCCAGTACCCAAGGGACTTGGGAGCATCAGGCATGTGTTCAAATCTGCTCTCTCAGCGGTCCTGTCTGAGCGCTCCGAGCTTGGTTTCAAGCCAAGAAACAAGGTGCTTGTCATCTTTATAGATGGCCTTGGCTTTCAAAACCTAAAGGCAGCGGCAGGTCATGCTCCGTTTCTCTCTGCTAATGCGGCGAAGGGGCAAATACTTCAGGCGGCTTTCCCGTCCACAACGAGCGTGAACATCACGGCCTTTGCCACCGGTCTGAGACCAGGCGAGCATGGCATCATCGGTCACGTTGTGAGGGACTCCTACTTTGGCCACAGCATCAATCTTCTGAATGGCTGGACCGAAGAGACTGACCCCACGAAGTGGCAACCGGCTGAGACCATCTCTGAACAGGCGCTAACCCGAGGTGTTGTAACAAACGTCATCTCATCGAGTGACTACAAAGACACCGGATTCACTAGGGCCACCATGAGAGCGGTTCGTTTTCACGAAGCGAATGAGCTCGATGAGCGCTTCGATACGGCACTGAATATCCTTAGCAATAGCGAGCGTTCGATCAATTACCTCTACATCCAGGAGCTGGATCAGCTTGGCCATGTCAAGGGTTGGGAATCCGCGGAATGGCGCAATCTACTGGAGAGGATCAACGGCCTTGTTGAGAGCTTTAGCAAAAAGCTACCTGCCGACTCCGGTTTGGTTATCACAGCCGACCACGGGATGCTCGACACTGCTGATTCAAAACGCATTGAGTTGGCAGACGTCCTTGACTCGGTAGGTGTTCAGTTTGTTGGTGGTGACACCCGAGGTATGTATCTGTACCTAGCTCCAGAGCAGGATTCTGGAAGAGCCCTGCGGGAGCTCGAAGGCTCACCATTTTTCACAGCACACCCAATTGAACAATTAGTCGATGCCGGAATCTACGGCGAGATCGGAGAGCGGGCCCACGCGAGACTTCCCGATTTGGTGCTGTTGGCTAAGGGCTCAAACACGCTCTACCACGAGCGATTTTCAAAGCCTCGGTCGTATCGAATGATCGCTCACCACGGTGGCCTAACCGCTCAGGAACTACAGATCCCCTTGATCAGAATCAACATCTGAGTTGGTTCCGAGGACAATTTCATCCCAGCTTGGCAGCGAAGCACGACCCTTTGCACTAGCTGGTTTGATTTGAGTTGCTGCTCTTCTGGCGCGAAGCTCTTCAACTAAGTCGTGAACCGAGGCAGCGGGTTCGCTGTCAGTTGGCTCCTCAGGGGCCGAATCCTTCACAGGCGGAAGTGCAGCTTCAGCCACTGCAGGCTGCGAAACCGGGGGAGCTACGCGAATCATTTCGCGCTCGCTAGATATGGACTTAGCGAGCTCCTGGGCCGCTGGACTCACCGGATCGATCACTCTGGTCTTTGGGTCGAAGTGCCACTTGAGGCTTGTCCCAGCGGTGAGTACCCACTTGTCTGCCGGCTTAGTGATTTCGAACTCTGGGTTTGGATAGGTTGCAGCGACTAATTCACCGAAGTCCTGCATGCGATTTCCATGTGAAACCTTGGTGGTGAGAGCCTGCTGCAGTACAAATCTCAGCTCGTCCAGAATCGGTGCCGCAAATGGCATCACAGCCTCAAGCGGGACATTGAATTCCGCAGCAATCTGCTCAGGCTTTTTTCCAGATCGAACTGCAGACTGAACATCCTTGGGGGAGACACCCGAAGAGGTGATCTGTGGAATGCGCTTTACTGCCTCGCGAAGTGAGTCGTCAATCACCACTCTGGCACGATCCCCGGACTCAGTCTCAAAGATGAGGAAGTCGCTCTCGCGGTTGATAAACCTTAGCTCCATGTCAAAGCCTCCATGCCTGAAGTTTCCCACCTCAAAACTGAACCTGGCGGCATCTAACTCGGTGAGTTTCCAGAGAGAATTCACCGCTCGGCGTTTCTAACTTGCATTTCTATTGGCTCTAGGGCATGCTTCACGCCGAGGAATGGAAAGGGATGCTCAATGGCTACTGATTACGACGCTCAGCGTAAAAACGATGACGATACGGAATCTTTAGAAGCAATCAAGGAGCGAATTCCCTCCAAGCCGAGCCTAAGTGAAGACGATGTTGACAATGTGGATTCGTTTACAATCCCAGATGTCGTAAATGAAGAGCTCGAAGTGGTTATCCTGCCGCTCCAGGACAACGAATTCACCTGTATGAGCTGCTTCCTAGTTAAGCCTCAAAACCAGATGGCGAGTAAGTCCAAGCTAGGCCCGATTTGCACCGAGTGCGCTAACTAACTGCTCTCCCCGTCTTGTTGAAATCAAGATGTATGGGGTTGGGTCATTCGGATCCGCAATCTCGATTTTCACCAGTCGCGAAACATCGCCCCTGAGCATCAGGCGAGCATTGGCGTTGAGCCCGGGGCCTCTTGCAAATCTAGATTCCTCTTCACTTAGGGCAGTGACCTCACCAATTGCGCTTAGCGGAATTCGAAACCGCCCTGCTATCAAATAATCCCCGGCGACCTCGATCTTAGGAGCGTGGCTCGTGGCTAATGCTGTGAGCGACAGCCCAACAATTGCCGAGAGCACAATTGCCAGCTCTAAGCCAAAGGGGAGCGCTGCTAACAAAACCATCGGGACCGCCAGCGATAAGGCCAGATAGGTCGTAGGGGCAGGGAGCACTCGCTCAGAAAAAGCATCTTTCACTCAAATAGATTACGCTGACGGGGTGAATTTAGATGTTCTTCTAATCGCTGAGCCAGGCTTCGAGCCCAGCTATGCAAAACCTGGCGACGCAGGTGCAGACCTGAGGTCCACAGAGAGTTTGACCCTAGCCCCTGGGCAGCGTGCGCTAGTGAAAACAGGTGTGCGAATTGCAATGCCCGATGGTTATGTCGGTCTTGTCCATCCCAGATCGGGCCTGGCTGCAAAGCACGGGATCACTGTTTTAAACACCCCTGGCACGGTTGACGCTGGCTACCGCGGTGAACTGATGGTCACTCTTATCAACACCTCAGACGAGGAGTTTCAGATCACTCGGGGCGACCGCATCGCGCAGCTTCTATTCCAGCGCGTTGAGCGCGCAACCTTTCATCCGGTGACGGAGTTGCCTGAGAGCGCCAGAGGCGAAACTGGCTTTGGATCCTCAGGAAGAAACTAGATGGCAAAGCTAGAGCCCGCAGACCGCCTGGAGAATGGCCCATTCGATATTGAAGAGATCGGTGTTCTCACCCCCTACCTTGATTTTGGATCGCTACGAATCTCTCCAATGGCCGGAGTGACGATCAAGGCAGACGTAGATGATCAGAGCAAGCGAATCGTTTCGCTTTCGCTGGAACTTGACGGTCATAGGTTGCAGGTCCAAGCTTTTGCCGCGACCAAGTCAGACGGACTCTGGGAATACACGATGAACGCCATCGCCAAGGGAATTGCCGAGCAAAATGGCCTCGCCGAGGTAATCCAGGGTGTTTTGGGACCTGAACTACGGGTTCAGACCTCAGTGACCGAGAATGGCAATCGATTCCTCCGTGAATCCCGTTTCATCGGAGTGGACGGACCACGCTGGTTTTTGCGCGGCGTTCTCACCGGACCGGAGATCTATCAGCCGGACACCTACCTGAAATTGATTGGCCTATACCGATCGGTTGCGGTAAATCGCGGAGATAGCGCCCTACCTCCAGGCGAGCTGTTACCAATTACCCTCCCTACCGCGAATGAGTAACCAGGAAAACGTCGCGAAACGGCTTGGCCTTTCGAAAGAGGGCGACGAGCTCGCCCTAACCTCACAGTCGCTTCTCGCATCAATCGGTGGGGTGCTAGGCATCTTGGAAGCAGTTCTTCCCGCTACGGCATTCTCTATCACTTACGCCTTTACTCGATCCGCACTCGCTGCTGTGATTGCGGCCGTAGGGCTTTCAATTGTTTTTATCGTTATTCGCCTGGTCCAGAGAAAATCGCTGATGCAGGCTCTGGTCGGACTACTGGCGGTGGGGTTGGCGGCGTTTTTAGCGCTTCGTGATGGCGGGCAAGCTGCTGACTACTTCGTTCCCGGCTTTATCACAAACGCTAGCTACGGTTCAGTGTTGCTACTGAGCGTGCTATTGGGGCGCCCGATCCTAGGTTATGCCGGCCAATTTCTTTTCGGACTGGATAACTGGCGGCAAAACAAGCCTCTAAAGCGAAAGTTCCAGGTAATCACGCTTATCTGGGTCGCCTTCTTCGCCCTTCGACTTACGGTTCAGCTTCCGCTCTACTGGGCAAACTTGGTGGAGCAACTGGCAATGGCGCGGGCTGTTATGGGAGCTCCGATGTATGCGGGCCTTCTGGCACTGACATGGGTTCTGATGAGAAGAATCCAGCAGTCAAAAGCGGTAGATTAGACAGGTAACTCTGGAGGAAATCATCATGGGTAAAAGTTTCCAAGCTAAGTCTTTGTCCGTAAGCGGAAAGACCTACAAGTACTACAGCATGGCTGAGCTTGATGCTCAGAAGCTCCCTTACAGCTTGAAGATTCTCCTTGAGAACATGCTTCGCACCGAGGATGGTGCAAACGTTACGAAGGCACACGTCGACGCACTCGTGAACTGGGACCCCAATGCCGAGCCGGACATTGAGATTCAGTTCACTCCTGCTCGCGTGATTATGCAGGACTTCACCGGTGTCCCATGTGTGGTTGACCTAGCCACCATGCGCGAGGCCGTTGCAAAGCTTGGGGGAGACCCACAGCAGATCAACCCACTAGCCCCAGCAGAAATGGTCATCGACCACTCGGTAGTTATCGATGTTGCTGGTTCGCCTGATGCTGCAGAGCGCAACGTTGAATTTGAGTACCAGCGAAATGCAGAGCGTTACCAGTTCCTACGCTGGGGTCAGACCGCATTCGACAACTTCAAGGTCGTTCCTCCTGGAACCGGAATTGTTCACCAGGTAAACATCGAGTACCTAGCAAGAACTGTTATGACGCGCGAAATTGACGGTGAGCTTGTCGCATACCCAGACTCCTGTGTTGGTACCGACTCCCACACCACCATGGTGAACGGACTGGGTGTTCTTGGCTGGGGTGTTGGAGGAATTGAAGCCGAGGCAGCCATGTTGGGCCAGCCGGTTTCGATGCTTATCCCAAGAGTTGTTGGCTTCAAGCTCACCGGAGAGATTCCAACTGGAGCAACCGCGACCGACGTGGTGCTGACCATCACCGAGATGCTGCGTAAACACGGAGTTGTTGGAAAGTTTGTCGAGTTCTATGGCAAGGGTGTTTCCAAGGTCCCACTGGCCAACCGAGCAACCATCGGAAACATGTCTCCGGAGTTTGGTTCTACAGTCGCAATCTTCCCAATCGATGAGGTCACCCTCGATTACCTACGCGTGACTGGTCGCAACGAGGATGAGATCGCACTGGTCGAGGCCTACACCAAGGCCCAGGGACTCTGGCACGACCCAAGCGTTGAGCCGATCTACTCCGAGTATCTGGAGCTAGACCTCTCAACTGTGGTCCCGTCCATCGCAGGACCTAAGCGACCACAGGACCGCATCGAGCTATCGAACGCCAAGTCAGCCTTTGAGAAGGTGCTCCCGAGCTACGCGGGTGAGACCTCAAAGCCAGCCAAGGTGTCCGGCAAGGAATTCAGCATCGACCACGGAGCTGTCACGATTGCCTCAATCACCTCCTGCACCAACACCTCTAACCCATCGGTCATGCTTGCAGCAGGTCTATTGGCAAAGAAGGCCGTTGCCAAGGGGCTGAAGGCAAAGCCTTGGGTGAAGACTTCGCTTGCACCTGGATCCAAGGTCGTAACCGAGTACTACGAGAAGGCTGGTCTAACGGAGTCTCTAGACGCCCTTGGATTCAACCTGGTTGGTTATGGCTGCACTACCTGTATCGGTAACTCAGGACCGCTGAGCGATGAGATTTCCAAGGCAATCAACGAGAACGACCTGGCTGTTACCGCCGTTCTCTCTGGAAACCGCAACTTTGAGGGTCGCATCAACCCAGATGTGAAGATGAACTACCTTGCATCACCTCCGCTGGTTATTGCTTACTCGCTGGCCGGAACCATGGACTTCGACTTTGACAAGGACCCGCTAGGAAAAGACCAGTCGGGCAACGATGTGTTCCTCAGCGACATCTGGCCAACCCCAGAAGAGGTTCAGCAGACCATCGACTCTTCCATCAACTCAGAGATGTTCAAGACTCAGTACGCCTCCGTATTTGACGGCGACGAGCGCTGGAGATCCTTGCCAACCCCGAAGGGTTCAATCTTCACCTGGGACGAGAACTCCACCTACGTCAAGAAGGCTCCGTACTTTGATGACATGAAGTTAACTCCAGACCCAGTGTCCGATGTGACCGGTGCCAGAGTTCTCGTGAAGCTTGGTGACTCAGTTACCACCGACCACATTTCTCCTGCGGGGTCCATAAAGGCCGATTCACCTGCGGGTAAGTACCTGACTGAGCGCGGAGTGGCACGAGTTGACTTCAACTCCTACGGATCTCGTCGCGGTAACCACGAGGTTATGATTCGCGGCACCTTTGCAAACATCAGGCTCCGCAATCAGTTACTAGACAACGTTGAGGGCAGCTACACCCGTGACTTCACCTCAGCCGCAGGGGAGCAGGCATTCATTTTCGATGCCTCGGAGAACTACCGAGCAAACGGAGTTCCACTGGTAGCTCTAGCTGGCAAGGAATACGGCTCGGGATCTTCTCGCGACTGGGCGGCCAAGGGCACCAGCCTGCTTGGCATCAAGGTCGTAATCGCCGAGAGCTTCGAGCGAATCCACAGGTCAAACTTGATCGGAATGGGAGTTCTACCACTGCAATTCCCTAAGGGACAGACGGCAGATTCACTTGGTCTCGATGGCACCGAGGTGTTCGATGTCACTGGAATTGAGAAGCTCAATGAGGGTGTCACACCAAAGACCGTGAAGGTTGTTGCTAAGCCTTCCGCACACTCACCTGCCGGGAAGGCGACGGTTGAGTTTGATGCGGTAGTCCGTATTGACACCCCCGGTGAGGCTGACTACTTCCGCAATGGAGGAATCCTTCAGTACGTCCTACGATCCCTGGTCGCCTAGGAATCATCTAAATCCGAATCGGGTTTAGTTCACTATGGACATTCTGCGGAGGGTAACGGAGCCCCGAGTACTTGATCAGTTATCAAGCGATGAGTTGGCGCAGCTGTGCCAGGAGATTCGTGACTACCTGGTGGAGTCGGTTTCAAAAACCGGTGGGCATTTAGGCCCCAATCTCGGTATTGTGGAGACCACAGTTGCCATCCACCGAGTGTTTGATTCACCTCGGGACTCGATCGTTTGGGACACCGGCCATCAGAGCTATGTTCACAAGCTGCTTACCGGTCGTCAGGATTTCTCCCGACTCAGGCAGAAGGATGGAATAGCGGGATACCCGCAGCGTTCTGAGTCAGAGCACGACATCGTTGAGTCATCACACGCATCATCATCCCTTTCCTGGGCCGACGGGATCAGTCGAGCTTTCAAGTCGACCGGTCAGGACCGACACGTGGTTGCAGTGATCGGAGACGGTGCACTCACCGGAGGCATGGCCTGGGAAGCCCTGAACAACATCAGTCACGATAACGATCGCAAGTTAGTGATTGTGGTCAATGACAATGGGCGTTCATATGCCCCCACTATCGGTGGTTTGGCTAAGACCCTGAATGCCATTCGCACCGAAGGTTGGTACAAAAAGGGTTACCGACTTTCAAAAAAGCTTTTCTATAAGTTTGGCTACCTCGGCAGAGCGGTGTTCTCTGCCGCCCATGCAGCGGGGCATTCCTTGGTGACGGAGAACGCCCCACAGGGGATTTTTCCGAACCTAGGCATCAAGTACATTGGGCCGATTGATGGGCATGACCTCAAGGCAATGGAGGACGCTCTTCGCCAAGCAAAGAGCTATGGGGCTCCGGTTATTGTGCATGCGATCACCCAGAAAGGTAAGGGTTACAACCCGGCCATCGAAGACAAGGCAGATCAATTCCACGCCGTGGGTCAGATTAACCCTGAGTCTGGACTTCCGATTAAGAACAGCTCATCAACCTCTTGGACCTCCGTGTTTGCAAATGAAATGGTTGAGCTCGGATCCAAGAACGAGAAGATCGTCGCTATCACTGGAGCCATGCTGATCCCGGTTGGGTTGCACAAGTTCGCGGAGCGTTTCCCAGAACGAACCTATGACGTTGGAATTGCGGAGCAGCACGCGGTTGCCTCTGCCGCCGGTATGGCTTTTGGTGGGCTCCACCCGGTCGTTGCTATTTACTCGACCTTCCTAAACCGAGCTTTCGATCAGCTACTTATGGATGTTGCACTGCACAAAGCAGGAGTGACCTTCGTCCTAGACAGAGCGGGCATAACGGGTCCAGATGGCGCATCTCACCATGGTGTTTGGGATCTTTCAATACTCCAGGTGGTTCCTGGAATCAGGCTTGCCGCACCGCGCGATGAGGCAACGCTAAAAGAGGAGCTAGCCGAGGCGGTTGCAATCTCCGACGCACCTACTGTTGTCCGCTTCCCTAAGGGGTCTGTGTCCAAGGATCTACCCGCAGAGTTTCGCACTGATGATGGAGTTGACGTACTAAAGCGCTCCTCGAGTAAGGATGTGCTGATTATCTCGGTCGGCACCTTCGCCCACACCGCGATGAAGGTGGCAGAGCTGCTCGCAGCCCAAGGTATTGGCGCAACGGTTGTTGACCCACGCTGGATTGTCCCGGTTCAGCAGAGCATCGTTCAAATGGCAGCTGAGCACAGACTTGTTGTGACCCTTGAAGATGGGGTCAGGGTCGGAGGCTTTGGCTCAAGAGTTCGCCAGGAGCTCAGGGCTAACGGTGTGGACACCGGCCTCAACGAGATCGGTGTTCCAGCCGAGTTCCTCGAGCATGCCGAGCGCGAGGAGATTCTCGAGCGTCTTGGACTTACGCCTCAGGCAATCGCGCACGACATCGTTGCGCAGGTTGTTGGGACTAAGGTCCCACACGCTAAACCGTTGGAATCTGAGAAAAACCAGCTTGGATCAGAGGCGCAACTAGGCTGATCTGCCATTGCCGCGCACCCAGAGCAGCCAGCTGCGAAGCTATGTCCGACTCTGGTGCGAAGCAAACTCGTCTCAGATAGTCAGGCGTTAGTAGATTCTCAACCGGAATAGCCATCTGCTCGGCCAGAGCAACAAGTGCTGGCCTAGTTACCTCTAGGCGCTGATGGGCCTCTGGGAATCTTTTCTCCCAAGATCTGTGGTTAGGAATGCCATTACCGCGCTCTATCGGCTGAATCTCCACGGCCAATTCTTTCGCCTTGGCAATCGCCTCCCACCAAACGCTAAGCATCGTGCGGGATGCTCGACCCTGAAACTCCTTGTTTGAGGCGAGTTCAGATCGGGACTTTGGTGGATTAGCAACAACCGCCATTATCGAGCGATCCGGGATTAGTCGTCCGGGTGCTGTGTCCGACTCTCTCGCAATCCGATCCCGTTCGAGCCAAAGGCTAGCCGCGATTTGAATCCTCGCTAAGTCCTTGATCTTGCTAAGGCCCGGGAGATTCCTCCAGGGTTCCTGAGCTTGAGGCTTAGGCCTGAAGTTCAGCAAATGCTCAAACTCCTGCTCGACAAAACCCTTTTTCTCACCGTCGACTAAGAGTTGCTCGAGCTTTACCCAAAGCTCGGCCATGACATCAACGTCTAGCGCTGCATAATTCAACATTTCCTGGCTCAGCGGGCGAACTGACCAATCCGATGCGCTGTGCTCTTTGGCTAGTTCGAGTCCGAGCAGCTCCTCACAAAGGGACCCGAGGCCAACTCGAGCGAGACCCGCAATACGAGCCGCCAATTCTGTATCGATCAGCGCTTTGGGGTGCAAACCAAGTTCGGCAAGACATGGGAGGTCTTGAGTTGCAGCGTGAAGTAACCAGGTCTTTTCGTTCAGCTGCGTCGCCAATCGCTGTTTCCAGTTCGGCACTGAACCCTCAAGTGCAACAGGGTCAATCAGAAAAATCTCGGTCTTAGTCGCAATCTGGATTAGGTAGGCCTTCTGCGAATAGCGGAAACCGCTGGCTCGTTCAGCATCCAGTGAAATCTCGGCAAGTGGCGTTATTGCCTCAACCAAAGCCGTTAGCTCTGGGTCCCCGGCAACAAAGGTTACGGGCAGCCTGGGTGCGTCTAACCTCAACCAAGCCTCACAATTTTGCTGTCCTTAGGAGGTAGTCCGCTTATCAATGCCAATAGTTCAATCCAGCCCAGCAAGTGGGGCTTTAGATCGAATCCGACCGGAGCCCAAGACGCTCTAATTTCGATTTCCGCATGCTGAGGCTGCGTGATCAGGGATCCGTGGCCAGTTGAAACAACAGTTGTGGTGGTACCGGCCTCGTAGGCAAACTGGGCACCATTTTGTGTCAACGAATCCCTCAACCATTCCCAGGGGAGTTGTGAAAGGTACTCGTCCTTGGCCATGTCGAGCTCAATAGGACTCTTTGCGTAACCAATAATTCGAAACTCGGAGTTCCAGCCTTCGGGGGACTGCGGGTCCCTGCAAAACACAAGTCGACTGACGCCGTGATCAGATTCGGTCTGGTGCTTGATTTCGGCGGAAATTGCGAAGGCCTCTGGAGCTATCCCCTTGGGAGACGGGATTTGGGTGAGTTCGATTTCTTCTCTGGACTCAACCTCGGAGAGGGAAGCCAACATGCCCTTGAAGGGTTCTTTGATTTCGGAAAGGTCGAGCTCCACTCCAAAAAGTTACCCTCACTGGGGCGCAAAGCCCTTATGCCACGCCGCTATCGACAGTGGGCGAGGTAGAGATCCTGGACCCGGATTCGATGAACCGCAGTTAGCGAATTCTGCTCGCGAAAACGGTCCAACCCAACCTCATACTGGCTGCTGACCCAAACTCCAATGCCTAGCTCTTTAAGCACTGGAAGCAGGGTTTGGGGCCCAAATTCAAGGTGCAGTCTTGGAAAGTTTTGGTTGAGGTTTTTGATTTGATCCGAGAGGGACGCTAATTCACCTATTTGCGGAAGAAACCGCGGGGAACCTTCGTAACCGGCTGGAGCTTTGACTCCGGACCGAGAAAATACTGCCAGTGCTGCGGTTTTTGGCATGCGATACTGCTCAGTGCGGTAGGTATTGCCTCCAGTTACAACGAGATTGACCCTTGACCTAAGTGCCTTGAGCCAGAGCAGGTCTGTCGGTCCGCCAAGCTGCTTTGACCCGCCGCTAAGGTCCACAGTTGCGCCGTACTCATCAACCACCAGACTTGAGCTGATTCGTTCACCGGCGACCAGGGCGTGAAAGACACTCTGGTTAGCGCTCGCCAGGCCTAGCGAATCCTCAAGCTGCAGCAAGCTCCCGAGTCTTTCGCTTGATTCTGGTTAGCATGCCGCGCATGCCTCTGACGCGTAGCGGAGAGATCAGCTGATCCAGCCCCAGCTCGGTTGGAAAATCATCCGACACGGCCAGGATTTCAAGAGCGCTAAGTCCATTCAGTGCCGAATTGAGTGCGGAAGCAAAACCGCGAGTGGTTGGCGCTTCTTTTGGTGCTGAAAAATAAAGTTCCACGCGATCCGGATTGCCCTCAACTGCGATAAAGACCGGTGCCTGACATTCCTCAACCCGCTCCAGGAGCTCTGGGTTTTCCCCGAATCTAGGGTCTAGCTCAGGCAGCGAATCTGCGTACTCAAGA
>JACCDH010012165.1_pt1 | contig 27325 bp, 26 predicted proteins | sample 7442481 | NCBI WGS metagenome assembly JACCDH01 (sample SAMN15323433, study PRJNA562643) | freshwater metagenome | isolation source: river surface water | place: USA:Blue River Watershed | collected 2017-08-15 | reverse complement strand
CCTGTTGGCATCTTTGTTGGCTGCTGCCGCTCTCGTCGCTTGCGGCAAAAAAGAAGCTCCTGCTGTTGAAGCCGCTCCTGCTGCTGCCGCTTCTGCACCAGTTGAAGCTGCTTCTGCTGTGGCTTCTGAAGCCGCTGCACCAGCTTCTGACGCTGCCAGCAAGTAATCAGTTTTCGAACTGACTGCAAAAGCCACCTTCGGGTGGCTTTTTGCATGGGTATTTCAAAGATGTTTTACACAGTCACCCAGTCAGATCCACTGACAGGGTCTGCCACATTGATTTCAGACGGAGCGCAGTTCAAGGTTTCGCTCAGTGCTGCGCGTGCCAGCTCGGGGGTGTTGTTGCGTTCACTCAAATGTGCGGCCATCACGCAGTTAAGTTGGTCGTGCATCACTCGTTTGAGTAAGTCGGCTGCTGCATGGTTGGCCAAGTGTCCCCATGGCCCTGCCACGCGCTGCTTTAAAAAGCTGGGGTAGGTCGAGGCTTGTAGCAAATCTGGGTCATGGTTGGCTTCGATTAATAAGGCGTGACAGCCCTGCAGAGAGGCCACCACATGGGATGAAGGATGGCCCAAATCCGTGACGATGCCCAAGTGCCGGTGGCCATCACTACAGCGTAGCTGCAATGGCTCGCGTGCATCGTGCGGCACGGTGAACGGCAAAGCTTGCAAGCTGCTGACTTCGATGCTGCAGCCATCACGCGCCACATTCAGCAAATGCGAGTGGGGTTCCCAATCTTCATTGCTCAGAGCCAGCCATGTTCCTTGACTCATCCAAAGCGGTGTTGAATAGCGTTTGACAAAGCTTCGAGCGCAACCAATATGGTCGCCATGTTCGTGGGTGATGAAGATGGCGTCTAGGTCTTCGGCGCAGGTTCCCGCATTGATTAACTTTGCCTCAAGGTCACGCAACCGAATGCCGCAGTCAATCAGCAAGCGGGTGGTGTGTGCGCCACTTTGGGCTTCAACCAAAGTGGCGTTGCCTGAGCTGCCGCTGCCTAGGCTTTTAAAGCGCAGCATGGCGCATGTCTATGGCCTACGCGAAATTAGCGCAGGTCGTCTGCTAACAGCTTCAAGATGCGTTGTGTGACAGGCGTGTTCTCTGTTTTGCCTGCTGCGTCTTGCACTGTGACTTCTGTTGAATTGACTGCTTTGCGAACGGCAATGCGGTACTTCACAGGCCCTGTTGCTTCAGGCTTTTTGCTGAACATACTGCTGAAAAACCCTTTTTCCTCTTTGGGTGTGGTGTCCACATAGCGCACAAAGTAGACCCCTTGCGCACGGTCGCGGTCTTCAACGGTAAATCCGGTACGGTCCAAGGCCAAGCCCACACGTCTCCACGCTACATCAAATGAGTCGGGGATATTCAGCAATGTGGCGTTGCCTTGCGTCAGTAAGCTTGTTTTGCTTGCTGCGGTTTCGGATGCAGCAGTGCTGGCCTTGGCTTGGTCAGCAGAAACGCCAAGCTTGATCATCAAGCGGCTCAAAAACTCAGCTTCCAGCTCAGGGTCGTTGGGGCGTTGCACCCAGATCGTGCCAGTTTTGGTTTGATCTTTGTACTCTTCCACCATGCCACGATGTGTGACAAAAATGTCTACGCCACCTGTACTGTTTCGCTCAATGCGGGTTCGGTATTTATCGCGCTCGCCTGAAGAATAAAGACCATCCAAGACCTTGCCTAGAGAGCGACGAATGAAGTCTTGTGGAATTTTGGCGCGGTTTTCAGCCCATTCTGTTTCAAGCAAGCCCAGTTGCTGCTGCTCGATCACGTACTCGAAGCCGTTTTCTTTCCAAAACTCTTGCACGATGGGCCAAACCACATCCGCAGAGCGGTTCACGACCAGCCAGCGTTGCTTGCCGTCTCGCTCGATGCGCACATCGTTGACTTGCTTGGCTGCTGTCGCTGCCACAGTTGGTGCAGGGCGCACAGCCATGCCGCTGGCTGTGACGGGGCCGCCTGGCACCGCGTAGCGTGTGTCGCGGGTCAGTTGTGTGAGGTCTGGTGGGATGTCTAATGGCACAACCTTGGTGCCGCCTTGGGTTTTGTAATTGACCTTGTCGCCATCCAAGATGGAGGAGCAGCCGCTGAGCAATGCAAGTGTTGTCAGTGCAACTGCTGTGCGGTTTGAAGCAAAAGAAATTTTCACAGCCAAGGCCTTTGTAAGGGTTAGATCAAACCAGCAGCGCGCAAAGCGCCTTCCACCACAGGCTCATTGGCCTTGGTGAGTTCAGTCATGGGCAAACGCAGCGAGGGGCCTGCGAGGCCCATGCGGTGCATGGCCCACTTCACGGGGATAGGGTTGGCTTCCACAAACAGCTGCTTGTGTACGGGCATCAATTTGAATTGAATTTCCATGGCGCGTTTGACATCGCCAGCAATCGCGGCCACGCACAACTCGTGCATCAAGCGAGGGGCTACGTTGGCCGTCACGCTGATGTTGCCTTGGCCACCGCACAGCATCAGTGCCACGGCGGTTGGATCGTCACCTGAGTACACCGCAAAGCCCTCGGGGACATCTCGAATCAACCACTCGGCGCGTTCGATGTTGCCGGTGGCTTCCTTGATGCCTACGATGCCTGGCACTTGGGCCAAACGCAGCACAGTGTCGTGCGCCATATCGGCGACAGAGCGGCCGGGCACGTTGTACAAAATCACAGGCAAGTCCACTGCTTCAGCGATGGCTTTGAAGTGTTGGTATTGGCCTTCTTGGGTGGGCTTGTTGTAGTAGGGCACCACTTGCAGTTGGCAATGTGCGCCTACCTTCTTGGCAAACTTGGCCAGCTCAATGGCTTCAGCGGTCGAGTTAGCGCCGCAGCCAGCCATGATGGGCACATGACGTTCATTGTGTTTGGCCGCTTGTTCGACAGACACGCGGATGATTTCGCAGTGTTCTTCCACGTTGACCGTGGGGGACTCGCCGGTGGTGCCCACGACGCCGATGCAATCGGTGCCTTCGGCAATGTGCCAATCAATCAGTTTGCGCAGTGTCGGGTAGTCGACGCTGCCGTCTGTGTGCATAGGGGTGGTCAAAGCCACGATGCTGCCGGTAATGGGTGTCATGTCCGCGAGTTCGGTCAAGGAAAAACACCCATTCTAGCGATTGCCAGTGAAGTTTTTATTGAGAAAGTGGGTAACGCACAGGTGTTTGTGCGTTGTTCGATTCGCGTACCGCCACGATGCGTTGCACGAATCGCTCGGGTTGGGCCAAAAAGCCTTCTTCAAACGCGACCACGCGTAGGTCTTGGCATACGGTCAGCAGTTCAGCGGTGTGCAGCAAAAAGTCTGGGCGTGAGGGTTTGCCCACGGTTTCGTTGCCCGCCGAGAAAGTTTCGTAAATCAGCACGCCGTTGGGTGCAAGGCAGGCCAAGATGTGCGGCCACAAGGGGCGCCACAAATAATTGGTGACGACCAAACCACCAAAGTTGCGCCCTTGCAGCGGCCAAGGCCCGTTTTCAATATCCGCACAAATTGTTTCGCCCAAGTGGCTGATGGCTGCAATCGCATCTGGGTTGCGGTCCACACCTGTGACGGGATGGCCAAGGCTCGCAAAGTGGCGCATGTGGCGGCCGTGGCCGCAGGCCAAGTCCAATACGTTGCAGCCTGCCGGCAACAGGTGCGACCAACGTGCTACCCAGCTAGACGTGGGCTCTTGCCCATGAGGCACAGTGCTCATCTTAGAAGCATCCCCAAACTTGGTCGGCCAAGGTCAGTAAGAACTCGGGCCGCAAATACATCGACAAAACCGCCAATAACATGGCCACGCACAGCAAGCCAATCGCAATTTGGCGAATCAAGTTGGGGTTCATCAGACGTTGCATCATGGCTTCGGAATCCGCTGCTTAAGCCGCCACGGTGTTTGGCGAATCGTCGCGCTCAATGGCGTTTTCGTTGACGGGCATGTTGACGAGTGCTGCAAACACGCCCAACGCAATGGAGATGTACCAAACAATGTCGTAGCTGCCGGTTTTGTCATACAAGTAGCCGCCCAGCCAAACGCCCATGAAGCTGCCGATTTGGTGGCTGAAAAACACAAAACCACCGAGCATCGACAGATGCGCCACGCCAAAAATCTGCGCCACCACTGCGTTGGTCGGTGGGACAGTGGAGAGCCATAGCAAGCCCATCACGCTAGAAAAGACGTACACGCTCATGGGGGTGAGTGGGGTTAGCAAAAACAGAACGATGGCCACCGAGCGTGAGAAATAAATGAACGACAAAATTTTGCGCTTGGCCAAGCGTTGGCCCAAGCTTCCTGCAATGTAGGTGCCAAACACATTGAAAAGGCCAATCAACGCCAAGGCAATGCTGGCCACCTCGGGCGACAAGCCTTGGTCTTTCAAATAGCTGGGCATGTGTACGCCGATGAAGACCACCTGAAAGCCACACACAAAGTAGCCCGCCATCAGCAGCTGGAAGCTGCGGTAGTGAAATGCTTCGCGCAACGCATGCATGATCGATTGTTCGCGGTGCGGTGTAGCGCCCCCGGCGAAGCCAGGCTCACGCAAACCATAAGCCAGAGGAACCACCAACAGTGCCGCCATGGCTAACCACACCAGAGCCTCTTGCCAACCAAAGGTGCTGATGAGGTATCCCTCAGTGGGCACCATTAAAAATTGACCAAAAGAACCCGCAGCAGCAGCCACACCCATGGCCCACGAGCGCTTGGCGGCGCTCACGTTGCGACCAATCACGCCATAGATCACGGCGTAGGTGGTGCCGGCTTGAGCAATGCCAATCAGCACCCCTGCTGTGGCGGTAAAAAGCGCGGGGGTGGAAGAGTAGGCCATGCCGACCAAGCCCAAGGCATAGAACACCGCACAGGTCACGATCACGCGAAACGCACCAAAGCGGTCAGCCAGCATGCCAGAAAAGATGCCAGCAAAACCCCAGGTTAAGTTTTGAATGGCGATCGCCATGGCGAAATTCTCACGGGTCCAGTCTTGTGCTTGGGTGATGGGCTGTAACCAGAGGCCAAAGCCATGGCGCACGCCCATCGATAAAGTGACGATGGCGGCTCCGCAGGCCAGCACCTGCCACATGGGTAGGGTTTTATTTGGGTGGGTCATGCGCTGACTTTACCCAATGTGGTGCCAAGTCGCTGTCACGGGGTTTTCACATCGCTGCCTCTAGCGCCGCAGATTCACTAAAAACGCAGATCTGTTGTTTTATACAGTATCAAATTTGAAACTGTCTACAATGCCGCCCCATGGCAACAAAGCAACCCACTACACCGCCCCAGTACTCGGAAGGCTCGATTCGCGTTCTCAAAGGACTCGAACCCGTCAAGCAGCGTCCGGGCATGTACACCCGCACCGACAACCCCTTGCACATCATTCAAGAAGTGCTGGACAACGCGGCAGACGAGGCCTTGGCCGGCCACGGCAAAAAGATTTGCGTCACCCTGCACAGCGATGGCTCGGTCAGCATCGAAGACGATGGCCGTGGCATTCCGTTTGGCATGCACCCCGAAGAAAAAGCACCTGTGATTGAACTGGTGTTCACCCGCTTGCACGCAGGCGGAAAGTTTGACAAAGGCTCAGGCGGCGCCTACAGCTTCTCGGGTGGCTTGCACGGCGTGGGTGTGAGCGTGACCAACGCGCTGGCCAAACGCATGGAAGCCACGTCACACCGTGAAGGCCAAGTGGCCCGTTTGGTGTTTGCGGGCGGCGATGTGGTGGAAAAACTCACCACACGCAAACAAGAGTCCGGCGACCGCAAACAAGGCACGACCGTACGCGTGTGGCCCGATGCTAAGTACTTTGAGTCCTCGGCGTTGCCGATGAACGAGCTGGTGCACTTGCTGCGCAGCAAAGCGGTCTTGATGCCTGGCGTGAGCGTGACGCTCATCCATGAGAAAACCAAAGACACACAAAACTGGCTTTACAAGGGTGGCTTGCGTGATTACTTGATGCAAACGCTCAACGGCGATCCTGTGATTCCGCTGTTTGAGGGCGAAGGCTATGCAGACAACAACCACGACAGCTTCGCCGAAGGCGAGGGTGCTGCGTGGGCAGTGGCCTTTACCGAAGACGGCCAGCCTGTGCGTGAGAGCTATGTCAACTTGATTCCCACCAGCGCGGGCGGCACGCATGACAGCGGCTTGCGCGATGGTTTGTTCAATGCAGTCAAGAGCTTCATTGAGCTGCACGCCTTGTTGCCCAAGGGCGTCAAGCTCTTGCCAGAAGACGTGTTTGCCCGTGCCAGCTATGTGTTGAGTGCCAAGGTGTTGGACCCCCAATTTCAAGGCCAGATCAAAGAGCGTCTCAACTCACGCGATGCCGTGCGTTTGGTGTCGAGCTATGTGCGCCCCACCATGGAGTTGTGGCTCAACCAGCATGTGGATTACGGTAAGAAATTGGCCGAACTCGCCATCAAGGCCGCACAAACCCGTCAACGCGCAGGCCAAAAAGTCGAAAAGCGCAAAGGCTCAGGCGTGGCTGTGTTGCCAGGCAAGTTGACGGATTGCGAAAGCAAAGACATCGCCCACAACGAAGTGTTCTTGGTGGAGGGCGATTCTGCCGGCGGCAGCGCCAAGATGGGGCGTGACAAAGAAAGCCAAGCCATCTTGCCGTTGCGCGGCAAGGTGCTCAACACATGGGAAGTCGAGCGCGACCGCTTGTTTGCCAACAATGAAATTCACGACATTTCAGTGGCCATTGGCGTGGATCCACACGGCCCCAACGACAGCCCCGATTTGAGTGGTTTGCGCTACGGCAAGATTTGCATCTTGTCGGATGCGGACGTGGACGGCTCGCATATTCAGGTGCTTTTGCTCACGCTGTTCTTCCGTCACTTCCCCAAGCTCATCGAAGCCGGCCATGTGTTTGTAGCGCGCCCACCCTTGTTCCGTGTGGATGCCCCAGCGCGTGGCAAAAAGCCCGCAACCAAGGTGTATGCCTTGGACGAAGGCGAGCTCACGGCCATCCTCGACAAGCTACGCAAAGACGGCGTGGCCGAAGGTAAGTGGAGCATCAGCCGCTTCAAGGGTTTGGGCGAAATGAGTGCCGAACAACTGTGGGACACCACCTTGAACCCCGACACCCGTCGCCTCATGCCGGTGGCGTTGGGGCCGCTGGACTTGTCCACCACCGAACATTTGATGAACCAGCTCATGGGCAAAGGCGAAGCCGCCTCGCGCCGTGAGCTGATGGAGTTGCACGGCGACGCCATCGAGGTGGATGTCTAACCTAATTTGAGCCAGAAACGATGACGACCGATTTACTGACGACTCCCGAGAGCGCCGCGCCTGAAGGCGATCACTTGGGCGCTTATGCCCAACGCGCTTACCTTGAATACGCCTTGAGCGTGGTTAAGGGCCGCGCTTTGCCCGATGTGTGTGACGGCCAAAAGCCGGTGCAGCGACGCATTTTGTATTCCATGGAACGCATGGGCTTGGGCTACAACGGCAACACGGCAGCCAAGCCTGTCAAAAGCGCCCGCGTGGTGGGTGATGTGTTGGGCCGTTACCACCCGCACGGTGACAGCGCTGCCTACGAAGCCTTGGTGCGCATGGCGCAAGACTTTGCACAACGCTACCCACTGATTGACGGTCAAGGTAACTTTGGCTCACGCGACGGTGACGGCGCTGCGGCCATGCGATACACCGAAGCCCGCTTGGCCAAAATCACCACTTTGTTGCTGGACGAAATTGACGAAGGCACGGTTGACTTTCAACCCAACTACGACGGTTCTACCGAAGAGCCCAAGCAGTTACCGGCTCGTTTGCCTTTTGTTTTGCTCAACGGTGCCAGCGGTATTGCGGTGGGTATGGCCACTGAAATTCCAAGTCACAACTTGCGTGAAGTAGCCGATGCGTGTGTGGCCCTCATCAAGAGTCCGAAGATCCGCGACGACGAGTTGCTGCAAATCTTGCCTGGCCCCGACTATCCAGGTGGCGGTCAAATCATCAGCAGTGCCGCTGACATTGCCGATGCGTATCGCACGGGTCGCGGCTCACTCAAGGTGCGTGCACGTTGGGTGATCGAAGACTTGGCCCGTGGTCAATGGCAACTGGTGGTCAACGAGTTGCCTCCCGGCGTGAGCTCTCAAAAGGTGTTGGAAGAGATTGAAGAACTCACCAATCCGAAAGTCAAAACTGGCAAAAAGGCGCTGAGCGCCGATCAAACCCAACTCAAAGCCACGGTGTTGGCCGTGCTGGATGTGGTGCGCGATGAGTCGAGCAAAGACGCACCGGTGCGCTTGGTGTTCGAACCCAAGACCAGCCGCATTGAGCAACAAGAACTCATCACCACGCTGCTGGCACACACGAGCCTAGAAACTTCGTCATCCATCAACCTCACCATGGTGGGTATTGATGGTCGCCCTGTGCCGAAGTCGTTGCGCGAGATGTTGACTGAATGGATCGAGTTCCGTTCATCCACCATCCTGCGCCGCTCGCAGCACCGCTTGAACAAAGTGCTGGACCGCATCCATATTTTGGAAGGTCGTCAGTTGGTGTTGCTCAACATCGACGAGGTGATTGCCATTATCCGTCAAAGCGACGAGCCCAAGCAGGCGTTGATGGATCGCTTCAAACTCAGCGAGCGCCAAGCCGAAGACATTTTAGAAATTCGCCTGCGCCAGCTGGCGCGTTTGGAAGCCATCAAGATCGAGCAAGAGTTGAAAGACTTGCGAGACGAACAAGCCAAGCTCGAAGACATCGTGGGCAACCCCTCGGCGCTACGCCGCTTGATGGTCAAAGAAATTGAAGCCGACGCCAAAACCTTTGCCGACCCACGCCGCACGCTGATTCAAGAAGAGAAAAAAGCCGTGACCGAAGTCAAGGTCATTGACGAACCCGTGACTGTGGTGGTCTCTGAAAAAGGCTGGGTGCGTGCACGCACTGGCCATGGCCACGACGCCAGCGCCTTTGCTTTCAAATCGGGCGATGGTTTGTATGGCACCTTCGAGTGCCGCACGGTGGACACCTTCATCGCGTTTGGCTCGAACGGTCGCATCTACTCGGTGCCCGTGTCGGCCTTGCCCGGTGCGCGTGGCGACGGTCAACCCGTGACCACCTTGATTGATTTGGAGTCGGGCACTCAGCTGCTGCACTACGTGGCGGGCCCTGCTGCCGCGACGTACTTGCTCAGCAGCTCGGGTGGCTATGGTTTCATGGCCAACATCGAACACATGATGTCGCGCAACAAAGGCGGCAAAGCCTTCATCAGCGTGGGCGAGGGAGAAACCGTGTGCCGCCCATCGCCTGTGAGTGGAGGCTCTGGTGCCACACCGTTTGCGCCAGCGACACATGTGGCTTGCGCCTCCACGGGCGGTCGCTTCTTGACCTTTGAGTTGTCAGAACTCAAAGCGATGGAAAAGGGCGGTCGTGGTTTGATGCTGATCGACCTCGAAGCCAAAGACACCTTGGCTGGTGCTGCTGCGTACACCCGCAGCGTGCGCATCGAAGGCATTGGTCGAGGCGGCAAAGTGCGCGAAGAAACGCTGGAGATTCGCAGCTTGAACAACGCCAAAGCCGCACGTGCCAAGAAGGGCAAAGTGGCTGATTTGGGCTTTAAGCCGAATGCGGTGGTTCGCGTGGAATAAAGCGCTGCGACCCAAGTAAAAACGGCCCTTGCTTGCACTGGCCGTTTGTTTGGTGCAATAAAAAAGCGGCTCAATGAGCCGCTTTTTTGTGGGTGCCAAGATTTAAGCCTTGGTTTTTTCCTTGGCAGCTGCCGCAGGTGCTGCGGCGTCGGTTTCTTTCTTGGGAGGGCTGCAGTCAAAGCACACAAACATGGATGAGCCCAAGATGCGTTTGAATGAACCGTTGTTGCGGGGTTTATGGATGCCGCATTTGATGCAGCTCATGGTGTCGCCAGTGCGGCCAAGGCCTTCGAAAGGGGAACCGCCTTTTTTCGACTTGTAGCGCAAACCATCGTTGGAGATTTCTGTTTTTTCTGGGCGTGACATTCGTTGTAGTTCTCGAGGCAAAGACGATATTTTCGCAAATTTATCAACCGTTCTGACAAGCCGCCCTCAAAAACCTCAAAAATCAACGCAAAAACCGCTTGGAGAAGCGTAAAACCCCCGCGCCGATGCGTTTTGAAATGGCTTGACGGTGTTTTGCAAACAGCACGTAGGCAGGTTGCAGCACAGGCGTCAGCCATCGCCGTGACAGCAACCACGCCAGCATGGGCAATTTCGCCAGTTTGTAGGCCGCGGCAAATACTGGAACGCCCACCAGCACTTGGCCATCCGCCGTGCGACCATGGATTTGCGCCATCGCGGCTTCGCATGAGATGTTGTGGCCGGCCTCTGTAAAGCCCGCTTGGGTGATGTCCACAAATGCCAGCTGACCCGCCGCATTACGGCTCTGCAAAAATTCCACCTCGGCCACGCACAGCGGACACTGCCCGTCGTAGTAGAGCGTGAGTTCAGGGGGGTGGTGGGCTTTTGCATCAGGCATAGGCGTAGGCTAGCACGGGCAAACAAAGCGGCGCGTGCGTGGGGACTTGAACACGAGCGCATCAGGCAAAATTCAAGGCATGACCCCAGCCTGTTTTGATACTTCGACGTCTGTTGTTCAACGTGTGGCACATGTACTTGATGCTGCGGTCAAGCCGCCAGCGCGCCATGTGTTCACCCAGCTCTATGCCGATACTGCGCGCACGACTGCGCAGCAATGCGACGTGCAAGCAAATGCAGGCAGTAAGTTAGGGGCCTTGCACGGTGTGTGCATCACCCTCAAAGACAACATCGACGTGGCGGGTGAGACCACGATGGCTGGTGGCGCAGTGTGCGCAGGGGAACCTCCTGCGCAGCACGATGCACCCGTGATGCAACGCTTGCGCGATGCAGGTGCGGTGTTGCTGGGCAAAACAAATATGAGCGAATTTGCGTTTTCGGGCGTGGGCATCAATCCGCATCACGGTACGCCTGCCAATCCTTGCGATGCAACGCAGGCGCGTGTGCCAGGCGGGTCGTCCTCAGGCGCGGCCGTCTCGGTGGCCTTGGGGCTGGCCGAGGTGGGCATTGGCACAGACACCGGCGGCTCGATTCGCATACCTGCTGCGCTGTGTGGCTTGGTGGGCTACAAGAGCACGCAAGCGCGCATTCCACGCAGGGGTGTGATGGAGTTGTCCCGCACGCTCGATACGGTGGGCAGCATCACCCGCTCGGTGCGTGCGTGTTTGACTGTGGATGCCGTGTTGTCGCAACAGCCGTTGCCCACCGAGCCTGCCGAGTTGCGTGGCTTGCGTTTTGCCGTGCCGCAAGCCTTGATGATGGACGATGTGGATACCACGGTGGCCCAGGCTTTTGCCCGCACGCTGAGACGCATCCGCGAGGCAGGCGCGCAGGTGGTGGAGATACCTTTCACCGCGCTGGGTGAGATTGCAGCGCTTAGCCTGCCTGGTGGCTTTTCGCCCATCGAGGGCTACGCCGCACATCACGAACGCTTAGAGCGTGGTGCTGCGCAAATTGACCATCGTGTGGTGGCCCGCATGATGCTTGGCAAAGGGATCAGCGCTCAAGACTACTTGGAGCTTCACAACCGCCGTAACGCATGGATTGCCTCTGCCGAACAAACCTTGAACGGTTTTGACGCCATGTTGTGTCCTACTGTGCCAATCGTTGCGCCTCTGACGGAGCCTTTGCTCATAGACGACGAGGCATTTTTCAAAGTGAACCGCTTGCTGTTGCGTAACCCTTCGGCAATTAACTACATGGATGGCTGTGCATGGAGTCTGCCCTGTCATGAAGCGGGCGAGTTGCCCGTTGGCCTGATGGTGTCTGGCGTTGCAGGGCAAGATGCGCATTTGGCACGTGTGGCGTTGGCTTTAGAAATTTTGATGAGTTGATGGGAGTTGTGTGATGAAAACCTCTTTTTTGTGCGTCTTGATTGCGGGTTTGTTGCCTTACCTTGGCACGATGGCAGCGAAGTGGGGCTTTCGTGGCTACGACAACCACAACCCCCGTCAATGGCTGGCGGAGCAAACCGGTTTCAGGGCTCGGGGCAACGCGGCCCAAGCCAATAGTTTTGAGGCGTTTCCATTTTTTGCAGCTGGCGTCATCATTGCCTCGTTGGCTCAGGTGGATCCCGTGTTAACGGACTTGCTTGCGGTCATATTTGTGGTGGCACGTGTGGGCTACATCATCTGCTACGTGGCCGACAAGGCGACTTTGCGATCTGCTTTTTGGCTGCTAGGGCTGTTGAGTGTGGTGGCCTTGTTCGTCTCAGCCTTGCGTGTGTGACAGTGCCTGTCAATTGCCTAAGGATGTGTCATCCGAGTGCCAACTGGCTGCGTTATAGAGTGACATTTTTCACAAAGTGAGTTTGCTATGAAACGCGTATCTGCCTTGTTAGCCTGTTTACTGACCTTGGCCGTGGTTTTGCCTGCGCAAGCGGGTGGTCATGGGCATGGTGGTGGTCGCGGCGGCCATTACGGTAACCACTATGGCAACCATTACCGAGGTTCGAGCAACCATTGGTTGGCCCCTGTGTTGGGCGCAGCCATCGTCGGGAGCGTGATTTACGCGGCCAGCACACCGAGTTATGCAGCGCCTGTGGTGGTACAGCAGCAATATGTGCCACCTAGCCGTGTGGCTTATTTCTGCCCTACAGCCCAGCAGTACTACCCGAATGTGCCGACATGCCAAGTGCCTTGGCAGCCAGTGAGCTACTGACTCTGCTTAAAGCGTGACCACTTCTTTGTGGCCCACGCGGTTGGAGTAGCGCACTTTCCCCCCTGTGGTTTCTAGCTCTACGCGTGCACTGCGACCGCCATACACATGGTGTTTGAGCCATTCCAGTTCTTGCTTGGTTTCGGCTTCGCCAGCAACCACGCGGCTCCAGCAACGCAGATCGGCTGACCACCGGTAGTTGCGTGCTTTGAGCTTGTCTTTGGTTTCAAATGGTGAGTTGATGGCATATACCTTTTGCTGTGGCTTGTTCAAAGTCATCAGCACCGCAAGCAATGCGGTTTGTTGACTTTGTGGCAGTACAAGATTGAGTAGCTCTAACAGGGCCCAGCAATCTGCTTCGGCGCGATGTGCTTCGTAGAAGTAGCCTTGTGTGCTGAGCAAATACTCCAGCTTGGCCGAGCCAAAGCCTTCTTCGCGCCAGTCAATGTCTTTGATGCTGCATGCCCAATTGAGTTGTTCAAACAGTGGCCAGCGTGCTTCGACGAATGGGCGGTCAAACGCGGCGTTGTGGGCAATGACCACCTCTACATTTTTTAAAAACTCAGCCACACGGGCGTCGTCAATGTGGTGGCCTTTCACCATCTCGTCAGTGATGTGGTGCACCGCAATCGTGGCTGGGGGAATGGCAAAGCCTGGATCTTCCAGCTCGTCCAACACATCGACCACGCGGTAGACCACGCCTGTGATGGGGTCGAACTCAAAGGCCAGCATGCCTAACTCGATGACCCGATCGTTCGCCACATCAAAGCCAGTCGTTTCGGTGTCGAGCACCACGCCTTTGCTGAGCTTTTGGCCTGGGGCAGGGGTGTTGAACACACGGCCTGGCACGAGGCGGCGCAGTACGCGGTAGTCAGGGTGTTGTTCGAGTTGTTGGGCGAGTTGTTCGATATCTTGAGTCATGCGCCAATGTTAAGCGTGGTCGGCCTGTGTGGCGTTGCGCTTGGCAATGGCGTGTGCAAAAAAAGCGCCCAGTCCCATCACGCCTACAGCCACTATGCCCAGCACATGGCTGGAGTCAAACACACCGATGAGCGCTGCGAGCACCAACACGCCAATGGCTTGTCCTAAAAACAAAAATCCCGCAAACAGCGTCACGCCAGTGGCACGCGCCGTAGGCACCATTTGCGTGGCTTTGGCCTGCATGGTGTTGTGAAACATGGCAAAGCCAAAGCCCGCCACAAAGCAAGCGGGCAGGGCCAGTTGCCACCACGGACAAAAGGCAATCACCACAAACGCAATGCCAAAGTTCATGCCCCCCCATCTGGCCAAGCCCACTTCGCCCAAGCGGCGGATCGCAAATTTGGCCACAGCCATGTAGGCCATGCCTCCCATGCCATACAGCGCAGTGGTTCCACCAGCCAGTGTGAGCGAAATGTGGTGCATGTGATGCAAGTGTGAGGCCGTCACGGCGAGTAAACCAAAAATCATCGCGCCTTCAACCAATGCCACACTCAGCAGTGTGCGCGCCCAAGCGTTGTGCGCCACTTGCTGAAGTTGCTTGAAAAATCCAGCAGGCTTGTGTCCGCTCTGCGCGGTGGGTTCTAAGCGCTTGAGCTGTTGCCACAACAAAAAGCTCACGACAGTGAATGCAACGGCCATCAGCGCAAAGGCCCAACGCCAGCCAAAAGTATCGGTCAGTAAGCCGCCAAACAACTGACCGCCGGTCATGCCTAAAGTAGTGCCCAGGCCTACGCGAGCCAGTGTTTCTTGGCGTTGCTCGTAATGCACCACATCACCCACCCAAGCCAGCGTGAGCGGAATGATGGCGGCTGCAGATAGCGCAGTGGCAATGCGTGCGATCACCAAAATTTCTAAATTGGGGCTGAGCGCTGAGAGCACGCTGCCGACACCGCAGCCCATGCTGGCCAGCATGACCACGCGGTACTTACCAAAGCGGTCGCCTACAGGGCCGTAAAACAACTGCATCAAGCCATAGGTCAACGCAAATAAAGAGATAACTTGCGACGCCTCGCTGATGGGTACCTCAAACACCCGCGACAACTCGGGCAGCATAGGGTCGCAAATGCGCTGTAAGGCCATGCTGGAAAAGGTAGCCAGCGACAACAAAAAAATCGCCCGACGTGTCGTGGGCGAGAGCGCGTGAGTGGAAGTCTTGGTTTTCAAAGCGAGCCGACTTTACCTGCTTCGTTGCATCGCGCATGTCGCCTTTAAGTCAAAGTTAAAAAATACGATGTTGGCGATTTAGCATTGGCACTATGAAGTTTTTTGTGTCTTTGTTAATTTGGCTGCTTGCGGTGGTCGCTGCCCCAGTCAGAGCACAGTCCGATAACCCAGACATGCCCGTTGAGGTGTTGGGGGTGTATTTCACCCCGCCAGCCAATGCCGTATCGGCCATCATCAAAGCCATTGATGCCAGCGAACGCGAAGTCTTGGTGCAGGCCTATGGCTTCACGCACAACGGCATCGCCCAAGCTTTGGTTCGGGCCCATCAGCGGGGAGTGTCAGTGCGTGTGTTGCTGGATAAAAAGAGTGCCAGCTCCAACCGCTATGTCATTGGCGTCTTGCAAAATGCACAGATCGATGTACGTCAAGACGGTAAGCACGCCATCGCCCATAACAAAGTGATGGTGATTGACTTGAGTACGGTGATCACGGGTAGCTTTAACTTCACCAACTCGGCCGCAACCCGCAATGCTGAGAATTTCTTGATTTTGAAGTCCGAGGATTTGGCCCAGCAATACCGCCTGCAATGGAAGAGCCACTGGGCTCACGGCGTCGAATAAGGCCGCTCTGGGCCTGATTTAGTCTGTCAGCTCTAAAAATGCACCATTTCGGCGCTAAACCCTTGTTTGCCGAAAACAAGTCCCTAAAATACACCTTATGCTGCACTGCAACATGAATGAGGCCTTTGGGCAGGTTTCGGAGCAGTTTAAACATCCTTTTTAGATTTGGAGATATGAAATGACTTTGACACCTGAACAAGTAATCGCCGCTAATAAAGCAAATTTGGAAACTTTGGTGGGTTTGACCAACAAAGCTTTCTCTGGCGTTGAGCAATTGATCGAGTTGAACTTGGCTGCTGCCAAAACAACTTTGGCTGACTCACAAAAACAAGCCAACGCTGCATTGACCGTGAAAGACGCACAAGAGTTGTTGGCTTTGCAAGCTAGCTTGTTCCAACCCTTGGCTGAAAAAGCTGTGGCTTACAACCGTCACTTGGTTGAAATCGCGACTGGCACAGGTTCACACTTCCAAGGCCATGTGGAATCACAAGTGGCTGAAGCTCAAAAAGCTTTCCACGCCATGGTGGACAACGCTGCCAAGAATGCACCTGCAGGTTCTGAGTCTGCTGTCGCTGCATTCAAAACTGCCGTTGCTGCTGGCAACAATGCTTTGGAATCTGTGCAAAAAGCAGTCAAGCAAGCCACTGAAGTTGCTGAAGCCAACTACAAAAACATGACTGAAACTGCTTTGAAGACAGCCAAGACTGCGGCTAAGAAGCGTTAATTTTTGAGGTTTTCAAAGACCGCTGAAAACGGCTCCTTCGGGAGCCGTTTTCTTTTGTGTCATAAGATTCGGCTTATGAATAAACGCTTGTTCCTCAGTGCTTGCATCACGCCGTTTTTGGTGGCGTGTTCGTCTCTGTCGCGCAAGCCTCTTAGCACCTCGCAAAGCTACCCTAATAACCCCGCCAAGCGACAAGACATCGTCATGCAGGCCATGGCCATGCTCGACCGCGGCTACACCTACGGGGGCAAAAAACTTCACACAGGTTTTGATTGCTCAGGCTTGGTCACCTTTGTTTACAGAGAGTCGGCAGGTATTTCTCTCAAAGGCAGTGCCGCGCAAATGGCTTCAGCAACACGCTCGATTGATGCTTCGCAAGCTCACCCAGGTGACTTGGTGTTTTTCAATACCCTCGGCCCATCGTTTTCACATGTGGGTATTTATATTGGTGAGGGTAAGTTTGTCCATGCCGCCAACGAGCGAACTGGTGTGAAAACCGAGCGCTTGAACAACGGCTATTGGTCCAAGCACTTTGAGGGCTATCGCACCGTGTTTGCGTGATCAGGCGTGATTGCGAATCGCCTCAGCGGCTTCTTTCACCAGCGCGGGGCCTTTGTAAATCAAGCCGGTGTATATCTGCACCGCGTTTGCGCCGGCTTCCATCTTCGACACCGCATCTGCGCCGCTGAGGACACCGCCCACGCCAATGATGGGAAAGTTCGGGCCCATGGCCGCGCGCAGTTGGCGAATCACCGCATTGCTTTTTTCCAGCACAGGTGCGCCCGAGAGACCACCGGTTTCTTCGGCATGAGCCAAGCCTTGCACGGCTTCTCGGCTGATGGTGGTGTTGGTAGCAATCACGCCCCACAAGCTGTTGGCCAGTGTGGTGTCGGCGCGGACGCAATGGCGCTTCAAAGTGGCGGCAATCACGGCGACTTGTGCCTCATCCAAATCGGGCGCAATTTTGATGAACACGGGCACTTGCTTGCCATGTTGTTGGGCCAGCTCGTTGCGGCGCTGGGCCACGGCGCCTATCAACGCATCTAAGGCTTCGTCGCTTTGCAGCTCACGCAAGTTTTTGGTGTTGGGGCTCGAGATGTTGACGGTCACATAGTCGGCGTGTGGGTACACCCCGTTTAAGCAAATCAGGTAGTCGTCCACCGCGTTCTCAATCGGGGTGACGGCGTTTTTGCCGATGTTCAAACCGAGCAGCATGGGCGTATCGCCCCCTTTGTGGCGGAACTGCGCTTTTTGCACATTGGCCAAGAACGCATCGAGACCTTCGTTGTTAAAGCCCAAGCGGTTGATGAGCGCGTTGGCTTCTGGCAAGCGGAACATGCGTGGCTTGGGGTTGCCAGGCTGGCCTTTGGGCGTGACCGTGCCCACCTCTACAAAACCAAAACCCATGGCGGCCAAGCCGTCAATGCAATGGGCGTTTTTGTCTAAGCCCGCGGCCAAGCCCACGCGGTTGGGAAACTTCAAGCCCGCGAGTTGAATCGGGTCTTGCACGCGGCCTTGGCAGTAGGCCCATGACAGCGGTGTGTTTTGCGTGCGGGCTAGCATGGCCAGCGTGTGTTCGTGGGCGGTTTCAGCGTCCATCGAAAACAGGAACGGACGGGCGAGCGAGTAGGGCATTAACGACATGGATAATCTCAGACTTTGAAAAACTTCTTTGCTGGATTTTCGCCGATGAGCACCCCCACCTTTACCCAAGACGAATTGAAAACTTTGGTCGGCCAAGCCGCACTGCAATATGTGGTGCCCGGCGAGGTGGTGGGCGTGGGCACGGGCTCTACCGTTAACAAGTTCATTGACGCGCTGGCCAGCATGAAAGACCAAATCAAAGGTGCGGTGTCTAGCTCAGTCGCTTCCACCGAGCGTCTGCAAGCCTTGGGCATTCAAGTGTTTGACGCCACTGAGGTGGAGAGTCTGTCGGTCTACATCGACGGGGCGGATGAAATTGATCACCACGGCTATATGGTCAAAGGCGGTGGCGCGGCGTTGACGCGTGAAAAAATTGTGGCGGCGCAGTCCAAAAAGTTTGTGTGCATTGCCGACGAAAGCAAGTTGGTCGACACCCTCGGGGCTTTTCCCCTGCCGGTCGAAGTCATTCCCATGGCCAGTTCGCAAATCATTCGCCAGTTCGCATCGATGGGCGGTGTTGGCAAAGTGCGTATGAAAGACGGCCAGCCTTTGGTTACCGACAACGGCCAACACATCGTGGATGTGACGGGTTTGAAAATCACCGACCCTGTGGCCTTTGAAGCCACAGTGAGTCAATGGCCAGGCGTGGTGACTGTGGGGGTGTTTGCCTACCAAAAAGCGCAGGTCTGCTTGCTGGGGACCTCGGCTGGCGTGAAGACGTTGAAGTTTTGAAAAGCTTAGGTACCTCCTATCGTGCATTGGTGCTTGGCGCATCGGGTGCGCTGGGTTGTGCTTTCGTCGAAGCCTTACAGGCTGATGTTGCATGTGCCGCAGTGGTGGGCTTGTCGCGCAGCTCTGAGCCCGGATTTAGATTGGAGGATGAAGCCAGCATCGCTGCTGCAGCCACTGCATTACAAGGCCCGTTTCACCTCATCATCGACGCCACAGGTGCACTCACCATCGACGGGCAGGGGCCCGAAAAACACATGGGCGCAATCAACGCCGTGCAAATGGCTCGTGCGTTCGAGGTCAACACCATTGGTCCTGCGCTTTTGCTCAAACACTTTGTGCCCTTGCTAGCCACTGAGCAGCGCAGCATCTATGCCAAATTGTCTGCGCGTGTGGGCAGCATCGGTGACAACCGCAAAGGCGGTTGGTATGGCTACCGTGCGTCTAAAGCCGCCTTGAATATGGTGCTGCAAACCGCGGCTATTGAAGCTTCACGCAAACGCCCGCAACTCGTGGTGGCGGCTATGCAACCGGGCACCGTGGCATCCAATTTATCTGCGCCGTTTGTGTCCGCGCATGCGTGTTTAGCCCCCGCGCAATCGGTGGCAGGGTTGTTGAATGCTCTGGATGATTTGCCGCCGCAAGCCGCTGCGCACTTTGTGGATTACAAAGGCGCAACGATTCCTTGGTGATGATCAATGCGCCGCGCTCATGCCTTGGTGGCGGAGCAGTGCATCCAACTGAGGCTCGCGCCCGCGGAAGGCTTTGAACGATTCCATGGCGGGGCGGCTGCCGCCAACTTCCAAAATGGTTTGGCGATAGCGGCGACCTGTGTCGATGCTGGGCGTGCCGTCTTCGGCTGCGGTTTCTTCAAACGCGGCATAGGCATCGGCACTGAGCACCTCCGCCCATTTGTAGCTGTAGTAACCCGCCGCGTAGCCGCCCGCAAAGATGTGGCTGAAGGTGTGCAGCGTCCGGCCCCATGCTGGGCTTTGCAGCATAGCCACCTCGGCTCGCACATCGCGCAGCACTTGCATGAAGTCTTGGGCTTTTTCGCCATCGGTGTGCAAGCGCATGTCCACAAGTGAGAACTCAATTTGACGCAGGGTTTGCAAACCGCTTTGGAAGTTTTTGGCGGCCAGCATTTTGTCGAACAATGCACGTGGCAGGGGCTCGCCTGTGTCGACGTGTGCCGTCATGTGGCGCAGCACGCTCCACTCCCAACAGAAGTTTTCCATGAACTGGCTGGGTAACTCCACCGCATCCCACTCCACACCGCTGATGCCTGACACATCGCGCTCGTTCACTTGCGTGAGCATGTGGTGCAGACCGTGGCCGCATTCGTGGAAGAGGGTGATGACGTCGTCGTGTGTCAAGAGCGGTGGCTTGCCGTTCACGCCTTCAGCGAAGTTGCACACGAGGTGCGCCACCGGTGTTTGCAGTTGGTTGTTGTCGGGGCGCAGCCAACGGGCGCGCACATCGTCCATCCACGCCCCACCACGTTTGCCTGCGCGTGCGCCGGGGTCGAGGTAGAACTGGCCCACTAACTCGGGCGGCAAATTCTTCGTGCGTGTGTCTTCGGTGTGGCGCTCAATGCGATAGAACTCAACTGCGGGGTGCCACACCGGTGCTTCGTCACGGCGAATGCTCACCTCAAATAAGGTTTCGACAATTTTGAACAAACCGGCCAGCACCTTGGGCGCGGTGAAGTAGGGTTTGACTTCTTGCTCGCTGAACGCGTACCGGGCTTCTTTAAGCTTCTCGCCAATGTAGGGCCAGTCCCATGGTTGTGGGTCTGACAAGTTCAGGTGTTCGGCGGCAAAGGCGCGCATTTCGGCCACGTCTTGCTCGGCATAGGGGCGGGCGCGTTGGGCGAGGTCTCGCAAGAAGTGCATCACATCGGCGGGCGACTGTGCCATTTTGGCGGCCAGAGAGACTTCGGCGTAATTGGCGTAGCCCAGTAGCTCGGCCTCTTCTTGCCGCAGGGCCAAAATTTCTTGAACGTACTTCGTGTTGTCTTGCTCGGCTTTGCCGTTTTGCACGGCTTCTGATTGGTCAGAGGCGCGTGTGGCGTATGCGCGATACAGCTTTTCGCGCAAGGCGGAGCTGTGAGCAAACTGCATGATGGGCAAGTAGCACGGCATTTTTAAATTCAGCATGTGACCCGTTGCACCGTCTTTTTCAGCCGCAGCGCGTGTGGCGTGCAACACATCGTCGGGCACACCTGCCATTTCAGCTGCACTGACGATGAGTGACCATTGGTCGGTGGCGTCCAGTACGTTCTCGCTGAATTTTTGGCTCAGCTCGGCCTGTCGCTCTTGAATGACAGCAAAGCGTTCTTTGGCTGCGCCCACCAGATCTGCACCGGACAACACAAAGTTGCGCATGGCCAAGGTGTGGGCATGTGTTTGTTCGGCGTTCAAACTGGCTACATCGATGGCTTTGTACTTGGCGTACAAGCGTTCATCGGCACCCAAGCGCGTCCAAAACTCAGTCACACGTGGCAGAGCCTCGCTGTACGCAGCACGCAGCTCAGGTGTGTCAGCCACAGAGTGCAAGTGGCTCACAGCGCCCCAAGCACGGCTGAGTTTTTCGGTGGCCACATCCAGTACCGCAGCAATGGCTTTCCACTCGGGAGGGAAGTCGGCAGCCGTCACTTGTTCTAACGCTGCATCGGCCGCTGGCAACAGCTGGTCAAGCGCAGGCGCGATGTGCTCGGGCTTGATGGCATCAAACAACGGATGGTTTGAGAAGTCGAGAAGCGGATTGATGGCGTGCGTCATAAAAAAATTTGTACCAATGAAAGAGAGTCTCAGCCTAAACCTTGTAGCGTACCTAGCACCGTCGCCAAGCTGAGTGGCCAGCGCTTGATGCAGCGACATTCGCTCGCGAGGAGCGCAGCAAGCGCTGGCCGCTTAGCTTGGCAGAGCGAACGAAGCAACAACGAGTGCAAGAAACTCAATGCTTCTCAGATAAGGCCCGTTGCGCCGATTCCAAGGTATTGACCAACAGCATTGTGATGGTCATAGGCCCAACCCCACCGGGCACAGGGGTGATGTAGCCGGCCACTTCTTTTACACCGTCAAAGTCCACATCGCCGCAGAGCTTGCCTTCGTCGTTGCGGTTCATGCCCACGTCCAGCACCACTGCGCCGGGCTTGACCATGTCAGCGGTCAGTACATTGCGCTTGCCGACGGCAGCTACGATCACATCGGCTTGCAGGGTGAGTGCTTTGAGGTTTTGGGTGCGCGAGTGCGCCACGGTGACGGTGGCATCTTTTTGCAAAAGCATCAAGGCCATGGGTTTGCCCACGATGTTGCTGCGGCCAATCACCACGGCGTTTTTGCCTTTGATGTCGTAGCCAATGCTTTCGAGCATCTTCATGCAGCCATAAGGCGTGCAGGGCCAGAAGCCGGGCATGCCGGTCATCAACGCGCCTGCGCTGGCAATATGGAAACCGTCGACGTCTTTAGCGGGGCTGATGGCTTCAATCACTTTTTGCGCATCGATGTGCGCAGGCAAGGGCAGTTGCACCAAGATGCCGTGAATACTGTCGTCGTGGTTCAATGCGTCCACGCGAGCTAACAAATCGGCCTCGCTCATCGTGGCCTCGTATTTTTCAAGCACCGAATGCAAGCCAGCGTCTTCACAGGCTTTGACCTTGTTGCGCACATAGACCTGGCTGGCTTGGTTGTCGCCGACCAACACCACGGCCAAGCCGGGCGTCAAACCCTTGGCCTTCAAGGCAGCAGTGTCTGCAGCGACTTGGGCGCGTAGTTGTTTGGAGAGGGCGTTGCCGTCGATGAGTTGTGCAGTCATGGTCTTGTGTATACAGAAGAGAAATTGAATTGAAAACGCCCGTGAGACACGGGCGTTGAAGGGGTTCGCAAAGCTTTGGCCAGTTTAGGCTTTGGCTGCATTTTGACCGAGTGCGGTTTTCAGCAAGTCGGCCACGGTGTTGGCATTGAGCTTTTCCATGATGTTGGCGCGGTGCGCTTCTACTGTTTTGATGCTGATGCCCAAGTCGTCTGCAATTTGCTTATTCAAACGGCCTGCCACGATGCGCTCTAGCACTTGAGATTCGCGGGTGGTGAGCTTAGCCATCAATGCGTCGCGACTAGCGGCTTGTTGGTATTCTGCAAATGCAGTGGTGGCCTGCGACAACATGCGTTCCACCAAGTTCAGCAACGCTGTTTCATTAAAAGGTTTTTGGATGAAATCCATCGCGCCTTTTTTCATGGTGTCCACAGCCATAGGCACATCGCCGTGTCCGGTGATGAACACGATGGGCAAAGGTGACTTGCGCTCGACCAAACGGTCTTGCAGCTCAAGGCCTGTCATGCCACCCATGCGTATGTCCACGATCAAGCAAGCTACTTCGCGTGGGTCGTAACGGCTCAGGAAAGTTTCGGCGGAGTCAAAGCATCGAACGCGGTAGTCCTTGCCCTCTAACAACCATTGCAAGGAATCGCGTACTGCCTCGTCGTCGTCAACCACGTAGACCGTACCTTTTTTGGGAATCAAACTCATCAATCAAACTCCAACCTATCGGACTGGCAACCAGAAGGAAAAGCGGCAGCCCGTTATTTCATCAGCATTGTAGAGGTTCTCGGCCTTCATTCGACCTTGGTGAGATTCCACGATCGAGCGGCACAAATTCAGGCCAATGCCCATGCCCTCAGACTTGGTGGAGAAGAAGGCTTCAAACAAACGTTCTAAGACTTCGGGTGGCAGGCCTCGGCCAGTGTCGGTGACTGTGAACTCGACCACAGGCTGGCCGCCTTCGTTGCGCGGCAAGACTTTGAGCTCTACATCGCGTCGCGTCAGCGGGCGCTGGGCGAGGTCAATCGATTCGGCGGCATTACGCATCAAATTGACCAGCACTTGCTCAATCAAGATGGGGTCCACATGGATGGCTGGCAAACGTGCCGCCACGACTTGTGTCAGGCGCACTTGGCGACGGCGCATTTCAATGCCAGCCAATTCCACCGCTTCGGCCACCATGGCGGCCACGTCTGAGGGCGTGCGGTTGGGTTCGCTGCGTTTCACAAAACTGCGAATGCGCTGAATGATTTGACCTGCACGCTGAGCTTGGTGTGCCGTTTTCTCAAGAGCCTTGAGCAAGTCTTCCTCGTTCAAATTGTTGGCCTTGATGCGCGAGATCATGCCGCTGCAATAGTTATTGATGGCCGTGAGTGGCTGGTTCAACTCGTGCGCCACGCTGGATGCCATTTCACCCATGGTAATGAGTCGGCTGGCAGTTTCTGCACGTTCTGCTTGCAGCTGTGCTTGTTCTTCAGCTTGTCGCCGTGGCGTGATGTCTGAGGCAATCACCATTTGCGCCAGTCGACCATCGACCCAGTTGAGGTAACGAGATCGAACCTCTAACCATTTGTCTAACTCAGGGATATAAATCTCTGCGTTTTCCGCTTTGGACTCGGTGAGCGACTCTGTTGGCAGGCCCATGAGCGCATCGTCTTGGTCTTGCGCATCATCCGCTGCGGCATCAGATAGGTTCACATGACGTGGCTGTCCCGCCTGTGACACAAGGTTCAAGTGCCCCTGAGTGGTGCTCGCAAACCATTGGCGATAGAGCTTGTTGGCAAACAGCAATTCTTTGCTGCCTAAGGGTGCAACAGACACCGATGCATCCAAACCCTCTAACACCGTGGTGAATCGATCGTGAGCGGCTGTGAGTTGTTCACGTACACGCGTGGGCTCGGTGATGTCGGTCATTGATGTCATCCAGCCGGTTTGTTGGCCGCGTGCATCAACGAGGGGGGACACATACAAACGTGCCTCAAACAGTTCACCGTTTTTGCGTTTGACGCGCACCTGGAAGCCGCTGCTGGTGGTCTCGCCCTGCAACTCTTGAGCGAGTTTTTGCTCCAGCACTTCGCGGTCTTGATCGGGCCAGTAAGGGAAGGGCGGTTCATGGCCCACCAACTCCTCTTCCGTCCAGCCTGTCATTTGGCAAAACGCGGCGTTCACATACGTAATTCGACCTTTGAGGTCCATCGCGCGCATGCCTGTGAGGATGGAGTTTTCCATGGCGCGGCGAAAGTTGGTTTCAGCGACGAGGGCTTGCTGTGCTTGCACGCGACGTCGGGTGTGACGCCAAGTGCCAATCAACATCCATGCGGTCATGGCGCTGAGCAGCGCCACCAACCAAAACACACCGTTGCCAATCAAGCCTTGCGAGGTGCGGTAAGGCTGTGCATGCAATGACAAGGCATAACCCACTGGCGTGATCGGCACTTCATACTCGTTGGGCTGGAACAGCCACGGCAACACTTCAGTGACTTTGGGACGTGTTTTGTTGGCTTGCCCTGCGAGTACTTGGTTGTTTGCATCGCGCAAAGACATGGCGTAACGATTGGCCACCTCACTGGGAACAGCAAAGCGCAGCATGCCGTCCATGGTGTACTCGGCCAGCAAGATGCCCTCAAACTTGCCATGGTTCACGATGGGTACATGCAATTGCAGTTGCACGTATGGGGCGGTGTTTATGCGCTTCTCAATAATGGGTGGGGAATAAACAGGTTGCAACAAATCACGCGCAAGCTGATAGGTGTTGCGTGTATCTGTTTGACTGATGCTGCTGCCTACTGGCAGGCTCATGGTGGAGTTGTTGCTGGTGCTGATGTAGGAACTCAGGACACGTTCTTTGGCATCGAGCCATGTCAAGCTGGCAAATTCTGGGCTCTGGTTTAAGACTGTTTGTGCTTCTAGAGTGAAGTTTTTGGCGTTGGTCTCTTTGTTGGCAATGTCACGTGCCATGCGCATGATGTGCTCTTGCTTATCCAGTAGTCGTACGCGTAGCCGCTGTTGTGCGTACTCCACATCTCGACGAACCACTTCTTGCTCGCGATTAATTTCTTCGTACCGCAAATACCAAAACGCCGTGGTGATGGCCGCCATGAACAACACCACCGCGGCCAGCGGAGCCATGAAGGCAAAACGATCTTGGCGATTGGGTGTTTGCTTGTGCCACCAAGTACGCCAAAGGGTGATCAGTGGTTGAAGGAGCGGGACAGTCGTTGTTTTTTGCATGAGCTAAGAGTTTATGCGCGAGGGTAAACACTGGCTTTGAATAATTATCTAGTTTCATAATGAGAAATCAATGACCATTATTTGAAATTTTCAATTTTTGTGAGAAACTCCGTACATTCGAGTCATAACAGTGCAACAAGAGGAGACAAGCATGTCAGCACAACCGAACGATCTGCGCACCGACGTGGACAGTCAAGAAACGCGTGAATGGATGGACGCCTTGTCCGCCGTCATCAATGCAGAGGGGCCTGAACGTGCGCACTTCTTGTTAGAGCAATTGCTCGAACACGCGCGTGAGAGCAGCATCGACATGCCGTTCTCTGCCACCACGGGTTACGTCAACACCATCGAACCTGATCAAGAAGCCCATTGCCCCGGCAACATCGAAATTGAAGAACGCTTGCGCGCCTACATGCGCTGGAATGCGATGGCGATGGTGGTCAAAGCTAACCGCCACAACCCAGAAGACGGTGGCGACCTCGGTGGTCACATCGGTTCGTTCGCTTCACTCGCTCACATGTTCGGCGCAGGCTTCAACCACTTCTGGCACGCTGAGAGCGAAAACCACGGCGGCGATTGCTTGTACATCCAAGGTCACGTGTCCCCTGGTGTGTACGCCCGTGCTTATTTGGAAGGTCGCTTGACCGAAGAGCAGTTGCTCAACTTCCGTCAAGAAGTGGATGGCAAAGGTTTGTCCAGCTACCCACACCCCAAACTCATGCCGGAGTTCTGGCAGTTCCCAACGGTGTCGATGGGCTTGGGCCCTTTGATGGCCATTTACCAAGCGCGCTTCTTGAAGTACTTGCACGCACGTGGCATTGCCAACACCGAAAACCGCAAGGTCTGGGTGTTCTGCGGCGACGGTGAGATGGACGAAGTCGAATCATTGGGCGCGATCGGTTTGGCCGCTCGCGAAAAGCTCGATAACTTGATCTTCGTGGTTAACTGCAACTTGCAACGTTTGGACGGTCCTGTGCGCGGCAACGGCAAGATCGTGCAAGAACTTGAAGGCGAGTTCCGTGGCTCTGGCTGGAATGTCATCAAGCTCCTGTGGGGCAGCGAGTGGGACAAACTGTTGGCCCGCGACAAAGATGGCGCTCTGCGCAAGATCATGATGGATACCTTGGACGGCGACTACCAAGCATTCAAAGCCAACGACGGCGCGTATGTGCGCAAGCATTTCTTCGGTCGCGATCCTCGCACTTTAGAGATGGTCGCCCACATGAGCGACGACGAAATCTGGGCCTTGAAGCGCGGCGGCCACGACCCACAAAAGGTGTATGCGGCTTACCACGAAGCGGTCAACCACAAAGGTCAACCTACCGTGTTGCTCATCAAAACCGTCAAAGGTTTTGGCATGGGCAAAGCGGGCGAGGGCAAGAACAACGTTCACCAAACCAAGAAGCTCACGGATGAAGACATCAAGTACATGCGTGACCGCTTCAACATTCCTGTGCCTGATAGCGAATTGGCCAATGTGCCGTTCTACAAGCCAGCGGATGACACCCCAGAAATGAAATACCTGCACGAGCGCCGCAAGGCCTTGGGCGGCTACTTGCCACACCGTCGCACGAAAGCGGATGAAAGCTTCACCGTGCCATCGCTCGACATCTTGAAGTCGGTGATGGAACCCACCGCCGAAGGCCGCGAAATTTCAACCACCCAAGCCTATGTGCGCTTCCTCACGCAGCTCTTGCGTGACCAAGCTTTGGGCCCACGTGTGGTGCCTATTCTTGTGGACGAAGCCCGTACCTTCGGCATGGAAGGCTTGTTCCGTCAAATCGGT
>JACCDH011642642.1_pt1 | contig 27335 bp, 25 predicted proteins | sample 7442481 | NCBI WGS metagenome assembly JACCDH01 (sample SAMN15323433, study PRJNA562643) | freshwater metagenome | isolation source: river surface water | place: USA:Blue River Watershed | collected 2017-08-15 | reverse complement strand
ATTAAGCCGTTTCAAAGACGAGATAGGTACTTACCGTTTTTTAGCAAAAGAATCAAAAACTGTATTGTCTTAGTGCATGAACTTTGTTTTAACGTATGGTGTGTTGTGATTTTGACAAAAAAAAGCACCCAGAATTTCTCCTAAGTGCTTGATTTTATTGGTTATTTTGGCTCCTCAACCTAGGCTCGAACCAGGGACCTACGGATTAACAGAAAACAGTGTTTTTGATATTGCCATGCTTTATAGGGCCTGCAGCGTGAAATATCTTGATGTGCAATAAAGTGTGTGATTGGCGTTTTCTCACCTTTCGCTAGAAGCGTCCAGCTCTGGACGGTGCAGGGGTGTCCAGAATCTGGACGCTCGACTTGCTATAGAAGGTAAGGGTGTCAAAAATTAAGTGTCATGAAAATTTACGGAATACAAACAGTTCGCCCGTGAACACGCCCCTCACTCAAATCTTGCATTGCTAGGTTTACCTCCGATAAAGGACGTGTCCTAACAGGAATCAGTGGCATGTTGGCGCTTTTAACTAAGCTAACAAGTTCGCGAAGTTCCTTGAGTGTGCCAACATAACTGCCTTGAATGGTAAGCGGGCGCATGGGGATAACGGGCAACGCCAGATGGAGATCGCCCCCCATCAAGCCGCAAATGACAATATGTCCCCCACGTGCGGCACTGGCCATGGCTAGGCTGACGGTTGCTGTTGCACCTACAAGATCTAGAACAGAACGCGCACCACCGTTGGTGGCTTGTTGGATTTGTTGTGCGGCATCGCTGGCACGTGCATCGATGGCTTGCAAAGCACCCGCAGACAAGGCGGCCTCGCGTTTGCCGGGATCGATATCCACCACAATGGCACCCACCCCGCCCAAGGCTTTCAACACCTGAATGGCCATCAAGCCCAGACCACCGGCGCCGATCACAACCACAGGGTCGGTTTGAATGCGGTCGCCCATTTTTTTCAAAGCACTGTAGGTGGTCACGCCGGCACACGCCAGTGGTGCCGCATGGGTTGGATCCAAATCATCTATGTCCACCAAATAACGCGGGTGGGGCACGAGAATATAGTCAGAAAAACCACCGGGGCGTGCCACGCCGAGTGCTTGCGGTTTGATGCAAATATTTTCTTCACCACGTTGGCAAGCCGTGCATTCGCCGCAGCCAATCCAGGGATGTATCAGCGCCACACGGCCAGCCTGACCTTCGCCCTCGGCAGCGGCACCGGCAGAAACCACCTCCCCCACGATTTCATGGCTCAAGGTGAGTGGCGGTGTGATGCCGCGCTCAGCCAGCGTCAGTTTTTTCCCTCCGCCCAGATCGTAATGGCCTTCCCAAAGGTGCAGGTCGGTGTGGCAAACCCCAGCAGCTTTGACCTTGAGCAGTATCTCTGTTCCCTGCGGAGCCGGCATGGATTTTTCGACCAACTCAAGAGGCTTGCCGTGATGAAGCACGCAGTAGCAGCGCATACGATGTTCCTTGTAAAAATGAGAGATGCAAAGCCGCCGTCACAACCTGTTAGTCAATGGTCAATCGAGCGACCTTGGCAAGGCCTTGCCAAGTTTCCACATCTTTTTTGACTGTCGCTGCAAATTGGTCAGCCGTTTTGATGGGGGGCTTGGGCATGTTGTTTTGGGCGAATTTCTGAATCACCTCGTCGGTGGCCAACAGCCGGTTGATTTCACTGTTCAAGCGCTGGATGACGGCTGGCGGTGTGCCCGCTGGAGCGAAGACGCCGTACCAGCCATCGGTGTCAAAGCGGAAACCTTGTTCGCTCAGCGTGGGCACTTCGGGCAGTGCGGGGCCTCGCGAGGAGCCGGTACAGCCTAAGGCGACCAAACGGCCTGCCTTCACATGCGGCACAGGTGAAGCAATGTCAATGAAGCCCACGGTGATGTTGTTGGCCAGCAAATCGGTCAATGCGGGCAACACCCCTTTGTAGGGAATGTGGGGCATGAAAATTTTGTGATGCGCCTTGATGCTCTCCATCGCCAAATGCCCGCTAGAGCCATTGCCCCACGTGGCGTAGCTCAACTTGCCTGGATTGGCTTTGGCGTAGCGCACCATGTCGTCGAGATTTTTGAAACCTGTGGATGGGTTAGATACCAGTAAAAAACCCGACAAACCAATTTGTGCCACGGGCGTCAGGTCTCTGACCGTGTCGTAGGGCATTTTGGGCTGAAGAATCGGATTGATAGCGATGGAAGAAGACGGTGTGAACAAGAACGTATAGCCATCGGGTGCCGCTTTGGCGACGGCATCGTTACCAATGATGCCGTTGGCTCCGGCCTTGTTTTCGATCACCACTGATTGTTTCAATGCTTCTTGTAATGGCGCAGCCAACATTCTTGCAAAGATGTCACCGCCCACACCTGCCGGACCGGGAACCACCAGCTTGATGGGGCGATTGGGCCAGCTCGCAGCGTTGCCAGCCGCTTGCGCCAGCACATGAGCCGGGAGCGCCAGCAAGCTTGAACTGGCTAGCAGAGTGCGCCTTGAGATGAGGGGGCGTTTCATGGGTGTCTCCTGAAGGTTTAGGTCGCTTGTGGTCTGATGGATTTTTGTGTTCAGTGGTACCGTAACTCTTGCGTTGATGGGTTCAACGGCCTTTGAACTGAGGCGCGCGCTTTTCTAAAAAAGCCATGCGTGCTTCGCGTGCATCTTCGGTTTTTGACAGGGTCATGGTGAACTCTTGCTCGAACCGGTAGGCATCACGCTGAGGCATGACGTCCACCATGTTGGTTGCGCGTTTGGCATACACCAAAGCCAGCGGTGCTTTGGATGCAATTCTGTGTGCCAGCGCCATCGTCACCGGCAACAGTTCTTCGGAAGGTAAAACATCTTCCAGCACATTGCGGCGCAACAAATCTTGGGCGCTGAGTCGGTCACCAGAAAAAAACATGCGGCGTGTTGTGGATCGACCTAACAATGTCCGAAGCATAGACGCACCGCCCGCGAGTCCTACATTGATTTCAGGCATGCCAAAGGTGGCATTGTCAGAAGCGTAAAGGATGTCGCAAGCGGCAGCCAAACCCATGCCCGCTCCCAGTGCGGCACCGTTGACAGCTGCAATCACGGGTTTGGCGCATTCTCGAATGGCATTGCCGGTTTCTCGGGTGATGCGGTTGTGTTCAAGAAAATCACCGGGCACATCGTCGCGCGGTCGATCTTTCAAATCAGCGCCTGCACAAAAAACCGAACCATTGCCGGTGAGCACTGCGCACATGATGTCATCACGCGCAGAAATTTCATCGAATGTGGCCACCAGTTGGTAGCGCATGTCGCGGCTCAGGGCGTTCACGGGCGGGCGGTCTAGCGTGACCAAGGCAACTTTCTCGTTGACCTCTAGGCGCACACATTTTTCAGTCATTGCAAACTCCTGTTTGTGCTTCAGACAAGGTGCGAGCGAATTCTAGGAAGGAATGTAGAGCACCATTCATTCAAATTGCTTGGATCTGTTCTGCAAAAAAAGTCATATTCACTTGACTGGCATAGATGCAGTTTCGGCCTCAAGAATGTTGAAACGATCGCCTTCGCCAGAAACGTGTGTCGCCACAAAGTCTAAAAACAGTTGAATTTTGGTGGGGATCAACGATGTGTCCAAGATGGTGGCATACATGCCAGCTTCTTGCTGGGTGTTGTTCACATGAAAATCGGGTAACAACCTCATGAGGGTGCCGCGTGCCAAATCGCGGTGAACCAGATAATCATCAAGCAAAGCGACTCCCTCGCCAAGCCTCGCCAACTCTAGCAACGCCATACCGTTGTTGGTCAAATGACGTGGCGTGAACATCATCGTTTCAGTTTGCTCGGCCTGCTTGAAGTGCCAAGTGTAGGAAGACCCTGGCAACATGTAGGCAAGGCAATCGAGTTTGGCCAAATCACTTGGCACATTGGGCGTGGTGTGCGTGGACAAATAATCGGGGGACGCCACCAAATAGCGTTCGCTCTTGAACAGAATGCGTCGTTTCACGCCTGCTTCAAGCGGCGGCGAAACGCGAAAGTCTATGTCAATGTTGCCGAGCCGAAGGTCGACCGGTGTTTCAGACAAGGTGAGCTCAATTTTGATGTCGGGGTAGAGACGACGAAATTGTGCCATAAGCAACGGCAGCACGCGCAAACCAAACATGGTGCGTGAATGGACGCGCAATGTGCCCTTGGGTGCTTCTCGAATGGCTGTGATGTTGGCGTGCGCCTCTTGAATGCTGTTGAGAATGCCTTGCAGCTGTCTGGCGTACTCTGCACCAGACTCGGTCAACATGATTTGCCGCGTAGAGCGCAGCAGCAGTTTCACGTTGAGTGAGTCTTCGATGTCGGCAATCAAACGTGACACCGCGGTGGCTGACACGCCAAACAGCCTTGCTGTTTCCGAGAAACTTTTGGTCTGCGAGACAGACAAAAACAATTCCATAGCACGCAAGCGATCCATAAATCCTCTATTTTTTGCAGAAGTGTTTGTCGATTTTGATGCATTCTCAATGCTACTCTGGCACTTCTAGAATCCGCCAACTCAGTGGTAGAGATCTTATAAGGAGACAAAGATGGAATTTGGCGTTTTTTTGCTAGCACAACAACGCGGCTATCACCAGACCTCTCAGCAGGTGATCCATAACTCCATCGAACAGACCATGATGGCAGAGCAGGCAGGGTTTCATTCTGCTTGGTATGCGGAACACCATTTCAACAATTATTCGCTATCGCCTTCGCCATTGATGACGGTGGCTCATGTGGCGGCTAAAACCAAAACCATCCGTTTGGGCACGGCGGTGTGCATTCTTCCGTTGTACCACCCCGCACGCCTATTGGCTGAGATTGGCTTCGTGGACACGGTTTCAAATGGCCGATTGGATTTGGGCGTCGGCTCGGGTTATCAGGAGTTTGAGTTTGAGCGCTTTGGGGTGAAGATCGCTGAGTCGGGTGATATTTACAACGAGTTCATGGACGTATTGCCCATGGGCTTGACGCAAAAGACGTTCGAATACCACGGGAAATTCTTGGATATTCCTCCTAGCTCTATTGCGGTGCGTTGCTTGCAGCAACCGGCACCGCCCATTTGGGTCACGTCGGGCAATCCAGTCACTTTGGGCAGGGGGGTACGTGAAAAACACAACTTGTTTGTGACCGCTTTGCTGGGGGGCAACGATGCAATGCAAACCCTGCGCGGAAAACTGGAGCAAGTGGCTGAAGACAACGGTAAGGACTTAGACCGCGATGTCAAATTTGGCTTGTTGCGTTGCGCTTACGCATCTGACAACCCTGCCGAAGTTGATCTTTATTTAGATAACGCACGTTTTCAACGTCGCATTTCTGAAAGCCTGAAGTTTCGGCGTGCACATACCGAAGATGGGTATATGGTCAAGGAAGTGCCTTCGCCAACTGACATGAGTTTCGATCAACTGCGACAGAACTTACCTGTGGGTTCTGTCAACCAGGTCATCGACAAGATGCTGGAGGAAATTGAAATCCTTAAACCAAAAATGATTGCCATTCAAACCCAGCTCGGAGATTTCGATCAAAAAACCATGCTCAAGCAACTCGACTTGTGGGGCTCGACAATCATTCCAGCGATACAAAAAGAAGTTGGTTCTATGGCGGTGAGCGCCTAAGGACAAAGCAATGCGTATTCACCTGTCTAATGCGGGCGCAGTGCGCTTGAGCGATGCGTCAGATTTTGGGCGTCTGGATGTCTTGGTTGATCCGCAGTCGAGCGATATGTTGGAGCGTGCGATTCAGCGTTTGGGCCACCGGGAAGATGCACAACACATTCGGGTTGCACCATCCGTGCTGCGCTTCATGTCAGGACGGGGCGGTGAGCCTGAGTGGGAGGCGGGTTTTGCGGGCATGCTGGCTTATGCAAAACAACATGGTTGGGTGAATGCGCAGGGCGATATTCGCTTGCATTTGTTGCAGCAGCAACACGATGCGGTGGTGTCGGTGGACGACTTTAAGACAGCCATGCGCGCCTTGCCTGCTGGTATTTGTGCTGTGACCACTGGGCATGGTGACCGTCGGGCGGGCATGATTGTGTCGAGCCTCACATCGGTATCGGCTGAACCACCCATGGTGGGGTTTTTTGCGCATCAATCATCGTCATTTACCGAACCGTTGATGCAAAGCGGAGGATTTGTGGCCAATGTGCTTGGCGAAAAACATGGTGATGTCATGGCGCAATTTTTGAATGCATCTCAAGGAACCCCACGTTTTTCAAAAGGCAACTGGCGTGACGGTTTGTGTTTGCGGCCCGTATTGACCGATGCCTTGACCAGCCTCGAGTGCGAGATTGTTTGGACGCAAGCCCTCGGAACGCACCACCTCATTGTTGGCAAGGTTCGACAGACAGCATGCTCACAGGCTACGCCCGTTGTGCATTTCAATGCCGCCACGCACAGAATCGCTTCGTTGAGTTGAGGTGCATCCGCTGCTGATCTTCTTTTGGCTCAATTTCTAAAAAACACATATGTGAATTTGAACGACATATGGGTGTTCCCTGTTGTCGACTTACCGATCGGTAAGGCATCATGATCTCAATCAATGAATTGGCACAAAGATGAATAGTGCTTGGAGGTAAGGATGACGACTGTTAACGCAAAGCGGGTTGAAGTGTTGATTGTGGGCGGCGGTTTTGGTGGCATGTATGCCACCTTCAAGTTTCGCGAAATGGGCTACAAGATCCAGTCCTTTGAGGCTGGTGGCGGCTTGGGTGGGGTGTGGTACTGGAATCGGTATCCAGGTGCGCGTGTCGATTTGCCATCGATCGATTACAGCTTTTCTTTTTCGTCTGAAATCGAACAGGAGTGGACTTGGTCAGAGCAATTTGCAGCGCAACCTGAATTGTTGGAATACATCAATTTCGTGGCCAAACGCTTAGACCTTAACAAGCATTTTCAATTCAACACGCGCATTGAGCATGCGCAGTGGGATGAAGGCCGCAAGTTGTGGTCGCTCAAAACCGACAAAGGTGAGATGTGGGAGGCGCCTTATTGCATCATGGCCACGGGCCCGTTGTCTGTGCCCAAAGATCCTGAGATTGAGGGTTTGCACCGATTCAAAGGTGCGTTGTACCGTGCGGCCAAATGGCCGCACGAGCCGGTTAGTTTTGAAGGCAAACGCGTGGGTGTGATTGGCACAGGCTCAACAGGTATTCAGATCGTGCAAGAAGTGGGAAAGACCGCGGGCGAACTGTTCGTCTTTCAACGAACGCCCAGTTTCACCATGCCGATGCGCAACGTACCACTCGAACCCGATTACGTGGCTGAAGTGAAACGACATTACGCGGGTATACGCAATGCCGCGCGCAACAGTGCTGTGGGTGGAACGCGTCCTCAATCTACCCGTGGTTTTTTCACCGTCACACCGGATCAGCGCAAAACATTATTGGAAGATGCTTGGAAAAACGGTGGGTTGGCCATGTTGGGCACCTTCTCAGATTTGCTCGTTAACGAAGAAGCCAATGAGCATGTTGCAGAGTTTGTGCGCGGCAAGATCAGCGAAGTTGTCAAAGACCCCGTCACCGCAGAAAAACTCAAACCACGCGGCTACCCTATCTTTGCACGGCGTCCTTGCTTGGATTCGAGCTACTACGAAACCTTCAACCAATCGAATGTGCATCTTGTCGATTTGTACGAGCAACCTATCTTAGAAATCACAGAAAAAGGCGTTCGCACAGGCAAGGGTGAGTATCCTTTGGACATTCTGATATTGGCCACGGGCTACGATGGTTTGACGGGTGCGCTCACAGCTTTTGATGTGGTGGGCCGCAACGGGCGCACCGTCAATCAAAAATGGAAAGATGGTGCATCGACATATCTGGGCATCATGATGGAAGGTTTCCCCAACCTGTTTATGACCACGGGACCAACCGGTCCGGCTGCTTTGGCCAACATCATTCGCATCAGCGAGAACGATGTGGACTGGATTGCTGAGTTGATGGTTCACATGGAAAAAACAGGGCAGGCTGTTGCCGATGTCACGCCCGAGGCGGAACGCGCCTGGATGGACATTGTTGGCAATTTGGCCAAACACAGCCTGTTGCTCAAGGCGAAAACTTGGTACCTCGGCGCCAACGTGAAAGACAAGCCATTGGGGCTGACTTTGTTCACCGGTGGTTTTCACAAATATCGCGAATATTGCGAAGCAGCCAAGCAAGATGGCTACAAAAAAGCAATCTCATTTGTGTCGGGCCATGTCGGGCGTGCAGTTTGAAATCATGCCCTATGGAAAACACCTAAACCAAGTCTGCTCATGGGCATTGAATGCGCACGAGACGACTGCTACGATCTACTTACCGACCGGCAGGTGAGTTTGATTTTCCCGTTGATCAACCTGCCGTTCAAGTCACATTTTTCTCATCACTCAACCCCAACCCCGGCGAAAAGAAAACCACGTCGCCCAGCCTACCGCTAAGGAGATAAGCAAATGGCCCAACTCAATCGCAAAACCCTCATCACCACCGCCGTCACAGCCATGCTGTTGGCAACAGGTGCCCATGCCCAGGTCTCAGACGATGTCGTTCGCATCGGCGTGATGGCAGACATGACGGGCCCATATGCCGGTAACGGAGGTCCTGGTTCTACTCTGGCTGTGCGTATGGCGGTAGAAGATTTCGGGGGCAAAGTATTGGGCAAGCCCATCGAAGTTTTGGTGGCAGATGATCAAAACAAACCTGACGTTGGCACCAACATCGCACGTCAATGGTTGGAGCAACAGAAGGTGGACGCCATCGTGGGTGGTTCAGCATCCTCCATCGCTTTGTCAGTCAGCAACATGATGAAGACGGCCAAGAAGCCGTATTTGATTGCCGGTACTGTGGCCTCAGATTTGACAGGCAAAGCTTGCTCGCCCATGAACATTCAGTTCGCAGTGGACACTTACTCGATGCCCAAAGCAGGTGTTCAGAGCTTGATGGGTCAAGGCATCAAGACCTTCTATTTCATTGCGGTGGATTACGCGTTTGGCGCCGCTTTCCAAGCTGAGGCCACAAAATTCATTGAGGCAGCAGGCGGCAAAGTGGTCGGTTCGGTCAAGCACCCCTTGGGTACCACTGACTTCTCTTCCTATTTGATGCAAGCTCAGGCGAGTAAGGCACAGGCCATCGTGTTGCTCAATGCGGGGTTGGACCAAACCAACGCATTGAAGCAAGCTGCTGAATTTCGTATTGCACGCAATGGACAAGCCGTTTCGGTGTTTGGCATGACCATCAACGCTGTGCACGCCATGGGTCTTGAAGTTGCGCAAGGTTTGCAGTTCACCGATCCAATGTATTGGGATCACACCAATGAAACCCGTGCTTGGGCCAAGCGATTTATGGAGCGCAATAACGGTGTTGCACCCACTTACATCATGGCAAGTGCCTACAGTGCGACCATGCATTACCTGAAGAGTGTTCAAGCGGCGAATGGTGACGATGGCACGGCTGTCATGGCAAAAATGAAAGCCACGCCCATCAATGACTTTTCGATGAAAAACGTGCGTATTCGTGAGGATGGTCAGACCATGCGTCCTGTTTATGCGGCGCAAGTCAAAACGCAATCTGAATCAAAGGGCAAATACGACTACTACATCATCAAGGGTGAAGTGCCTGCTGAACAGGTGTTTCGTCCCATCGCCGAGGGTGGGTGTGACTTCGTGAAGAAGTAAGTCATTCATCCAAACAACCGCAGGACCTCGCGACGGCCTAACTCATGCCACACATCGATTTTTTGGGTGAGCAGCGTGATCGGTTAGGCGAGTGTCCTCTTTGGGACGAACGCTCTCAGTCACTTTATTGGATTGACTCCAAGCGTTGCTTGGTGCATCGCATTACACCGACCAGTGGCGACAGGCGAAACTGGTTGTTGCCTTCAGAGATTGGTTCGATCGCATTGTGCGAGAGTGGTCGATTGTTGGTTGCTATGGAAAGTGACATCGGTTTTCTGGACGTTGAACAAGCAGCAAGTGAAGTGGCATTCAAACATCTCGCCAGCGTGGTTCATCCAGAGACTCGGATGCGGCTCAATGACGGACGCGTCGATCGTGCAGGACGTTTTTTAGTCGGCTCGCTGAAACTTGCGCCTGCCACGCCAGTGGGGGCGTTGTACCAAGTGATGCACTCGGGAGAGATAAACACTTTGGATCGTGGCATCCGTGTATCAAACACATTGGGACTGAGCCCCGATGGTCGTAAGCTTTACTATGCCGATAGTTTGTCGCATCAAATCATGGTTTATGAATACAACCCTTTGACAGGGAAAGCCACAAACAAGCAAGTGTTTGCGGACACCTCAGAGTTGGGTTCTGGTCCGGACGGTGCTGCAGTAGATGCTGAAGGTTGTCTGTGGGTCGCTTTGGTGATGAAAGCACAGTTGGCGAGATTCACCCCCGATGGCAAGCTGGATCGCTTGCTCGATCTGCCAACGCCTTATCCCAGTTGCGTGTGTTTTGGTGGCGAGGCGTTGGACACCCTCTATGTGACCAGCCTGAGCGACACTGGCAATACCATCAAGACAGATGATCCGCGCGCAGGTCGCTTGTTGGCTGTGCGAGGCTTGGGCATACAAGGTTTGCCTGAAGCACGTTTTGCGGATCAGCATTGAATGAAAATTTTTAGAGTTTGCGACATTTGCGAAAGAATAAAAACATGAATGCATCACATATGAATGCCGTTGATAACGCGCTCAAAGGCAGGGTGGCGTTGGTCACGGGCGGTGCGCGTGGCATTGGCAGAGCCATCGTTGAGCATTTTGCCGAATTAGGTGCAACGGTGGGCGTGCTCGATCTCAAAAAAGAATTGGCGCAAGAAGCTGTTGCTGCGTTGGAAAGCAAAGGACGAACAGGCATGGCCTTTGGTGGCAATGTCGCAGAGCAGAGCACCCTCATGGATGCTGCGGCTTCGCTGAAGTCAAGCTACGGTCGCTTGGACATTGTGGTGAGCAACGCTATGTGGGTTCGTTACGGGCCTATTTCTGAGTTGACCCCAGAGATGGTGCGACGCATGGTGGGCACAGGTTTTGAGTCAGTCATTTGGGGCATTCAAGCGGCTGAGGCCTACATGGGCGAGGGCGGTAGCGTGATCAACGTGTCCTCTGCGGCTGCTTTTTTGGGGTTGCCACGCGGATTGACCTATGCAGGTGTGAAAGCTGGTGTGTTGGGCCTCACGCGCGCAGGTGCAGTTGATCTAGGTTCTCGCGGTATCCGTGTGAATGCGATTTGCCCAGGCTTCACATCGACGGAAGGCGTGATGGTCAATGTCACCCCAGAGATGGTTCAAAAGCGGCTTGCACGCACGCCCATGCAGCGCGTAGGAACACCAGAAGACGTTGCCCGTGTAGCAGGTTTCTTGGCTTCGCCCGCTAGTGGCTTTGTCACCGGCGAATACATCAAGGTCGACGGTGGTGCGACCTACGCTCACCTATGAACATCAGCTTGAAACACATGAGTGACGAATACATCCTTGAAGCACGGGGTCTGAGCAAACAGTTCCGCGGCTTTTATGCGGTCAAAGACGTGGATTTGAGCGTGCGCCGACACACCATCCATGCATTGATTGGTCCCAACGGTGCTGGCAAAACCACATGCTTCAATTTGTTGACCACATTTCTCAAAGCCACCACGGGCACCATCACCTACAACGGTCGACGGATCGAAAACAGCGACCCTGCCAGTGTGGCTTCGATGGGCTTGGTCAGATCGTTCCAAATTTCAGCTGTTTTTGGACAAATGAGTGTCATGGAAAACCTGCGCGTTGCGTTACAGAGAAAGCGGAGCGATAACTTTGCTTTTTGGCGCAATGAGTCTGTGCTCAACGAACTCAATGAACGTGCTTATGAACTCATTCGCAGTGTGGGACTTGAAAAGTGGCTGCATGCGCCTGCTGCGGATTTGTCTTATGGTCGCAAGCGTGCGTTAGAGCTGGTAACCACCATTGCCATGGAGCCTGAGTTGATTTTGTTAGACGAACCTATGGCAGGTCTGGGGCATGAGGACATCGGACCTGTGATGGACTTGATCGCCCATTTCGCCAAAGGCAGAACGGTTTTGATGGTTGAACACAACATGAAAGTGATTGCGAAGTTGTGTGACCATGTCACCGTGCTGCAGTCAGGAGAGGTATTGGCGGAGGGCACATACGAACAGGTCTCGCAAGACCAACGCGTGATTGAAGCCTATGTCGGAGGGGCGCATGACTGAGAGCCGTTCACTGTTAAGCGTGAAAAACCTCAAAGGGTTTTATGGTGAAACGCAAGCCCTGCATGACATTACCCTGAACGTTCATGAGGGTGAGATTGTTTGTTTGCTCGGCCGCAACGGCGCCGGCAAGACTACCACACTGCGTGCTGTTATGGGCCTGTTAGGTCGTCGTGAAGGTCGAATAGAAGTTGCAGGTCAAGCTACTGAAGGGTTGCCTCCAGAGGCCATTGCCCGCCTGGGTGTGGCCTATTGTCCAGAAGAACGCGGTATTTTTGCTAGCCTCTCGGCCGAGGAAAACTTGCTGCTTCCCCCGGTTCTCAAACCTGGTGGTTTGAGTTTGGAAGAGATCTACACCTTGTTTCCTAATTTAGAACAACGTCGGCAAAGCCAGGGCACCAAACTTTCGGGAGGCGAACAACAGATGTTGGCCATTGCGCGTATCTTGCGCACAGGTGCCAAGTTGCTGTTGTTGGATGAATGCACCGAAGGTCTTGCTCCTGTCATCGTTCAAAAAATTGGCGAAGTGATTCGCACCTTGCGCGATCGTGGATTTACTGTGTTGATGGTGGAACAAAACTTTCGCTTTGCTTCAGCATTGGCCGATCGTTTTTACGTGATCGAGGAGGGTACCGTTGTTGAGCAATTTGCGCGCGGTGACATCGCAGCACGTCACGAAGAAATTGAAAAATTGCTGGGACTTTAAGGAGTCATCACCCATGAAAAAACCTCTCAAGCATCAATTGGAGTATTGACAGATGGACACCTTATTTGGCGTTCCGGCGTCAGCCTTGGTTGGTCAGGTCGTTATCGGCCTGATCAATGGGGCCTTTTATTCACTCATGAGCCTGGGACTGGCGATCATTTTTGGATTGCTGCACGTGGTGAACTTCGCCCATGGCGCCCAATACATGATGGGTGGTTTCATCGCTTGGGGATTATTGGAATATTTAGGTCTGAATTATTGGTGGGCATTGTTGGTGGTGCCTTTGGTGATGGGCTTGATTGGCATGTTGATGGAGCGTGTGCTACTGCGACATTTGTACGACGTCGACCATGTTTACGCATTGCTCCTGACACTGGGTGTTTCACTCTTGCTAGAGGGTGCTTTTCGACTGAAGTTTGGCATCAGTGGCCAGCCCTATCCCAACCCCATGTCGGGCGGACTAGATGTCGCCATCAGTTTTATCCCTTGGTACCGCTTATGGGTGATTGCGGTGGCACTCGGTGTATGTTTAGGCACTTGGTATTTCATCGATCGCACAAAGCTTGGTTCGTATTTACGCGCTGCCAATGAAAACCCAAACTTGGTACGCACATTTGGCGTCAACGTGCCACGCATGTTGATGCTCACCTATGGTTTTGGAGTGGCGCTTGCTGGCTTCAGTGGTGTCATGGCCGCGCCTATTTATCAGGTCAGTCCGCACATGGGGGCCAACCTCATCATTGTGGTTTTTGCGGTGGTGGTCATTGGGGGGATGGGCTCTATTTTGGGCTCCATACTCACAGGTTTTGGCCTTGGCTTGCTGGAAGGTTTGACCAAGTTGTTTGCACCTGATTACGCTGGTATCGTCATTTTCATTGTCATGATCTTGACCTTGGCCTTCCGCCCCAACGGGTTGTTTGGTCGCGCTGAATGAGTTTCAACATGAAAAGTTCTTCAACTATTACCATTCCCGCCGCGCCTCAGTCTCCAGCATCCTTACGTTGGTGGTTGTGGGGGGGGCTTGTATTGGCTTGCGTTCTGCCCTGGATGGTGTATCCCATGTTTTTGATCAAGCTGATGTGCCTGGCTCTGCTGGCCGCCTCGGTCAACTTTCTCATTGGATATGCAGGCTTGTTGTCCTTTGGCCATGCCATGTTCTATGGTTCGGCTGCCTACGTGACGGGGTTTGTGGCAAAAGCATGGGGGTGGGACGGTACGCTGGCCATCTTGGCGGGAGTAGGCGTAGCGGCAAGTTTTGGTTTTCTGACCGGCCTGTTGGCAATTCGCCGTCAAGGTATTTACTTCTCCATGATCACGCTGGCATTTGCACAAATGGTTTATTTTTTGGCATTGCGAATGCCTTTCACTGGGGGCGAAGATGGTCTGCAAGCTGTACCGCGTCCCAAAATGTTTGGGTTGTATGACACTGACAGCACACTGTTTTTCTACTACGTTTGCTTGCTGTTCATTGGTTTTGGATTTTGGTTGATTTATCGAACGGTGCATTCACCGTTTGGTCAAGTGTTGCGTGCTATTCGCGATAACGAAGCGCGTGCCAAATCTTTGGGCTATCAAGTCAATCGATACAAATTGCTGGCCTTTGTGCTCTCTGCCGCACTGGCCGGTTTGGCTGGTGCTATGAAAGTGCTGGCATTCCAGCTTGCCACCTTGACCGACGTGAGCTGGACCACGTCAGGTGAGGCGCTGTTGGTATCCATCGTGGGTGGGCTCAACACCATGCTTGGCCCCATTGTGGGTGCCATCGTGATGGGTTCAATGGAACATTACTTGGCGGGTTTTGCCGAATGGGTTTTGATCATTCAAGGCGCCGTATTTGTGTTTGTGGTGATGTTGTTTCGCAAAGGTTTGGTGGGGCAATTGCAGCACCTGTTACCTTGGGCAGTACGCCCCTCTGCCGCTGAAAAGGAGTCAACATGAATGATTCATTGCTTCAAGACCGTTTGGTGTTTGTCACTGGTGCCAGCCGTGGCATTGGTCATGCCATTGCGATCGCTTGTGCCCAAGCAGGAGCGCATGTTGTGGCAACCGACCATCCTTCACTGAACAGCGAAGCTACGGTTGCAGCCGTTCAAGCTGTGGGACGTCAGGCTTGGGCTTTTGGTTTGGATGTGACAGACGCTGCGGCCTGCATCGCTTTGGCGCAACGGGTCAAGGCTGAGGTTGGCGTCATCGATACGTTAGTGAACAACGCAGGTGTCATCATTCGTGAGGGTATTGATAGCCCGAGTGCACAAGAGAACATCCACAAAGTATTCGATGTGAATTTGTTTGGCGTGTTCAACACCATTCAGGCGTTTTTACCGCAGCTGCGGCAAACGCGAGGTTGTATTGTCAACATTGCTTCGGGAGCCGCATTGCATGGACAAGCCAACGCTGTTGGCTACTCCGCTTCAAAGGGGGCGGTGAAGTTGTTGACGCAATCAATGGCTGCTGATTTGAGCAAAGACGGTATTCGTGTCAATGCGGTAGCGCCAGGGGTGATCGAAACCCCCATGACCGAAGCCACGCGCGCCAACCCTGAACGTCTTGAGCGCTTCATGGGACGCATTCCCAGTGGTCGTTTGGGGCAACCCCATGAGATTGCAGGTCCAGTGGTGTTTCTCGCCAGCCACATGGCCAGCTACGTCAATGGCACGATGCTCTCCGCAGACGGTGGCTATTCAGCAGTTTGACGCGCGCGGTTGTATGGATTGCGTTTTGGTTATGAATTCATTGCTCACCCGATTGACGCCGCGCAGTGCGCCAACCGTCCATGACTGGGTTGACCATCACCGTCTTGTCTAATCCACCGTCTATCAGCAGTTCAACACCATGCACATAGTCCGCATCAGGGCCCAACAGAAAAGCGACTGCACCAGCAATGTCTTCAGGTGTACCTATGCGACGCGCTGGAATGCGCGACTCACGTTGTTGCCTCACTTGGGCGTCTTGGTAAATTGGCGCAGTGCCCGGTGTGAGCGTCATGCCTGGAGAGACCGAATTCACGCGAATACCGTGCGGCGCCCATTCCACCGCAAGTTGGCGCATCAACATCAACAAAGCGGCCTTGCATGGACTGTAGGCGCCCAGCGGTGTGGTTGGATTGGTGGCAGAAATCGAGGTGGTAAAGACCAGTTTCCCCTGCGAAGCTTTGAGCAGCGGGTAACAGTGTTTGGCCAACAACCAATGCGAACGCACATTGACCGCAAACATTTGGTCCCAGTCCTCAATTGTGTAATTCACCAAATCGCCGGGTTGTGCATAGCCAACGTTGCTGACCAGTCCGTCCAAACCGTTCCATCGGGCAGCAGTTTGTGCAATGGTCACTGGCAATTGCGCATCAACCATGTTCCCCACCATGGTGACAACATCCGCGTTGTAAATTTCTTTCAGTTGCTTGGCTACCTCGCGCAATTCGTCATCGTGCTGATCCACCAAGATCAGACGCGGTGTTTCATCGCGCGCGTGTGCATCGCGTGTCAAACGTTCTGCGATCGCGCGACCTATGCCGCGTGCGGCGCCGGTGACGATGGTTCTCATGTTGGGTTCTCCTGTGTCATGTCGATTGCCATGATGCACAACGTTGCGCAGACAATCAAGCGAGGCAGTGCCATTCGACTCAAAAATCACATGCCTGAATTTCACGGGAAGTCCTGATGGCTGTTTCACCAATCAAATCTGCTATTCGCGTGCTAGAAGTTCTGGAATTTTTTCGCCAGCACAGAGCACCGGTTTCGCTCAAACACATTGCAGAACGTTTGGACTATCCAGCTTCCAGTGCCACCGTATTGCTCAAAAACCTGACTGCGTTGGGTTATCTCAGTTATGACCGCTCTGCTAGAGCCTATTTCCCAACTTTGCGTGTGGCAGCTTTGGGTGACTGGATCAGCCACGAGTTATTTGGTCAAGGTGAAATATTTGAACTCATGCAAGACTTGCATGCAGCAACCGGTGAGACTGTCTCAATCGCTTTGCAAAATGACGTGTACCTGCAGCACATACGTGTCATTCAGTCGGCGCATCCGTTGCGGTTTCATACCGAAGAGGGAAGTTTGCGTCCCCTCACGCAGTCGGCAACCGGCTGGTTGTTGTTGTCGACGCATTCTGATACTGCGGTTGAAAAACTCATCCGACGTGCCAATATTGCGATACCTCGCAGCCAAGATCGCCAACCGCTTGATGTCATGCAAGCGCGCATCAAACTTGCACGCAAGGAGCGCGCCATTTATGCCGAAAACATTCCCTTGGTTGGCGGTGCCACAGTAGCCACTTTGTTGCCCGTGAAGGTGCAAGGTAAACCAGTCGTGTTGGGCATGGGCGGCGCGATTGATCGGATTCGACCCAACAAAGACAAGTACCTCAAGTTGGTGCGTGAGCTTGCCGCCTCTATGAAGTTGCGCAAGGAAACTGACTGATTTTCAAAGACCGGACAACATGTCGTATAGCGGGTCTTGGGGTTTGCGTGAACCATTGGGCTGGCGCACACCAAAGCGTTGTTCATCGCTGTTCCCGCTCAAGGGCTGTTGACGAATCCAGTCATACACCACGGTGCGTTTTGCGATTCGCCATTCACCATGGCGTTTTTCAAACCGGTCAACATACCGCCCCAACAACATGGTCTCGCGTGGCTGTCCGTGTTCATCACGGTCGGCTTGCAACGCGTGAAAATACGATTCAACACCAGCCACATCTCCACGCAAGTCAATCAAAATATTACTGAGAATGTGCACGCCGCGTGGGGCATCTTTGAGCTTCTCCAATGCCCACTCCACAAAACCGCTGGCTGTGCCCTGGTAGGGGCCGTGACGATCGGTCGCATCGGGCCAATACACAGATCGCAGGCAAGCTTCATCCATGCGGTCGATGCCACGACAGTAACGGTGCAGGCAATCGCGTATGGCTTCACGATCCAGCAAGTCTTGCAAACTCGCTGCGTTAGCGGGTAGTTCAAGAGAGGGGTTTGTCATGCTGTAACCTTTCGTGTGATGACGGCATCTAGACAAACAGCACCTTTATCCATCACCACCAAGGGGTTGATGTCAATGCTGTCGATTTCATCGGCATACGATAAAGCAAATTCTGACAAAGCACACAGCGCCGATACCAGTGCTTGCATGTCAAGTGGCTTCGCACCTCGCCAACCTTCCAGTAACGCTGTCGAACGTACTTGTTTGACCAACGCGCGCGCGCGCTCCGGGGTGAGTGGAGCTGAGGCCAATGCTACGTCGCGGTAGAGCTCCACCGCTGTGCCACCAGCGCCAAACATGATCATCGGCCCGAAGTTCGCGTCTACTTGAACACCCAAAATCGTCTCTACGCCATTGCGTACCATCGGCGCCAATAACACGCCATCGAGTCGCGCGTTTGGCACGGCTTCACGCGCACGTTGCATCAAGTTTGAAAAAGCTGTTTGCACGGCTGCTTCGTCTTGAAGGTTGAGCACAACACCACCAATTTCTGTTTTGTGCAAGATGTCAGGCGAAACAATTTTGGCCACCAATGGAAACCCCAAGCTGCGAGCAGCCTCTATGGCGTCAGTTTCCGTTTTACAAAGCATCTCACGCAGTACAGGCAAGCCTGCTGCACTCAAAACATGCTTGGCAGCTGCCTCTGTTGAGACATCATCCAATGACTTGGACTTTGCTGATGTTTCCTTGGGTAGTTCATACAAATTTTCACGCAATTTCTTGATTCGAACTGCCCCTGCAAGTGCTGCAACTGCGCGCGTTGGATCTCCAAAACATGGAATGCCGATTGCCGCTAACTTTTCATCCACTTCTGGCGTGGAAAGCATCACGAGAATCAGATTTTTATCTGGGTAACGCTGACGCAGTTCACGCAGTTGCTCAAGAGTGGCTGCGAAGCGTGCAGGTGCTAAACCAGAGTGCGCAAGGTAGGCCATGACCGTGCCGTAGTTGCCGTGTTGCAGCATGACCTCGATAGTGCGCCCCACACCACCTGGCACAGACGTTACTTGCGCAGTCATGTCCAATGGGTTGGCCGCAACCGCGAAGGGCAGCAATGCCAAAGCAGCCTTTTTGCCTTCGTCGCACAGTGGAGACATGGTGATGCCCAACTCGCCCGCATGGTCTGCCATCAACACACCAATGCCCCCAGACCCAGTGACAACGCCCATGTCGTTGTTGATAGGTAAATGGGCTGTGACGGAGCAGAAATAAGCCACGTCCAACATTTCTTCAATTGAAGAGGGGCGAAGTGCACCGCATTCTGCAAACACTGCGTCAAACGCAGCATCATTGCCTGCCAAGCTCCCTGTGTGAGTGCTTGCTGCAGCGGCGCCGAGTTCAGTGCGTCCAACTTTCATCACCAAAACGGGTTTGCCCGCATGTGCAGCTTTGAGTAAGGCTGCGCGCAGACGTGTGCCATCTCGACAAGACTCCAGGGCCGCACAAATTACATCGGTGCCCGGATCATCGGCAAAGTAGTCAATGCATTCAGCCACATCCACATCGGCTTCGTTACCAGTGGCCACGATTTGGCTGAACCCCATGCCCCGCAGTGACGCCATGCCGTATGCACACGAACCAAAGGCACCACTTTGTGTGGCCAATGCGATTCGACCCAAGCGTGGCTGCAAACCATAAAGCACTGTAGAGAAGGTGGCGAAGTAGCGGTTTTCTAAGTTCAAAATACCCAACGAGTTGGGGCCGACCATGCGTACACCTTCGGCGCCGCACAAGTCGCGCAGTTTGTCTTGCAATGCACGTCCCTCGGGGCCAATCTCTGCAAATCCAGCGGTCAGTACCAAAACACAACGCACGCCTTTGGCGATGCTGTCACGCACTGCGGCCTCAACACCCGTCACGGGTGTGAGGATGATTGCTTGGTCAACCTGGCCTGGTATTTCTTGAATGCTTGCGTAAGCTTGAAGCCCTTGAATGTCGCTGGCACCACTGCGATTGACGGGATACAACTGTCCTTTGAAACCTGACTCGATCAAGAAGCGCAAGACACGCCCACCAATGCGGTCAGGGTCTGAGGATGCACCAATCACGGCAACCGATGAGGGCGTGAACAGTGGACTCAGGGCGTGTTCTTGGCGAGCGTTTGACATTAAGCAGCCTCCGCCATGGTGTGTGCCGCTAACCAGTCTAAGCACTGAGCGCTGTCACCCCAATCGAAAGCACCTGAAATAGCACGCACCGCCATGCGAGCTGCCAGCGTTTCAGTGGTCATACCCATGCCGCCGTGCAGTTGAATCGCAGTTTCACCCACCTGACGCGACACTTGGTTGATGTAAAGCTTGGCAGTCAGTATCTCTTTGAGCGATTGTGGATTGGCATCGTGAACCAAAACCAAATGACGAGTCATGCCAAATGCATTTTCATAGGCCACATACATCTCCACCAAACGATGCCGCAAGGCTTGGAAAGTTGACAGTGCAACGCCAAACTGCACACGGGTGTTGAGGTAGTCGATCGTCAAACTCACGAGACCCGCTGCAGCCCCCACAGCTTCAGCGCAACTTAACAACGCACCAGCCGACAGACCTGCAGTCAAAGCTTGGCGCACGGATTCGCCATCGCTGATCACCGCACTTTCAGGCAATGCAAAGTCAGACACATCGATATCCGCACATCGACGACCGTCATTGCTACTGTAATGACGCGCGCGTGCTAATAAAGGCAAGGCTTCTACCATCACCAGTTGATCATCGCCTCTTGTGTTTTGTATTGCAAACAGAAGATGGCTTGCGGGTTCACTCAGATCGATGCCGCGCAGTTGACCACTCAAACGACCGTCTGCACCCACTTTGGGGGTGGCCTGGGCGTTAGATGAACCAGGCAACTCTCGGCTGAAAGACAGCACAGGACAAATCGAGATGCTTCCAGCCGCATGCTCTTCTAGTAGTGCACGCACTTTTGGTTGCGCAGCAAATGGCGCCAACACAGCGGGCACAACGCCAGCGCGTGCGATCAAAGGTGTGACCACAGCATGACGTCCCAGGGCCTCGATGATCGATGCCAGATCTGCAAAGCTGCCACCAAAACCACCATCAGCCTCAGCAATCCAAACGCCTTGCCAGCCCAATTCGCGCATTTGTGCCCAGCCTTGCGTGCCTTCACTCGGAGGTGCTTTGGTTGCAAAGCTGCGTGTGCCTTGCGCCAAGTGAGCGGCCAATCGGGTGGCCGTGTCATGCAGGTCGCCAGAAAAAAGAGGGGAGGGTATCCATGCCATGTTCAGGCTCCAAACAATTCGCGGGCAATCACGTTCTTTTGCACTTCGCTGGTACCACCTGCGATGCTGCGAGATCGATAGAACAAATAAGTGTGTATCAGCTGACGCTCGCGGTCTTCAGCATCGCTCACAGGAAATTCCGTATCGTCGGGCAACAAGCGTGGTGCAAGTTCTGGTGCAGACAAATCAAAGGCCAGCGAAGAAATGGCTTGTGAAAGTTCAGAAGAATGCAATTTAAGCGCCGAAGATTTTGAGGACTGCAGTGTTCCCTGAATTTCTTCATTGATCGCCGATAACAGCATTTCTCGGGCCCCTTGTGCTGAAGCTTTGGCCAAAAACAAACGCTTAAGAGCTTCCATCAGGCTGGGTGTATTTCCCTGATCTTTCAGACGCTTGAGCACCAGTTTTTCAACTTCTTCAAGCTGTCGAATCAAGCGAGGCACCGTTGCCGGTGACAAGCGTTCTCTGTCGAGTAAAAACTTGCCATATTTCCAGCCCGTGCCTTCTTCGCCAATACAGTTGTTAATGGGTACCTTCACATCGCGCAGAAAAACCTCGTTCACATGGTGCCAATGGTCAATCGTGTGAATCTGTCTTACCTCAATGCCTGGCGTGTTCAGTGGAATCGCCAACAAGGTGATGCCCATTTGTTTACGCGCTTCTTGTGATGTGCGCACCAGCGAGTACATGATGTCTGCTTCTTGTGCGTGCGAGGTCCAAATTTTTTGACCATTGACCACATAGTGATCGCCTTGGCGCTCAGCCGTTGTTTTGAGTGATGCCAGGTCAGAACCGGCCCCTGGTTCTGAGTACCCCTGACACCACCACTCGCTGCCATCGATGATGCGCGGCAAAAAACGTGCTTTTTGTTCGGGTGAACCAAAGTGCATGATCACTGGCCCGATGTGACCCAGACCATGGTGGTACAGAGGAGGGCAATCCAACTCGGCACTGACTTCTTCAAAGATATAACGTTGCTGCAAGTCCCAGCCGGTGCCACCGTAGGCCACAGGCCAACTCGGTGCGCCCCAACCTTTGGCAGCCAATATACGTTGCCATTGCGAGAACTCGCGTCGGCCTAACTTGTGGGCATTGCGTACCTTGGTGCGTAACTCTGCAGGGCAATTTGATGCCATGAATTGCCGCAACTCAGAACGAAACGCCTCGTAAAAAGCAGTGTCGCGAACAGGGATGTCGTTGTCGGTACTCAAGACTTACTCCAAGAAGGGTGTCGCTGAGCCGAGGGTGTGCAAACGCAAAAGATCTCGGCATGTGGGACTTAATCTTACTTAACGACCGGTAAGTTGATCTGAGGACTAACCCTGATTTCGTTTGCGCGCGCCGGGACGACCGTTATCGTTCTTGGCGATGCCACCCAAAACAATGTCCAGATACTGATCGATCACTTGCACAATGTTGAGTCTCCCGCCCGGGCGAAACCAGCGTGCAAGGCCATTGATCATGGACAGCACCATTCGGCCTGTCAATGCGGGGTCAACGTCTTTGAATTCACCCGCTTGAACGCCTTGTTGAATACAAGCACGCAGCAACTTTTCATAACGATCACGCAAGTCAATGGCAGCCTTGCGTGGTACCGAGTCTTCGTCCACCCAAAAAGCATTTGAGCCAGCCGTCCAAAGATCGGGATCGCGCACATAAATTTTGGCAGTGGTCAGCATGAAGGCGTGCAGCTTCTCACGAGCTGTCGTCCCATGGGAAGTGGCCTCAGTGACTTCTTCTACCAACACACGCAAGCCCTCTAGAACAATGCGTTCGTAAAGACTGTTTTTGTTGGGAAAGTGGTAATAGAGCGCCGCTTTGGTGATCTTGGCTTCTTCAGCGATATCACGCAAAGAGGTGCCCTTGTAGCCATAACGGGCAAAGAAACGACAAGCAATTTGCAATAACTGAGTCTGTCGGTCATCACCACGTGGTGTGGCTGCAGTGCCAGTCGTTTTGAGCATAGATTTTGCGGGGCGGGTGCTGGCCAATTCTTTTTCCTCAGTCATAAATCACAGACAGTGCAACCCTGAATTCAGGTGTTTGCCCTTGACTGCACAACAAGCACTTTATCGCAAACTAACAGGCTCAGGGCAAGGTTGCTTTGCCTGCCTGCTGGCTCAACGTCCTTTGTAAACTGGGGCGCGCTTTTCTAAAAATGCCAGCTGGGCTTCACGTGCGTCTTCGGTTTTGGACAAGAACACCGTGTTGCTTTGCTCATAGCGGTAGGCGTCGCGAAGAGGCATCAATTCAGTCATTCGTGCGGCCTCTTTGGCCAAGCGCAAAGCAATTGGGCTCTTTGACGCAATTTCACGCGCCATGTCCATCGCAAAGGGCATCAGCTCTTCGGGGGGCAAACAAGCTTCCACCAGACCTAAGCGGTAAAGCTCTTCACCAGTTACCTTAAAGCCGGTGTAAAACATGCGGCGTGCGCGTGATCGGCTGAAGAACTTCTGCAGAAAAGATACGCCGCCTGCAAGACCCACATTGATTTCAGGCATGTTGACATACGCCTCGGTGGAGGCAATCCAAATGTCTGATGCCATGACCAACCCAAACCCTGCACCCATGGCTGGACCATTGATGGCAGCAATGATGGGTTTGCTGCACTCGACCAAGGCATTGTGGCTCTCTCGCACAATCCGATTGTGGCGTCCATAGGCACCGGGCGTGGCACCCAAATTGGGTCGTTCGCGGATGTCTGCCCCGGCAGAGAAAATTTTTCCGGAGCCTGTTAGCACAACCACAGCCACATCGTCTCGGTCAGACAGCACATCGAACGCTTCCGTCAACTCGGTGCGCATTTCAGCGTTTTGTGCATTCACAGGCGGACGGTTGAGTGTGACAACAGCAATCTTGTCTGCGATTTGTATGTCGAGTGTCTTGTAGTTGAGTGATTCGCTCATAACGGAAGGTTCCTAATGTTGGGGTGACTGAATGTGCGATTGGTCAAAATAATTACTGACCGACCGGCAGGTTAAATTATCATAGGGGGTGCGCAGTGCCTTCGCAAGAGACATTGGATCGCCAAGGCGACAAGGCCGTCACTGTGGTAAGCAACGCAGGCCTCACTTCAGGGGGGAGTTGTGAGCATTGACAACTTACCAAACGGCAGGCAAGTTAAAGTAGCACTCTCTTTGTTCAACCCAAAAAACACACCTCAACCCGTGAAACAAGCGCATAAACATACCGTTGCGGCACAACAAAAAGTCCTTGCTTCGCTGGACTTTAGCGACTCGCGTGATTTTGATGATGCACGAAGAGGCTTCATCGCCACCTTGCCCGATGCACATACCTTGACCGACACCGGCGATGTAGCGTGGACACAAAGGGAGCATGCGTTCATTCAAGGCAAAGCACCCGACACCGTTAACCCCAGTCTGTGGCGCTTGGCCCAGCTCAATGCGATTCACGGTTTGTTTCAAGTGTGCGATCGCATTTATCAAGTCAGAGGATTTTCATTGGCCAACATGACGTTGGTGGAAAGTGATACGGGTTTGATCGTGATCGATCCGTTGACCTATGTTGAACACGCTCAAGCCGCTCTTGCTCTTTATCGCTCCCAACGAGGGGATCGCCAGGTGCGGGCCATTGTGTACACCCACAGCCATCGCGATCACTACGGTGGTGCTGCGGGAGTTGTGTCGCCACAGCAAGTGGCCGACCATGCGGTGCGCGTGATTGCCCCTGATGGATTTATGCAAGAGGCGTTTGCAGAAACCATTTTGGCTGGCGTTCCCATGCGCCGGCGCTCTTTGTTTCAGTTCGGGACCACTTTGGCCGCCGGGCCGATGGGGCATGTGGACAGTGGTTTGGGCAAAGGGGTGGGGCGCGGTCGCGATGGTCTCATTCCTCCCAACGAGCACATCCAACGCAGCGGGCAAGCGCTGGTCATTGACGGGGTAGAGGTTGTATTTCAACTCACGCCCGGGACCGAAGCGCCTGCGGAAATGAATTTGTTTTTTCCGACGCTGAAGGCACTGAATTTGGCAGAAAACATTTGCCATGGCATGCACAACCTGTGTCCATTGCGAGGTGCGAAAACACGCGATGCACTGGCTTGGTCGCGCTACTTAGACGAAGCATTGGTGCAATATGGCCACAAAATCGATGTCGTTCTGGCGCAGCACCACTGGCCAGTGTGGGGGCAGCAACGCATTCAGGAATTTGTGGCGGGCCAGCGAGACATGTACCGCTTTTTGCATGACCAAACCTTGCGCTGGATGAGTCATGGGCTGACCCCTTCGGAAATTGGTGAAAAGCTGATGCTGCCCAATCGTTTGTCGCGTCAGTGGTTTGCCAGGGGCTACTACGGCGCGCTGGTGCATAACGTGGCCGCCATCTATGCGCATTACATGGGGCCTTACGATGGCAATCCGGCGCACTTGCATCCCTTGCCGCCCACCGCATCGGGTGCCAAATACGTGGACTACATGGGTGGGGCAGACGCTGTGGTGGCCAAAGCGCGGGTTGATTTCGAACAAGGCGCGTTTCGCTGGGTGGTGGAGGTGATGAAACACGTTGTGTTTGCCGATCCCACGCACATGGCTGCACGAGAACTGTCTGCGGATGCCATGGAACAGCTGGGTTACCAATCAGAGTCAGCAACATGGCGCAATGCTTATCTTCTGGCGGCGCGGGAATTGCGTCAGCCGCATCGCGGCAAAGCGCACCAGACCTTGCCCATCAGTGCCGACATGGTGATGTTGTTGCCCTTGGGCAGTTTTTTGGAATTTCTGGCCATTCGACTCAATGGCGAAAAAGCCCAAGACCTGCAAGCGCGCTTTAACTGGACCTTGACCGAAGAGGATGGTCGGTCGCAATCGCAGCGTTTGACCTTGTCCAACGGTGCGCTCTGCCATCTACCAGGCCAGCATCGAGAAGACCAAGTCGATGCCAGTATCGTGACATCGCGTGCCCAGCTGATTTGGTTGCTTAAGAGTCCCGAAGAGATGCTGGCTGCGTTGAACGCAGGTTCCTTGTCGGTGCAAGGCAGGGTTGATATGTTGAAAGATTTCTTGTTGTTGTTGGATCAGTTTGATCCCATGTTCAATGTCATAGAACCTTGATTCACAAGGCAAAGCCTTAAGTTAATTGTAAAAAAGTTCAAAGCATTTCTGAATGGAGATTAACAGACAACAGTGCTTTTTAGATTGCCATTTTTTATGGGTCTGTAGCGCTTAATTTATTGATGTGCAATAAAAGTGTGTAATTGGCGTTTTTTCACCTTTTGGCAGAAGCCTCCAGCTATGGGCGGTCAGGGTGCTCTGGGCGGGTAGGGGGCGTCAAGAATGTTGGCGCTACAACTTTAAACGGCTGCTTTATCCTGATTGACGCCATTTCGGCGTAGTTGGTTAACTGAAGCATTCGACCCGTAGCGGTCTCTCTGACGTCTTAGTCTTGTCCTCAAAAAACGGCCTTGTAAGTGGCCCAAGCTGCAAAGAACCAGAGAGCAAAGATGATGACAAGGCCCAAAAGACTCATAGGCTTTGTGTTGCCTTGGCGAAACCACTCATCCGCTTGATTTCTACTGTCGATCATTACCTGATTTGGAACCATTCGGATTAGCAGCCAGACACCGACAGGAACAATGATCAGATCGTCCAAATAACCTAACACTGGAATGAAGTCCGGAATCAGATCGATAGGACTAAAGGCGTATGCCGTGAGGACGGCAGCGAAAGCACGGGCATGCCACGGCGTTTGTGGATGTTTCAGAGCAAACCACAGCGTCATGACATCACGTTTTAACGCCTTTGCCCATGCCATGAAATTACTCATTCAGTCTCCTCAAAGAATTTATTTTAGAGGTGGCTGTGCAGTACTCGTGTCATGAAAATTGAGGGGCAAGCTCAAGTTTCACCGAATTGTAATAACATGTGACGCCTCAGCTGCGCTGATACATAACTACCGATAAATGTTTCTTTGGTATGAGTAAAAACGATGTGCAGCAAATACCTTTGTGAGGTTAATTTGGCATCTGATATTGTTAACAACGAGGCACTGGTGGGCGATGCAGAGCGTCGCAGCTATTCTGCTCCAGCGCTTGAAAAGGGCCTAGATATCTTAGAAATCTTGTGTCGAAGTGAATACCCCTTGACGCAAAAAGAAATTGCCAAAGGTTTGGGGCGTAGCGTCGGCGAAATCTATCGTATGGTGGCCTGTCTGGTGGAGCGGAACTATGTCAGCCAAGTCGACGATAACTCCTACACGATCACTACGAAACTTTACGAGCTTGCGCACATCAATCCACCAACCCATCGACTGATGT
>JACCDH010348751.1_pt1 | contig 27338 bp, 10 predicted proteins | sample 7442481 | NCBI WGS metagenome assembly JACCDH01 (sample SAMN15323433, study PRJNA562643) | freshwater metagenome | isolation source: river surface water | place: USA:Blue River Watershed | collected 2017-08-15 | reverse complement strand
CGGCATGAGTGAAATCGATCGCCTCTACAGCTACCGGACACTGCTCACAGGTCGCAGGGCTGTTCCTCGCGACGAAATACTTCAAAAACTGGAGATCAGTCTTGCAACTCTTAAGCGCGATTTATCTAAGTTGCGAGATAGGTTGAACTTTCCAGTTGTTTTCGATCGTGATCTAGGTGGTTACAGACTAGACATCACAGATACTCGCCAAGAGCTTCCAGGTCTTTGGTTTAGCCAAGATGAAGTCCTTGCACTACTCACCATTCAAAACATGCTGGAACAGCTCGAACCTGGGTTGCTCGGTCCAAAGCTCAAGCCATTACAAAAGCGTCTTGATGAAATGTTTACCGGGCAGGGAGTAAATGCAGAAACGCTATCGCAAAGAGTCAGACTTGTCCATGCAGGCAAGCGAAATTTGAAACTTAAATGCTTCGAACAGATCGCTCACTCAACACTGCATCGAAAGCAGATCAACATTCACCACTTCAACCGTCAAACAGGCAAAACGGTAGAGCGAATCATTTCCCCTCAACAACTGGTGCACTACAGAGACAATTGGTATGTCGATGCATGGTGCCATCTTCGCAGGGAAGTTAGAAGCTTTGCAGTTGATGCAATCACTGATTGCGAGCAACTAACCCAAGATGCAAAAGAGTTAGATGCAGAACAATTGCGAAAGTCAATGCAAAGTGGCTACGGAATTTTTGGTGGAGCAGTGAAAGGATGGGCAAAGCTGAAGTTCACACCTGAGCGGGCTCGCTGGGTGAAGCATGAAGAGTGGCATCCAGACCAAAAAGGGCATGAAGAGTCAGATGGCTCTTACGTGCTGGAAATACCATACTCAGATGAGAGAGAACTGGTTGGTGACATACTTCGTTTTGGCAGCGATATCCGAGTTCTAGGGCCTACATCATTGGCCAAAAACGTGACTGCACATTTGAAAGAAGCACTCGGAAATTACGAATAACAGACAAATGAGACTATTTACATGGATCAAGCGTTAAGTCTTAAAACTGGTGAGTTCGTCTCAGCGGATAAGGCATCATATGCTTCATCTAAAAGCTTGTTGCTTGTTTGCCCCGAATGTGGAGAACCCGTCTATTTCAAAGCTAGGGAGACTCCATACGTCACTCCATTTTTTGCTCATTACAAAGAGCTTGAAACCGTAAAGCTAATTAGGAACTGCTCACTGCGCATCACGGGAGCAACATTCCAAAAGGCATCTTCTCTATTGCCGAATATTTCACAAGGGCAACTTGTCGACAAGTTTCAGAAAAGTTTCTGCGTAGAGCTCTACACAATGTTTGGAAAATACGCAGCATCATTGATTGATTTCATAAAAGAGTCAAACTTTTTACCATTAGATCATCACGACTACAAAGATGTCATTAGTACTATTGAAAACTATTCAGCATTTCAAGATGTCTACTTAAAACAACTCAGTAGATCAGACCTAACGAACTTAGCAGAAGGCCTATCAGATGTAAGCACATTTTTAAGATCTCAGTACGGCATATGGGTAGGCAACTTTATCTATCAGACAGCCTACTTTCTTGCCTGTATTCTTCACCCAGAAACCTTAAATTCAAATCTAGGAAAAACATTTTTTAAATTCGGGAAAAATCAAGCCATTTTTGTCGTAGAGCCGTTCCGAATCAAGAGTTATAGAACCTATACATCCGAAATACTTCCGGAGACGAGCAAAAGAAACAAAGCTATTCCAAAAATTGCTGCAATCATTGTTTCTCTTCTCATATGCAAATGGCGTAACAGCAAAGCCACGCCAAAACTGTTACTGGTAGCAGAGCACATGCAGCCTGTGGCTAAAACAAAGTTAGCCTCAACTTCAGAAGGTTTGCATTCAGCTACGCAGTCATCAAGTACCTATATAGTCGCGCGCGAACCACAAAACGAACCACAGTTAGCACCAATCAACGCAGAGCCAAACCCAATCAGATCATGGCACTCACCATCTCCCAGTAAAACCTTGAACCCAGAACTGTCAGTATCTACTATCACAAGCAGGTTTTATCAGCCATCTAAAATTTCTGAATCTTTACCACAACGGCTTAGTGCTTCACGAGACAACACATCGCCATTCAACCCGGTAAATTTCAGTTATCGAATTACTGCGAAAGATGCTCACCGAATTAGATCGCTAATTGATCGCGCAAAAACTCTTTATAAACCAAGTCGACTTAGTAACAAAGAAGAATTGGTGCATTGGGCGAAGACACAAAACTCTTTCGAGGCGTACTTCATGGCCAAATTATTAAAAATCCCACACTTCAAAGCTGATTTTGTAGACCACACCCTAAATGAAAAATTGCAGTCATGGCTCACATGGGCAGAACAAGAAGAGTCGAGATAATTTTCGAGAAAGTGCACAGATGAGCACTTGAGTTAAGTATCCGTCGCACTAAAAGCTTTTCCATAATTAACGCTTAATGTTTAATCGCCGTACTCTCTTCATTGATGATCAAACCGTTATCAGTGCAGCGTCTTTTTTTGCACGGGTCAATGCAACATAAATCAGCTTACGTTTGCTATCTATATCATGCGGATCACCTAAATAGCTTTTAGGTGCCAATACAACAACGCGATCAAACTCCAAGCCTTTGGCTCTGTGCATTGTCGCAAAATAAATCGAATCATGATTTAAATTGGCATTTTGGTTTTCATCGATCACAGACGATTTAAGTCCATTCGTTTGGAAATACTTAGCCAACGCATCCCGTGTCTTTTTCGACTCGGCAATGACACAAGTAGAACCAACACTCTCAGGATCAGCATTAGTCCCCCATTCGCGAACTAGTGCCAGAGTCTTTTCCATAACCTCTTCATTTGAGGGTAGATTCAAAATCAACGGAGCTGGGCCATGCGACAAAGACTTGTAGCGTCTTGTCTCGTCATGGCCATCATCTAAATCATCAATTTCGCAGCCTTCGAGCATTGCAACTGCCTGCTTACGAATTTCATCCGTAGTTCTGTAATTCAAATACAGCTTTTTAGATCTCCCTCGTATATCAATCCCACACTTGCTCATAGCAGCGCGGTTGCGAGGATAGATACGTTGATGACCATCGCCAACAAAAAATAAATCATTTGGCTTTGGTGCAATCATTGCTCGCAACAACCGCAACGCTTGCGGACCCAGATCCTGCGTCTCGTCAATGACAATGGCACTGTATGCGGCAGGCACTTTACCGTCGATTATTTCTTGATTTAAAAGATTCGCAACATCACGATAAGCATCATCAACCTCTTTAAGTTTTCGAGATGCTAGTTGCCCGCGGTACTCTTCAAAAACTGGCCACACTGCATCCCGCTTGGCACGACTCAGGACGACGCCTCGGCCAGTCCGACGAACAGTACGGTATTCATCTTTGGATGTAACGCCTTGGGCTAAAACGACCTGCTCCAACTCATCTTCGTAGAAGCTATCTGGCAAATCCACGCTGACGTCCTTCTGAGTTAAGGCGATTTGCCAAGCTTGCTTAGCCCCTTCCTCTTTACGTCCGTAAACAATTCGATGCTCCAACTTACGGGAGCGCATAAAACCATGAACCCAAGAATCTAGGTTTCTAACTTCAAGCTTGTCTAAGGTGGCTTTCGAGCACAACGTTTTCAAGTTATCTTCAATATCAAGAGCCAAGTTTTTGGTGAATGTTGTAAACAACACCTTCTGCTTTTCAAGGGTTCTATTCTCTGCAAGCCATTTGGCGCGATGGATAGCCACCACAGTCTTTCCTGTTCCTGCGCCACCCAAAACGCGTACAGGCCCGCTACGATCACCTGACGCCAGTTTATTTTGCGTTGGATGCAAGAACACTCGCCACTGTGCCAATGGTGCATTCATGATGGCAACCATGGCATCGTCGTCCACAACAACGAAACGGGATTGAGACTCTGGAGTTTGTAGAGCCGCCTCAAAATTTTGCGTATCAATGGCTTGATCAATGCGCGTTTCTCTAGATGCTAAAATTTGAGCTGCCGTATCACCTGCGGCCAGCAAGAACAAACCTTCATAAGCTTCAACCGGCAGTAAGTTCTGTAACTCATCTACGTCTGACTCATGACACGCCAAACGGACACGAGCAATCATTTCGGGAGGAACGCCTAGGCTAATCAGCTCGTTATCTGTTACTCCACGGGTAATAGAAACTGCCTTGGCTTCAACCTGCTTCGGAATATTTGCAACTGTTGTAGCAGTCTCCTCAACCTGCACCATTTGCATCGCACCAGTTACAGGGTTAATGATCAATTTGCGACGCTCTGCCCAGCGGTATGCCTCATCATGCTTATTGACATGCAACAGCACGTATACCTCGCCTTGGCTTGGCTTAAAAACGATTCCGCGCCAATCACCATCGATGCGTACAGATTTCATGTTCGCATCAGCAGCGGCATGAATGTTTTCGTAGTTAATACCGGGGCTCTTAGGATCAGCCTGAAACTTGATAGCCCATTTCATAACTCGGCTCTGAATACCAGAAGGCAACTTGGACAAGTTGAGCAAAAAATCTTGCGATAGCGCAACCTTTGGTTTGAGACTCATAAAGTTTCCTTTGCAGGATTGATTTCAATATTCAATTTTGATGCTACTGCGTAGACCCATGGCTCGCTTGCCACTTGCAAACAATCTTCAGAAAGGATGAGCGCAGTCCATCCAGCATTCGACCACTCGAAAGCTAAATCTTCTTGATCGGCAGTTAACAATACGAGTGACTTATCTGGCCAAGCCATTTCAGCCTCAGCTACAACGCTTCCACGCTCATTCGCTAGCTCGTATCCAACAGTGGGAGGCGTGGCTTGCAGGGCTGCTAGCTGTCGAAGCCCCAGCCTGAGTAGCTCAAGCGTCTGAGAAATTGCATCGTCCCATTCTTTAGCGAACAACTTCTGCTCAGGGCTACTTACTCCAGGATGACTCTGTGCATGCACTGCCGGCAACCAGCCTGCGCAATCGCCAGCATCCAGTGCAGAACGCGTGGCTAACAACATGCCTTGAAGCATTTGCTGCTGATTGAAGAGCGCTAGCCATTTTCTCCAATTTAAGCGCAACACTTCTTCGTTTGGGTAATCTAAGTCATCCAACAGGATTACACCTGGGCTACTTAATCCATCCCTAGAGCCCGATGCATATGACATCGGCCACCAACCCATGATGGTTGGAGATGCCGTACCTTTAGAGAGCACCGGTGCAAAGTTAGGCTTTGGCGCTTGCAAATCGACAGGCAACTGAGCAGCCAAACTATTCATCTTGCTCTGAACAACCGTTTTCTCACCCGCAGTACTTGGGATCATCAAGAAATTGAGCCAAAGCACACTTCTCTGAATTGGATAGATAGCAGCATCTTGTTGACCATCGCCACATGGTTCACTCAAGAATTTCAAAAGGTGTGCAATTGAATGGCTACCAAATGCACCAGGCAGCGACCTTTGAACGGCCGCAGGCGCTTTTGAGCCATCATGTCGACTATGACTTGCCAGTGGTGAATCTAAATCAGTTTGGGCCTTGCCGTCCAAAGCAGCTTTGACGTCATCATGAGTCACCGACCAAACCCAAAATTTGCCACTCAACAAAAGCGCGCTGCGCTTGTTGGCATCTTCACGCAATGAGTGCTGGTGATACTGCCAGCCATCACAAAACACAGCAATAGGCCGGCGCAATGTGCCACCATTCCATGGCCAAATTACAAAATCAGGCTTACTGGCGACAGCAACACCATCTGAGGGCCCAACATTTCTTTGCGGTTCAATCTTGTATCGCTGCCCCTCGACCTCTAGAACATAGCCTGACTTGCCGTAAATGATGTCTTGCACCAGCTTGACCTTAGGGAATCCGGCAACGCTACCCATACGCTTCAAAGACTCAATAAAGCGAGCTTCAAGAACAGAGTCGAAGTTGGGGTTGATATATATCTGCGAAATAGTTTCAACCTGTTCCAGCTGATCCAGGGACGCCACCAACTCTGTTAAAACTTCCTTACTTCGGTCCCGCGAAACCAATTGCATATTGCGGCCCAAACGGTATTGGTAGACACATCGATAGCAGCCGTCCTTCTCAGGATCCTCGTTACAAGAACAGCCACTTACAGCATCAAGCGCCATACGCAGTACATCAGCCAAGGTCCCCGCATCTTGAGCCAAGAGCTGATGCAAATATCCTGTGCCACCAGGCACTGAGTCGTAAAGCATCACGTAGTGCCGACGGGGCCCGCCCTCTTTACCTGGTTCGTCTTGCATGACCATGCGCAGATGGTCTACCTTTCCACCAAAACGCTTTTTGAGCCCTAGCTGCAACGCAGCCATGAATGACTGTACTACTTGCTCGTCCACACCACTTCGTGTGTAGGGAACCAAGATACGTAAGGCTTCTGACTCGAACTCGCGATACAGATACAAACATTCAAGAATGTTTTCTGGATCTTCATTGCCATGCTTTGGACAGTCAAAGCTGTGCGTTTGACCAGCTGAATCTGACTGACGCTTGGGTGCTTTTTGAACTTTTCCGCAATGCTTACACAGCTTGAATCCAGGACGAGCCGACTCTTTGTCGGCGACTTTAAAAGCCTCGCCCGGCTTGGACAACTCGCCAAAGTTGACATCCCTAAAGGTAACTTTGGATACAAACTCAAAGCCAAATGGCAAGCCCCCATTTTTAATTTGCCACGCATCCAGAATATCTTTAGCCTCGAAGTCAGCCATCAACTGACGCACGTAAAACTTTGGCTCCCGATCATCAGCGCTGTCGTCAATCCTTACCTTCGTGTCATCGCTGTTCGCAATCGCCTGTTTAAACCGAAGCAATGTTCTTTTCTGCGCTTGGTCACCCCACATTGCGTCACCACAATTTGGGCAGACCGCATGAGTATCCTGCGAAATATCAATGTTCTGCATGTGATGACACGAAGGGCAGAATCGCCACTCTTCTGTCTTCGCCAAATTCATATTGATTTGGTCAACCTCGACGCGACGCTGATTAGCGTAAAAACGATTTTCAGGTGCAAACTCAGAAAGCGCCGAATTTGCTGGCCGCTCATACTTAAGAGCTGGAAGTGCAACATAGTTGCCCTGAACTTGCTCATCGGCCGCCTTCTTTCTCCACAAAACTGACTTAAGCTCAACCCCAGCCTCAGGGAATGCATAGTTTGGAATCAAGCCAACATCAGTCAACGTACCTAGCAAATCTCGGCTGTTGATCTCAGCAATCAACTCCATCAACTTGTCACGCTCCCTACCCAAGTTATCTAAATCCTCACGTGTTGAATCATCTTGGGGCTTTTGCTTAACGACTCGAATCAAGCCGTCAATTTGATCTTTTCGTTTTTTATAGCCCCTACGCTCTTCAACTAACTCCTCAAGAGACTTAATCAATCGCGATCGCAGACCATCCTTCTCGCCTTGGCCTTGCATGTAATCTCGCAAACGCTGCGACACAACATCGTCAATTTCATCACCAAGCAGCGCTAAGAAACTATCAAGCAAACGGATCTCATTGGCCAAGACGTAACTATCTAAGTTGTATGGAAATTTCTCTAAATTCGCAGTCTCAACCGCATCAAGCGCAACCGACGTCTTTTCTGGCAATGCAGTCAGCGTCTTGATGCCGCTCACCCAGTCATCAATGCAATATGCAAACAACTGCCGGCGTAAAACCTCCGCGGCCCGCAAGAAAACACCAGGGGGAGCAACATCACCCGACATCATCTCTTGTGTTTCTTCAAAGAAATACAAGTCATGTGGACTCGCACCATCCGCCAAGGTCGTTGTAATGGCATTGCCATCGCGCCTTCCAGCACGACCCAATCTTTGCAAATAGCTTGCCTGATTAGGAGGAACAGAACACAAAAGCACAGATGACAAATCACCAATATCCACGCCCATTTCAAGCGTTGGCGTGGCAGAAAGTAAATTTTCAAACCAAGGCTTTGGTTGCTTTGACTTAAAGCGGAGTTCTAGGTCCTCTCGCTCTTGACGCTGCAACAAGCCAGTATGTTCTGCTGCAATTACTCTACGCAAATCACCTTGGCTATATCGACGCGATAACCAGCCTCCTGCTGGCATCTCAATTTCATATCTTTCATCCATGGAATCAAGACATGGCATATCAATCAGAGTTGATACATCTGAAGTTGGCACAGCCAACAACCGCTTGCCTTGCGGTGTAGAAAGGTATGAGACATCAGTAGTGAGAACCAAGACATCAGGATTGATCGCCAAACTGACGCCCAAGTGACCATCATTAGCAATCAAAACTTTATCTTTGACCAATTGATCAATCGCTACTTGAAGCAACTCTGCCGACAAGCCTGGTCCCATCAAATGGCCACGGCCTGCGAATAAAGCCTCAGCCCATCGATCAAACCATGTTTGTTTCCTATCCCCAAAAGCCTTATCAAATTCTTTGTGCGTACCCAACGTTAAGAAAACCGGACGAGGTGTTCTATCGCTCATTGGTGGCAACCACTCTCCGCGTCCACCCTTTTGACTAAATGCATATGTATTTGCATCAAGCACGTATGTAGACATCTCTGCATGCATGACAGCACCACGCTTGCGCATGTGCGTCAAAACTCCCCATAACCATTGATGCAAAGCATCAGCACGAAGCCCCTTCAATCCGTACTTCTCATCAAAGATAGGTAGGAGTCGTTCACTCGTGTCGGCGATCATTGAAAGTGGCACTGACAAAGTAGCTTTGCCAATTCTCTCTAGCGTCCTACCACGATGACTCAAATAAGTCATCTCGCTTACGGCTTGCCAAAGCAAGCGCTTTTTGACGCGCTCTGGCAAGCGACTGTTAGCAGGCAATGCACCTTTTAGAAGCAACTGGACAGACCAATCAGCCTGCCATGTCATGTTGGGGCCAATAAACTCAGCAATAAATTGCTCTTGAGGCATGTTCAACACACCACCTGGTGTATCAATGCTTTTCTCCATTTGTTCTAGAAACTTCGACCAAGGTAATGGTGCTGCTGCAACCTCATCTATAACCTTAGACAACGCCATTCGAACGTTGTTTTGGTACGTGCGCGCACCAAAGAAACCTGCTCGATGAGCTGCATCTTGAACGGAGTCGGAAAAAGCAATTAACTTCTTATCGTCATTGAATGGACTTGCCCATGAGTGCTCTACCACCTGCGCACCTAATGTGGCATTACGCGCACCAACTAGCATCAGTCGATCACGCTCGCCGCATGCTGGACACGTCTCGTCATGTCGGGTGTATTGAACCTGGCCAATAGAAAAACTCTTTTGCTCTGTCACCCTAAAGATTGGGAGCAAGACCTCCTCGCTACAAGCTAAGCAGGTCGTGCTGCCGTTTTGCTGCAAATTACCACAAGCAGTACAAACCTGTTGCGATACACACTCAACCTGTGGCCTCTTAAAACTGCTTGCTGCGTAAAAACGCATGACTTCAGGACGCTTAGCAAACCAAGTGTTGTAGACCTCATCTAGCTTTGTTGATATTTTGTTGCTTGATTGAACCAACCTTGATAACCAACCTGTTGTTCTACAAGCTGTACATTGAATTAAGGGTAAATAAACACCATCCGGATTAGCTGGAACGTCAGCACTGCTTCTCAGCTTTACGGCTTGCGGCGTAACAGCCAGATTAGCCACCATCCTGCGCAATTCGCGCATCCACATCTGAACTCGCAGATTCAGCAGCGGGCGACCTGAAGCACCACCTTGAACTCTTGCCCAAGCAACCAACACCAATAAAGCATCGAGAATCTCGCCAACATAGGGCTGAGTCTTTAACGGCAAGCCGTTTAGCAGCAAAGCCTTCAAGTCCTCGTAATGAACCACCTGCCCTTTGACTAACTTCAACAAATTAACAAAAAGCTGATGCTTCTTCAACTGTTCACCCAGCTGAATACGCCATGATAACTCCTTGACATCTACAGGCGGAGGTAGATCAGGGAAAAATAATCCGTACCAAGAAGCTACAGCTTCCTCTGGAGAAGTAAATCGAGTTGCATCTAATGCTATTTCCGGATTCTCTAAAGCCGGAAATACGTAATCGACTGTTGAATCATCTAGAAACACACCCACTGATTGGCGATTTTCAACGATGACTGAAGGCTCATCGAAAGGCACACCAAACACTTGCTTCGCATAGCTTCGTAAAGGTGATGTGTCAGACGTCCCACCCAATGTTGCTGAAGTACCCGCACAAATAATGTGACCGTCTGGTGATTTCAGCCTTGCTCGTAACCGGCGTAATAGCAAAGCTAAGTCTGTTCCTTGCGCACCATCAAATGTGTGAAGCTCATCCACCACAACATAGCGCAACGTCTCAGGCTTATTCTTCTCCCAAAGCTGTCTATCTTTCGGTCGCAACATCAAGTAATCAAGCATCTTGTAGTTCGTTAACAAGATGTCTGGCGGATTCTTTCGCAAGGAATCACGATCCGTAATCACGGTGGTTGGCGTCATCACAGTGCCCTGCCCCGTACCAACTGAATTGCCACCCACATACAAGCCAACACGCAACCCATTGAAAGCTGGAATGCTGGCAACTAGCTCAGCGAAACGGCGAGCCTGATCCGTGGCCAGGGCGTTCATTGGATAAATCACCAATGCTTTTACGCCAGTCTCACCCAATTTTTTGGTTCGCGCACAGTGATCTAGTACAGGGTAAACAAAACACTCGGTTTTACCACTGCCAGTCCCAGTAGCTACCAACGTACTGCTAGCTAGGTGCGTGCTTGATAGTCGCTTCCATGCATTTTCTTGATGTGAATAACCTGGGTTTTCAGTCTCAAAGTCTTTGAAAAATTTCTTGCCTGAAGCGCCCGGTGTAAAAGGCAGACCTAATTGAAGATATGGCCCCTTAAGCCATCCGGATGGGTCTTTGACGAACCGATCCATGATGCCGCCCATGAAGTCATCACTGGCCTCAAAACCAGTTGTGAGGAACTGACGAAGGCCTTCTTGTATGTCTTTGGCTAAAAGTGACGGAAGCATTTTTATTTTTTCTTATCTTCGTTGTTTAAGTTTGATCTTTATCGATATATCGATTGGTAAAAGACTCTTGTGGATCAATAGGCACTTTAGGCAATGGCACTGCTTGGGTAATTTCACCGACATCAACTTTACTTAGACCGTAAGCGACAGATAAACGGTCAAAGTCAAGCACATTGACATCCTCCACCTCAAGATCGCCAGGAAAACCTAACTGCCAAGGATCAGTGGAAAGCCATGTATAACCTGGCATACGCTGAAGCTTTTTCTCTAACTCAAGATAAAAAGGGCTCCGTGCCCCACCACCGCATAAAAACATTGGAACATTTGACAACTGCTCTTTGGTTAGGAATTCGTTTTTCACGGCACGCCAAAGAGTAGAACCCTGTACCTGCGCCATGAGTTTTTTATCAAAAAACTCGGCATCTGAATCATCAGGATCATTTCCAATTAGCTTTAAGCCTAAAAAATAATCACGGTTATGAACCGGTAATGTTGCACCAAGATCGGTTGCAAACTTTGTTCTCCTAAGATCATCAATCAAGTGCTGTGCCTCGTCAATCCCTATTAGTTTTGAAATCCACCAATCTGTTCGATAGGCATGGAGGTTGGAAACACCATAGGGTTGCACGACAGCTGTATAAAACTCGAAACTCCATTTACCACCACGGGCTGGAATTACCTTGAACAAGGAGGCATCAACAGTACCAGCACCAACATCAACCATCAGATAGCGGTTTGCTGCTTTTTTATCGAACGATGAAGATGCTACAAATCCAAAAATTTGAGCAGCAATCTCTGGAATGACCCTTACTTCAGGCTCTTCATCAGTTGGATGAGCTTCAAAAGCATGATCTCTAATGCGCTTAACCTGACTTCGATCAAACTTTCCTTCGAAAGCCGCAAGTCGCCATGCTGCTATGACGATTCTTTCCAGTAATGGAACAAATTTATTATCTAGCGCAGTTGCCGCAGGCAATCCTATTCGCAACTGCCAAAGGCATTTCACACGTTTGTAGATAGATGTATGCGTATGAAAAAACCAAGCACGAGCATGTTGAATGACTAAAGCTAAAAATGCAATGACTTCTAACTGCTGATCAATTGAATCTGGGTTTGCCAACAGGCTAAGCTTTAAATCTCTAAAAGCCGTTTCTCCATCACCAAGACTAAAGCCAGGCGCTGATCCAGCATGCACAGACGTTGACTCGAATACACGGCTTGGTAAAAGATATGCGTTAATTCCGTTTGCAGCTAAAAAAGGAATGGCGTATGCCTTATCGGCAGCCATATCCCCAATCACTACTTTTACAGATGAAGTTCCGAAGTCAAGGCCTAAAGCCATTTCGTGAATTTCCGGCTTGGCAATTTGATCAATGCTTTCTTTAGTCCCAAAGGTGGAATTAACTTCAATTAGATAGCTTGAATGCGTATCAGCGACAGCCACCAAGCACTTTGCATGCTTTTCCACATGAGCCTTCAAAACTGGCCTCTTAACCATGACGGGCTTTTTAATCGGCAACGGTTTTTGACTTACATGCGATTTTGATTCGATGATTGAATCAGCAGAAGTTTCAGTGGTTGTGCCTACGGATGTAACCACCGAATCTTCTTTGCTTTTTTTCTCAACTTCTTTTTTGGGAGGAGAAAGTCTGCGACCTTCTGATTTCCCATACTTCACAACAACAACCTGCTTCTTGCCCTTGTTGCCACGAGCTAAAACAACTCGCTTTCTATCTTCTTCAGTCTTCATCGGCAACGCTTCGCCCTTATCTGCAAACGCTTTCATCATGGCATCTTTAAGATTCACGCTGGCTTCCTCATTTATTCAACAAGAATGAGACCAGAGCTAACCAGCGCATCTCTTGCCTCCAGCTTTTCACGCAAGCGAATTTCAGCAATCTTTTGCTCAACTCTTACTTGCTCTCTCTGAAGTTGCCCTTTGAGTGCTGGAAGAATGCGTTTCTTTTTTGCATCGCCTGATTGAGTTAGGTTTTGAATGCGCTCCTGCAAATTCCGACGCTTGCGCTCTAAGTGAACCTCTAAAAAACGAATCATTTGCTGAATACGGTCAACGTCCTCACGACCGTATGCATCACGGTAACCAATGAAGCTCTCTTCAAGCTCCGCTCTACATTCGTCCTGGGTAGCTGCCGCATGCTCAAGATCGACTTCTCCAGCCGCCCCTAGCCAATCAGCGCCATCATGGGCAGCCTTATTCACAAGCCATTCAGCCAAATCGCCATCTACCAGGACACCATCCGCCAAGCGTTTGGCAACATACTCAAGCCGCTCAACATCTCGCGATCCAGACAACGTCCAACGCGCCAATGCATATACATACACCCCAGGTTGAAATCTTGGATCCGCCATCACCACCTTACAAGCGGAGACTGGAAAATAGGTGCTGTTACTTCCACGCTCGAGCATTTGGGAAGAGACGAATCGAATCAAGGGATGATCCTGAGTCACCCGCTCAATTCCCAGTGGCGATTTACCTAAACGGTTTTCAAACAACAGTTTGGGAGGACTTACAGAAAGCAATCCAGTCTTGCCCTGCAAATAGTGTTTCTGCACAAATGCCGTAAAGTCCAGACGCGCATCTGCTGATAAATCAAATCGAAAATATTCCGGCTCTTTAGGGTCTGACAACAAGCGGGACCCTGGATATCCGGTACTCATAAAGTCTTGAACATACGCAAGTAAGTCGTTTCCTCGAATGTATCGACCTAACTCTTTGGCAGCCTTGACCTTGTTTTGAATAAAGTCACCATGCGCAATGAGGCTTGAAGCTTCAGCCTCAAGCTTTTCGTGCATTCGATTTACGTTTTCAATAGCAACTCGCGCTTTGTCAATCCGCTCTTGCTCCTGGTCCGGCGTTAAGTGATGAGACAACAACTCGTAGCTAAGCGATCGAATCTCATCACCCAAAATCATTTCCATTGAACCTAGGGCGCGTTCAAAGATATTGAGTCGTTGCAACAAACGGCTGTAGACCCTGTCATCGACAGTCTCGGCGTAGATAAAGTTCCAAATCAAAATTTTTGGAGCTTCTTGACCAATACGATCGATACGACCGATACGCTGCTCAATCTTGGACGGATTCCATGGCAAGTCGTAATTGATCAACAAGCTAGAAAACTGTAAATCCACGCCTTCGGAAGCCACCTCTGAAGACAGCAAAATGCTTGGCCCAGCTGGATCTTCAAAGGTCTTCAACGCCTGTTGTTTATCCATCCCACCGTGAAGAACAACAGAGTCAATACCATCTTCGTGCAAACGTTCAGCTAAGTAATGAAGTGTATTTTTGTAGAAGGCAAACAGCACCACTTTCTTAGTTGGGTTAGCCTTCCAATACCGTTTTAAGCTTGTCACTAACTCACGGTACTTGCTGTCGTGTTTTCGCAGCTCTGCCACGTTACCCACTTCACGCGAGATGCTCACAAGTTCGCTAAGCAAATCACCCATGCTCTTATGGGGTTGCACCTTGGTTTTTTTTGGTTTTACTGGCTCTGCGTCTTCGACGACATCCAGTTCATAAAGTTGCTCATCATCAGGCTCGGTGTCGGCTACACGTCCAAGCCAGCCCTTGCAGGCAGCAGCCATAGAACTAGAGATTTGACGTTGAGGGATCGTCAACATAAACCCTTCGCTGACATCCATAAAGCCACAATACTCACGCACCTTATCGGTTACTGCGGTGTAGAAAGCGGACTCCACTTCTGACATTTCAGCTCGAATCACCAAAGCCTCACGTTGAACCCGTCCCTCTGTTACATCACGCTTCAAGGTTCGCGAAACGACTTTGCTTAATGGGTTTAGCCTGTCGAGCACATCTCCCAACTCTGAGCGGCCTTTAGGAGATGCAAGAGTTGCCGCTGCAGGAGGCGACTCTAATAAATATTTAATTTGTTGGCTTCGCCGGTAATAAGGCGACTGACTCAGCTCTTGAATCGTTTGTACAAACTCTTCTCGATCGACCTGGCCAGACAAAATTCGATCGCGCAAACGAACCACTGGCTCATTCATACGCAAGACCATGTCAAACGAGCCTTCAAAAGGAAAAGCGTCCTCATCAAGCAAGTGCAGCAGATTAAACAAGTCCGTACTCTTGAGCTGAATAGGCGTTGCCGAGAGCATGACCATACTTAATGTGACAGGCCTTAGCAGAGTTCCAAACACATGTGTCTTGGTGGTTTGATTACGCAAGTAATGCGCTTCGTCGATGATGACCAAGTCGAGCAACGGGTCATCTAGCTCTGTTTCTTTCAGGAATCGCGCCAGTTGTGCAGATGAAGACATTGATGGCTGATCTTCATCGTCCCACTTGCTAGAGGGGCGAACTCCTTGCATGCTGACAATGAGCGCAAAGCTGATTTGTGGGTTTTGCTTCACTTCTTGCAAATGAGCTAACAAATCTGATGCATCAACAATTTGTGCTGACACCCCAAAACGATTGGCCAACTCCATCTTCCACTTTTCACGCAGCATTGCAGGGCACACCACAAGCATGCGACGAGCATCTTGACGCGCACGAAGCTCCGTCCAGATCAAACCTGCTTCAATTGTTTTACCCAGGCCTACCTCATCAGCAATTAGTAATCCATTGCTAGGTGAATCTAAAAATTGCATTACAGGCTTAAACTGATAAGGCAAGAACTGTGTATTGGTCGTGTTGAGGCTGTATATAAGGTTAGCCAACTTACCACTGAGTCTGTAAAAAGTGATAGCACCGCGTAGATCTGGCACACGCCCAAATCGACCTTGTGTGATGCAATCAAATGGATCTTGCGTGCCCTTACCCGATACGACCTCTAACGAATCGCCCAGTACAAACTCTTCGCCATCTGAAAAAACCACCAAGTAACGAAGTCGCGCTGAAGAACCACTGGTCTCACCAGTTAACACACCAACACGAGATGGGTTTGCCTTCTTTCTGACTTTGTCGCCGGGCTTCATGATCAGTTTTTCCTTTTGCTGGGTTTTACCAAGGGCCGCCATCCAATCAACGCCTCTAACTGTTTCCAAGATTCAGCAATGAGCTGACGCTCGGCATTACCTAACACGCCCTCACGCAAATCGCTAAGTGGGTACCAGCGGCCACTAGTCTCCTGATAGAAAACCCGTGTGTACACATTACCTGTGTGCGACAAACGGTGTGTCTCGTAATGCTCGGAAAGCATCGTCAATGCGTGATTCAGGCTGATAGCTGGCTTTTCACTTACCTCTGGTGGCATGTCTATGCTGCTACTAATCAAATCAGTTTTATCAAGCCCCCGTACCTTGAGCCACAACCCACCACTACTAGGTTCATCAATCATGTTGCCTATCTTTGATGCGGTGACACCCTTTTTAGATGGTCCAAGATAAACCGGCACAAAACGTGTAGCACCTGCAGGTATGTCTTCACGATTAATCAACTCTCGTTGCTCGGTCGTAATAAACATACCATCTGGGTCAGACAACGCAACCCATAGCTTTGCGCCCTGCTTCAAAACTTTGACAACCGCTTTTTGCTGAAGACGCTTCAAAAAATCAGAGTCGCTGACTTGCGAGGCATTCACCACCAAATCGGCAAGCGTACCTTCTTTGACTGGTAAAGCGCCGCCATAAAAAAACTCCCACTGCTCACCAACCTTCTTGACTGGGATAGTGACTTTTTCCGTCCAATCGGAATCGTGATAACTGCCTGTCATATCTCTTTACTCTTTGTCGCATTTAGGAGCAATTGAAACTCGACCAAAAACTCATCCAAATAGCTATACATCAAACGGTCAAGCTCCCAGCCATTCATACCAGCAAGCTTGACTACGTCTAATAAAAATTTCTCTTGTTCGTCGTAATTGCTTAGCGATATTTTTAATTCAGCAAGAATTTTTTTGATTCGTACATCGACCGCAATACTGTCGCGAAAATATGGGTGGTACACATCCATCATCATGTTGCGCGCGTACTTATCTCCGATACCAGGGAATTCTTGAAGATACGCAATCATGTCATTTCGCTCGGGCAGAGCCAACAGCTCTGCCTTTACCTGGCTATATCCACCAGCCTTTTCAATTTTGTCAAAACATCCGCAGATATAGCTCGCCTTCATGTCTGGCATACGAACCTTGGCCTGATGGCAAATTCTTTTCACATGGTTAAGTCGACCTAAGTGGGTCTTAATTTGCTGCAAACGTTCGTAGCGAAGTTCGTTGTAATTCTCAGGCGTACCAATAAGCCCCAACCACCCCGAAGATCGCCCCATCGTTGCAAAGCTTTGCAACAAGTAATGCCAAACAAAGTCCTCACGCTCAAGGCTTGAAGCGCGGAGTTTTAAGTGCTCAATACGCCCACGATGCCAACCCATCACCAAAGTGGCTACATCAGCCAATATCTTTTTTTTGTTTTTCATGTTTGGATATACGGTTTAAGCGACTTGGTTTAGTCTTTTTGATTTTCAAAAAACGCCCAAGCAATTCGATAGTCCTCTTCCCTATTCGCACGGGCAAATGGCGCAACGAATGTGCGCGTGACTTGACGCGGGCCACCGGGTAAGGTGTCGTCGGTCACGGTCATTTCTACCTTTGTGCCATCAGGCACAAGGAACTCGCCGTCTTTGTAGAGGTCTTCCCAGCCGTGGTTGCCCGGGGTGGTTTTGCCGTCGGGGGTGGTGATGCGGGTTTTTGGGGTGGTGCGGCTGCCTTTGCGGGGCAGGCCAACGCCTACCAGACCTTTGCTGTTGGTGAAGACGATGCGGCCCTTGATGTCGTACCAGGTGTCGCGCTCGTAGCCTTGCATGACCGGGAACTGCACGCGGTAGATGAGCAACAGCTCGTCGAGCGTGAGGCCGAGGGCCTGAGCGACCAGCACGTCGATTTCGATTAAGGCCATGCGACGGGCGTAATCACTGCGCAGTGCGCAGTGGCGGGTCCAGTCGCTGGTGAGGTTTTGCCAGAAGTCTTGCGTCAAGCGCGGGTTGTTAGGCTGGCTCCAGGTTTGGTCGGTAAAGTCTAGGTTAAAGACCTGTTCCCAGATTGGCGCGTAATGATTGGTAAGGCAATTGAGCGCGAGCGTACGGCTAAGCACTGGTGGCTCATTTGGAGTCATAGGCAAAAAAGTCCAAAGCTGGTTCAGTCCGGCACGACCAGTTGACTTCACAAAAAAGTCGCTGACTAACGCACTACAAATTGCAGTAACAATCACGGCCATTTGAGGATTAATGAAGGCAGCCGAACTGACCGAATGCACGTGAGCGGAACCTGGCGGGATCAAGGTTGCGATGATTGTTCTCTCGCCGCTGTTTGCAAGCATGTTACGAAATAGAACTCTGAAGTAAGTGGTTATCGGCTTGGCTAATTGATCACCACCATCGACCCAAGTAACAGATGGTGTCCGTCGTAAATACTCTTCAGAGTCCGACATCGGCCAAAAATTCGTTCTTGGCAAATAATCGTCTGGCAAAGACTCTAAATCTGGTTTTTCATATGCTCTATGGGTAGTGCATACACGCATCGGAGTTTGATGAAAAGGATTAGCAACGAAAAAATGCGGCCCTGAAACTAGCCACTGAGTTGGACTAGATGGAAATTCTGAATCGTTTGTAGAACGACGGCGAATAGTCCCATCCTTTTGTTGCATGGTTTCATGCCACATTTCAGTTGTCACAAATGAACCTGAAAGATCGGATAGACGCTTGGGATAAGTCGCAAATTTTTCCAAAACACTGCTCAGTGCGCCCGCATGTAATGCGGGCAACCTAGCTCGACGAGACAACGTATTTGGTTCGTCATAAAGTTTCGCAAAAGTCCTCAGTGTGACTTCGCTAATTTTTAGAATTCGATCGCGATGCCCCCTTGTATTCCACAGTCCGTCATCATTTTTGATGCCACCCGGCATCCCCACACCATCATGCAAATAACAGGCATCTAAAGTACTCGGTGTATATAAATTGGCAACCAGATCAAAACCAGGTTGTATTTTCGGGGGGCCATAAATATTTACTCCAAACTTAAATTGATTACCAATTGGAAACAATTTCATTTCATTTTGAAATTGAAAATGTCCTCTTAACCTTGCATAAACTTCCTCACGTAAGCTGCCCCCTTTCGGGTCGTCGTACGGTCCTTCTGGATGCAATAACCCGCTAATTCCCTGTGGACTGACTAAACTCCAAACTAATGGCATGAAGCATTTATACAAATTGGTCTGTACACCTTTAAGAATGGGGTAGTTTTGAACTGCGTTCAAAAAATTCTGCGTTCCCTCGGCATCCTGTAGTTCGTCCGTCCAGGATGTCTGCAATCCGATGAAGTCATCGAAAGTTTGTTGCCTAAGTTTGGTTAATTCATTAGCACCAATCTTCCGGATAGAAAAAACCGGATTACGTTCGCCCAAAACTCCAGCTTCATTCCACTCAATCTTCAGCCACGGTGGATTACCCAGAATCAAATCAAAACCACCCTTCAGAATCAACACATCGGCAAAGAACAGCTCCCAGTGCATGAAGCTGCTGTCTTGCGCCACGGCCTCGATCAGAGCCACGCGGGGAAAGTGCTGGCGCAGTTTGCTTATGCGCAGCTGGCCCAGCTTGTCGTGCAGGCTGGGTTGATCGGTGGCTTGTGCCAGGGGCATTTGGGTTTCCATACCGAGCAGGCTGGGTTGCACCTCGGGCACTACAACTTGCGGCGCCTCGGGTTCGGTTAGCAGCAAGTCCAGCCCTGGCTGGGAACCGATGTCGACGATGTTGCCTTCGAGGATGGCACCGACTTCCATCCACCACTGTTCGCGGCTGGGCAGTTGAGCGGCGGCGGTGATTGGCCAGAACCACAGGGCGCACCAGTAGTCCATGACGAGCTTGAGCCGACGGAAAGGCGTGGCCAGATCGCCATCCTCGTTGAGCAGGCCCTGGCGACGAATGGCCTCCTTTTGAGCGCGTGAGATGGTGGCCGCACCCGAGTCACGACTCACCTGCTGGTGGGGCCAGACGCTGATGGGGTCTTCGGTACGGGCGCGGTCTCGGGCCAGGGACTGTGTGTGTTCGCGCCACAGATCCTGCACGCGGGCGCTGAGCTGCTGCAGGCGCTTGAGCTCGTGCGGTTCCAGTGGTTTCATCATGGCTTTTCGCCATGTTTTGATGTGCTCAAACTCTGGTTTATACAGGGCTTTGGCCGTTTTGTCGGTGTAATCGGCTATGCCGGGGTCGGGTAGCAAGAAGTGCCAAATTTCATCTGGCTGTATGGGTTCCGAGACATTGACGCGACGTGGAGCCTCTTCATGCCAAAGTGGTTTTGCCTTTTTATCTAGGCTACTTGTCTTGTAGACCTGATGGCGTGCACCAATCAAGCTGTTGCCATTGAAAAGCTGATAGCCAAACCAAGGGACACGTGCTGGCTTAGGCTGGCCCTTGCTATCAGTCTCACCATAAATAGCGTTCAACCAAATAGAAACTTCGGCCAGCTCTACTGCTACGGGGTTTAAGTCAACACCGTATACGTTGCGGTCGGCCAAGAACATACGCACTTTTTGCAGCTCTTGCGGGTAGTCTTCGTGCGGTATGCGTTGCTTTAGCTCAGCCTGTTTGCGTTCTAGGTACGCTTCTGACAGTTGATTGACTGCTTCGTTCAAGAACGCAGCACTACCCATGGCTGGCTCGCACACAGTGAGGGTAAGAATGTCGTCTGCACACTTCACTCGGTCGCTACCTAACAGCTCTTTCAAGGCGTATTTGACCAAGCACTGCGTCAGCACTTGCGGTGTGTAGTAGCTGGCACTTTTTTGGCGATCACGACCTGCAAGGCGATAGACAAAGCTGCCGCGTGGGTGCTTGCGTAGTTGACGATGCCCTGATTCGTTGATGTCGTAGACCTTTTCGTCGTCGGTGTAGTCACCTAAACGGCTGGCAGGCACAAACCATGCGTTATCAAGTTTGTCGTCGCCACTGCTTTCAGCGCTGCGGCCACGGCTACTGGCTTGTTCAATCTCTGCTTCTTCGTCACTGTCGTCGTCGCCTTCTTCGTCAGAGACCTTGCCTTTGCTCTTCCCGGGTTTGACTTCGTACAAGTCTTCAACAGCAAAGAAACCGCGATAGCTCAGCAGGGCTTCATACACGGCCCCCAACTGGTTGATGGACAGCAGTTGGTAGCTGACGCGGCCTCTTTTATTTTTACCCTTGGCACGTGAAAGTGACATGAGGCGAATGATGGTTTGCCAAACATGGTTGGGAAACTCGACCTTAGCCAACAATGGCATGGTGGTTTCGTCAAACAAGCGGCTATCTAGTGGGGCTAATGCAAAGGTGTCTTTGGCACCAGCAACCGAATTGATGTCTTGTTGCTCAGACAAGCCACAACCTTGTGCCACGAGCTTAAATAAGCGGCGCAGAGTTTTATCGAAGTAAACGCCGTCTCTGGCTTGAGGCGTGTTGAGATTTTTCAGCTCAAGGTCACGCAAGGATTCAAGGCTATAGCCCTTGAGGTAAACCTCACTCTTGGCAATCGGCACATAACCCAGCTCAGGTCGCGCTTCGATGTAAAACATGAAGAGCAAGCGGTACACCATTCGCAAGCATTCCAAGCTCAGGTCTGCTGGGTCGAGCTGGTTTTTACCGCTGAAAAAACCTCTGTTTGAATCAGATGCTTGTTGACGGAGTTGGTTGGCCGCTTCGTTACCCAAGAGTTCAATAGCTTCGCGCAATGCATGCTTGAGGTCTTCACTCACGCCAAAGGCGTGTTTGTGGGCGTTTTCGTCCAAGCTCTCAAGGAGGCTATTGCCCTCACCGGGGGCTAAGCTTGTTTTGTGCAGCAATGCCGCAGCGGCCTGCAAAGTGGCGGAGTCTTTGCGGTCAAGAATTTCAGACCAAGTAAAACGCAATGCGCGGTTTTGCGGCCACTTGTATCGGTCAAGCAGCAGCCACTCGTCTAAGCCAACCAGCAGCACATAACGTGGCGCATGATCTGCGCCAAATAAAGCCTCAGAAACCAAGCTGGCCCAGCTCTCGCCCACCAATGGCGTGGGTACATCTGCCCCACCGTAATGCAGACAGCTGAGGGTTTGATCTAACAGATCTTCATCTTCTGCACCTGGCAGATAGGCAGGCACGATGGCCAGCTGCGGTGGCTGCAAAGCCAACTGGGCCGCACTATTGTGGCTGCTTGCATCTTTAGCCAAGAGTGCCCACAACGGAAGGGGCTGGCCAGCTACCAGCTCCACAGGGTTTGAGGCTGCATCTTTTTGAATGGAATAGCCCAAGGCTTGAAGCAAGCCTGTTTGCATTTGCATGAAGAGGGCAAGCTTTTCAGCATCGTCTTTAGCACGAGTTATTTGGCCGCGTATGGCAAACCATTTCTGAGCCCAGCCTTGCAGGCGCTTTTGTGGGGTACGGAATGCTTCGTCACCCTCATGTTCAGCTTCTGCGGCTTCCCATGCATCTAGCTTGGCTTTGATGTCACCTTTGAAAACTTCGGCCAAATAGTGATGACTATAAAACTCGTTTTCGTTGGCAATGCCAGCAAAGGTTTGAACTGCGTCTAATACGGGCATGTTTAGTTTCCTGCAGTGGGGTTGCACACAGCAGCTAGCACTTGAATCCAAGGCTTGGGCTCGGTGGTCAGGGTGTCTTCCACCCACTGACGGTAATCGTCAAAGACATGGCCAATTTGGCGGCTGCGCGCCTCAAAGCGGCTACGCTTGACGGTTTCGATTTGGTTTTCTAGGCGCAACTCAAGCTGAACAATTTGCTTGTCTTGCAAACGCTTGAGTTCTTCTAAGGTGGACTTCAGCCGCGTGTGTAGCTCTGCAGCAAAGTTTGCTTGTTGCTGGGCCATGAAGTCGTGCATGGTTGCCACCGCAGCTGGTAGGGCTGATTGCATAGAAGAGGCTGCAGATTGATAAGCAGCATTTTGGCCACGGTTAGCCAAGCCGTTGGCTTGAAGCCCCGCACGTTCGGCAAATGACTCAAAGGGCTCTAACTTAAACGCCGCTTGCTCACCCACACGGGTGGCGACTTGCCACTCGACCATCAATGGCTGCCCTTTGCGGTTGGGCACAAGGCTCATCATGATGAAAGCTTGCTCACCGGGCTGCAATTTGATGCTTTGCAGCATTGGCGCACTGTGTCGCCCAAAACGCGATAGCACTCTGTCACCCAGCCATTCCATGATAGGGTGCTGAGGCCAAAGGTAGTGCAGCTGCGGCCAAGTGTCTTCTTCGGCGCGTGCTTGGCGAGCCTTCTCGATTTCATCGGCCATGCGATGGGTATCGGCACTGAGCGAATAGTGATCGTTTTGAGCCTGCGCTTCGCGTGGCAGTTGGCGAAGGCGGTCTTGTAAGTCGACCGGCGCTGTCAGGCTGATGAGTTGTTCTTCATCTACTTTGGACCACTGACAAACGGTCTCACCTTGGTTAAGTTGAGTCAGCGCTGTTGTGGCGAAGTGGTAGTCGTTTTTAAACAGCGACAGCGGGTTGTGAATGTGGTCCAAGCTAGAGTTACTTGGCTCTTGAGCCACTTCACCGCCACCAAACAAGGTGAGCAAAAAGTCACCTTCGTTGTCTTGTTTGTTTAAGGCTGATTGGTCAAGCGTGCTTTCAACTTGCTCTGGCGTCATGCCAGCTGCCATGAAGTCACCCACCTTTTCCGCTTCTTTTTCTGGATCAAACACATTGAGGAACGCAGACGGATCACCCAAGTTCTTGTTGGCTTGTTCGTCTTTGTTTTGCAAAATTTCAAGAATGCGAAGGTCGCCCTTGATGTGCTCAGTGACAGCTTCAGTGAAGAGGTAAACGATATGGGGCTGGTGTTTTTGACCATAACGATCCACACGACCGTTACGCTGCTGAAAGACCATGAGGGACCACGGCAAATCAAAGTGAACCAAGCGATGGCTGAAGTAGTGCAGGTTCAAGCCTTCGCTAGCGACATCTGAACACAAGAGCACACGTATTGGGTCGTCTTGACGACCAAAACGTTCGACCATTTCTTGTTGCTCGGTGTCGGGCATGCCACCGTGCAGGATGTCAATCTGCTTGTCTTTGAGCTTGAGATCTTTAGCCAACTGCTTTTGTAGCCAATTAAGTGTTTCAATGCGCTCAGAGAAGATGACCAAGCGGTCTGCGGCCTCTTGAGAGTTCCAAGCAAAGTCGGCGCTCTTCAAATGAGCCAGCAAGCGTTGGTATTTGCTAAAGCCAGATGCAGTCGCATCATTCACCAATGGCTCTAGTGTTGAAATGAAGTCTTGCAGGTGTGCAACCTCAGTCCCTTCTTCTGCTGTTGGGGCTGATTTTTGCCTTAGCAGTTCAATGCGCTTGTTGGCCGATTCCAGCGCTGCGGCAGGGCTAGAAAACAAACCCTTTTGTAATGCCACGCGCTGCAACTGTTGTTGCTTGCCACCTTTGTGCTGGCCGTTTTGCGTGAACGGAATTTCTAGCAGCGAACGGTAGGCAGCCTCCTCTTGAGCACTGGCGGCTTGGCGCAGGCATGTGGTGATGCGCTCTTGAAAATCAGCTGAGACTTGGTCTTTGATGTCTTTCTTGAAACGACGGATGACCAAGCCCTTGTCTTTGAAGTCTTCAGGTGTGTAGTCGTCTGGATCTGAAATGGCAGTTGGATCAAGCAATGCCATGAGAGACGCAAAGCTTCGGGCCGATCCATCGTGCGGTGTGGCAGACAACAAAATGAGCGTGTCAGACCGTGTCGCCAACAGTCGGGCAAGCTTGGCACGTTTGGCTAAGCCTTGCTCCCCTGCTCTGGCGGCGACGTTGTGGCACTCGTCAATGACGATCATGTCCCACCAAGCGTTTTCTAGATAGTTGCGGTACTCCAAATTGCTTTTGAGCGTGTCGATGGAGATGATGCTTCGGTCAAAGTGGTTGAATGGATTGTGGTTGGCAGGAATGCGGTTGCGCACACGTGCCAAGCCCATGGAGTCCAAGCGAACCAATGGAATGGAGAAGCGGCTCCACCATTCTTTCTGGAACTGGGTGAGCATGGCCTTTTGTGTCACAACCAAGATGCGCTTGCCACGGCCACGCTGAATCAACTCAGTTGCTAAAACGCCAGCTTCGAGCGTCTTACCAAGGCCAACAGAATCAGCAATCAAGATGCGAGCCCGAGGCTGCTGCAAAGCTTGCAAAGCGGGGTCAAGCTGATAAGGCACCACATTCATGACGCCACGGTGGCCCAAGTGAATGCGTGTGTCGTTTGGAACAGTACGTCGACGCTGGCTCTCTATATAGAGCATGGTGGCGTTGTAGGTGGGGCTCTCGTCCGGGACCAACAAAGTTGCTGCTGGGTCCAAAATTTCGATGTCTTCTTCTAGTTCGGTAAGAAACAATGCCGTTTGGCCACGAACGAGGTCTGAGATGCCATCACACGTGAGCAAAGAGCCGCCGTCAGCGGATGGATCAGCGCGGCGAATAAGCCATTCTTCGTCTCGAATGAGGACTCTAGAGCCAGGTGCGTACAACGACATAAGTTATTTTTTGTGAATTTCAGCGAAAAAAACGCTCCACAGATTGGCAGATTTTTTGATTCACACATCCTAAAACATACTCAAGTTACATTCTGAACTCAACCTCCGCAATTAATACCTAAATATTAATTATTATACAAACTACCGCTTCAACTCAATCATCTTTGCAACTAGACCATAGCGTGCGACCTAAAGGACTTCAAGAAAATTTTTGATTCCTGGATTTCTAGCCCCGATTGGTAGATGAAATGAACAAAATCGCCTGACATTCAACCACTCACGACATGTTCAATATCTCTGAGAACCTCAAAAGGAGGCACCCCATTGGGCCTAGCCAAATACAATGAAAACTAATTTCTCATTCACAACTGGCATTAAACACACATCACAAGCTCGCGCCATGAGCCCAGCCCCTTGCACCATTACCAACCCAGTTACGCAAGGAGCCCATGATGCAACAACCAACCCTCGTTTTTTCCCCGCTACGCAACGCACTCCCCGCCCAAGGCGGCGCGGTTGACTTGTTGTTTCGAGTGCAGGCGCCTGACCGGCCTATCGAACTCAATAACAAGCACACACCCAAGCGTTTGTCGTTGGTTGTAGACCGGTCTGGAAGCATGAGCGGCAAGCCTTTGGATGAGGCATTGAAGTGCGTCATGCATATTGCCAAACACCTCACACCCAAAGACGACTTCAGCTTGGTGGTTTACGACAGTGATGTGAATGTCATCATGCCCATCGGCCCCATGCTCTCTCAAGACGCCGTTCAAACTGCGGTTAGTCAAGTAGAAAGTGGCGGCACCACAAACTTACATGGCGGCTGGCTTGAGGGTGCCGAACAGCTCGAGGGCGGATCTGAAAGCGCCATTTCGCGCGTGATACTTCTCTCCGATGGACAAGTCAATTGCGGCATCCGTTCGCATGCAGAAATTCAAGCTCAATGCAGTCATTGGCTAGCTAGAGGCATATCGACAACAACTGTTGGCTTAGGCCGAAACTTCAATGAACACCTGATGGTCGGCATGGCGCAAGCTGGTGGTGGACAAAACTACTACGGACAACGCGCTGAAGATTTGTTTGACAGCTTCGACGAAGAGTTGTCGCTGCTGCAAGCGATGTACTTGCGCAAACTCTCTGTACGCTTCATTCCTGCACAGGGCGTCATATTGGAAATGTTAAGTTCGGCACAACAACAGGCCGACGGCTCGTACCGCATGACAGATCTTGCTTGGAATGCAGAAAGCTGGCTAGCTATTCGCCTGCATGTGAGCCCAAGTGCTGTTGGTTCCATCCGTGATTTGCTTGCAGCCACATTGACTGCGTCAACGATGGACGGTGAACATATTGAAGTATCAGCGCCCCTGCTCCAACTCCAAGCGGTCAGCGAGGCAGACTATGTGAACCTACCAATCGATGAGATGGTTCAACGGAGAATGGATGAGGTTCGCTTCGCCAAAGCTTCGGCTCATCTGCGTGAGCTTGTTGAGGCAGGCGAGATCGATCAGGCGCGTAGGCTTTTGGACGATCTTGAGGAAGAGTTCGGACGAAACGAGTGGATCAAGGCCAAGATCAAGCAGCTGCGCAACATGATGGAAGAAGACGCCATGATGATGATGAAGGAAGCACACTATTCAGCCATGAAAATGTCAAGTCGACTTACATCTAAAAACGAAATGGCTTATTTCATGGACGAAACAGAGTCTGAAATGCCATCGTTCTTGCGCAAAAAAGAAAGCGAAGGTCGCGGGCGCGCTCGTCGCTGATTAACCTGTCGGCCAAAAGGTCGACTTCTATTCCCAATCAAAATGACTCAACCCTACAACTTGGAATTTGAAATGCGCATTTCGCGCCTTGAAGAGGTCATCCAAAAACAAACCGAGCTGCTAGAGATGGCCGTTGATTGGGGATGTGTCT